>Ga0207640_10000312_pt1 | contig 32479 bp, 30 predicted proteins | sample KBSCornC42_FD_184300 | JGI IMG/M metagenome (GOLD analysis project Ga0207640, IMG submission 184300) | Corn rhizosphere microbial communities from Kellogg Biological Station, Michigan, USA - KBS Corn C4-2 (SPAdes) (version 2) | ecosystem: Host-associated > Plants > Roots > Rhizosphere > Soil ... | reverse complement strand
GCCGCCCGTATGGTCTCGCGGACGGCGCTTGGCTTCGACGTGCACGGCTTCACCGAAGGCGACGGGCTGTGGATCGGCGGTATCCGAATTCCGCATAGCCGCGCACTGGCGGGTCATTCGGATGCCGACGTCGGCCTGCACGCTTTGACCGACGCGCTGCTCGGCGCGATCGGCGACGGCGATATCGGCACGCATTTCCCGCCAAGCGACCCGCAATGGCGCGGCGCCTCGTCCGATCGCTTCCTGATCCATGCGCGCGATCTGGTCGCGGCGCGGGGCGGACGGATCGATCATGTCGATTTAACCATTATCTGCGAGGAGCCGAAGGTCGGTCCGCACCGCGCCGCGATCCGGGCACGGGTGGCCGAACTGCTCGGGCTCACGGAGACGAAGATCAGCATCAAGGCCACCACCACCGAACGTCTGGGCTTTACCGGCCGCCGCGAAGGCATTGCCGCCCAGGCGCTCGCGACGGTGCGCCTGCCGGAGACCGACCAATGAAGAAGCTTGCTCTAACGCTCATGCTGGCGGCGATGCCGTCAGTGGCCCTGGCGCAGACCTCGGATTGCATGCCGCAGCGTCAGGCCGCCGCGCTCGTCACCTTCGCCTTGCCCACGCTGGCGGAGAAATTGGGCAGCCGATGCAGCGAGGTGCTTCCGCCGAACGCCTATATCGTCGCCAACGGACCGGCGCTGGCCGATCGCTATGCCCCCGACAGCGCTGCGGCCTGGCCCGAGGCGCGGCGCGCAATCGGCATGATCTTCCAGAAATATCTGGGCCAGCCGATGCCGCCCGACATGAATTCGCAGGGCATCCGCGCACTGGCCGAGCCCATGCTCGGCAGCCTGCTCGCCAAGCAGATCAACCGCGACGATTGCTTCGTCGCCAACGAAGCCATCATGGACGCACGCAACCTGACCGGCACCGACGTTGGCCGGCTGGCGGTGCTCGCCATCTCTATCGCCGAGCGCAAAGGCAAAGGCCTCGCCGAAATCCTTAAAATCTGCCGCCTGGAGCCAAACGGCCAGTGAACGACAACCTCCTTCCGCTCGAGCTGGTTACGCTCGCCCGCCGCGTGATTGACGAAAATCGGGCGGCCGGCCGCCGTCTTTCGGTCGCCGAAAGCTGCACCGGGGGCCTCGTCAGCGCGGCCCTGACGGAGATTCCCGGCTCGTCGGACGTGTTCGACGCGGGCTTCGTGACCTATTCGAACGAGGCCAAGACCGCCTTATTGGGCGTTGCGGGTGACGTGATCGATACGTTCGGCGCGGTGAGCCTCGCGACCGCCTGGGCGATGGCGCATGGCGCGGTCGCCAAATCGGGAAGCGACATCGCGGTTGCGATAACGGGGATTGCCGGCCCTAGCGGCGGCAGCGACCGCAAGCCGGTCGGAACGGTGGTGTTCGCGCTGGCCAAGGCGGGCGACGATCCCGAGGATGCGATTACCGATCAAAGAGAATTTGGCGACCTCGGCCGCGCCGGCATTCGCCTTCAGGCGGCGCTGTGCGCGCTCGAATTGCTGTTGCCGGAGGCGTAGAGCTTCGCGGCGCGTGCCTCGAACGCGCCGACCATCTTGCGGATCGCGGTGCCGAACATCTGGCCGGCGATCATCTCGAAGATGCGGCTCTTGAACTCGAAATCGACATTGAAGCCGACCAGGCAGCCGCCCTCCCCGTCGGGCTCGAACGTCCAGTCGTTCTTGAGATATTTGAGCGGCCCGTCGAGATAGTCGACATGGATCATGCGCGGCCGATCCTTGGTCACGCGCGAGGTAAAGCGCTCCTTGAGCGCCTTGAAGCCGACGACGAGGTCCGCGACCATCTCGGCCTCGCTGTCGGATTTGACCCGCACCGCTGCCACCCACGGCAGAAATTCCCCGTAGCGGCCGACATCGGCGACGAGATCGAACATCTGCTCCGGCGTATAAGGCAGCCGGCGCGTCTCCTTATGCCGGGGCACGGCCCGCCTTGAGCTGCGCTTCACGTGCGGTGCGCATCCGCTCGAAATCGTCGCCGGCATGGTAGGACGAGCGCGTGAGCGGGGTCGCCGCGACCAGCAGGAACCCTTTGGCGCGGGCGATCGCGCCATAAGCGGCGAATGCCTGCGGGGTCACGAATTCGGCGACTTTGGCGTGTTTCGGCGTGGGCTGCAGATATTGGCCCATGGTCAGGAAATCGATGCCGGCCGAGCGCATGTCGTCCATCACCTGATGAACCTCCATCCGCTCCTCACCAAGGCCGACCATCACGCCGGATTTCGTGAAGATCGACGGATCCAGCTTCTTGACCTGCTCGAGCAGCCGCAGCGAGGCATAATAGCGCGCACCCGGGCGAATCGTCGGATAGAGCCTCGGCACGGTTTCGAGATTGTGATTGTAGACGTCGGGCCGCGCAGCGACGATCGCCTCGACCGCGCTGTCCGCCTTGTTGCGGAAGTCGGGGGTCAATATCTCGATTGTGGTGCTGGGCGTGGTCCGGCGGAGCGCTTCGATCACCTTGACGAACTGGCTGGCGCCGCCGTCTTTGAGATCATCGCGGTCGACCGAGGTCACCACGATATGCGTGAGCCCCAACTCGGCTGCCGCATCCGCCACATGTTGCGGCTCGGTAATATCAACCGCGCGCGGCATGCCCGTCTTCACGTTGCAGAAAGCGCAGGCGCGCGTGCACGTGTCACCCAGAATCATCACGGTCGCGTGCTTCTTGGTCCAGCACTCGCCGATATTGGGGCAGGCCGCTTCCTCGCACACGGTGGCGAGGTTGAGGCGGCGCATCAGCTGGCGCGTCTCGTTGAAGCCATGGCTGGTCGGCGCCTTGACGCGAATCCAGTCGGGCTTGCGCTCGCGGGGGGGACGGATGGGCAACGGCTCGTTCATGGCCGCCAGATAGCGTCGCGAGGGCAGACTTGCCACCCCCGGCCCGCTTGCATGTGCCGAAGCCGCGCTTGCACCGCGTGGATCAATTGCTAACGGGGTCACATGTCCGACGCCGCATCCATCGAATTCGACCGCCTGATCGCGGGCTATCACCGTTTCCACGAAGAGGAATGGTCCCAAGAGCGCGCGCGATGGGCCCAGCTAGCCGAGGGGCAGAGCCCCAAGACGCTCGTAATCGCCTGTTCCGACAGCCGGGTCGACCCGACGCGCATCTTCGACGTCTCGCCGGGCGAATTGTTCGTGGTGCGCAATATCGCCAACCTCGTCCCGCCGTTCGAGATGAGCAAGGGCTATCATGGCGTGTCCGCTGCGTTGGAATTCGCGGTGACGCAATTGAACGTGCCGCAGATCATCGTGATGGGGCATGGCGCGTGCGGTGGCGTCAGCGCCTCGCTCAACCACGCCTTCGAAGGCGCGCCCCGCGGGCAAGGTGGATTCATTGCCGAATGGGTGTCGCTGCTCCAGGACGAGCGCGACCGGATCGTCGCCGAGCTCGGCCAGGGCCCCGAGGCCGTGCGCGCCCTCGAATATGCCTGCGTGCGCGTCAGTCTAGCCAACCTGCGCACCTTTCCAGGCATAACCGAGCGTGAAAAGGACGGCCGTCTTAAATTGCGCGGCGCGCATTTCGCCATCTCGGAAGGCGTGCTCTATTTGATGGACGAGACGACCGGCGAGTTCGCGCCAGCGGCCTAGCCATAAGTCGACGATCCGTTCGCAGGCTGGTGACCGGAACGGCAGCCCCGGAGTCGCGTTCACCCCGGCAAATCGCAACCAAGGAGAGCGATATGTCGGCCAAACCCATTATCGGGCTGCTGCTCGCAGCAAGCGCGCTGGCGCCCGTCTTCGCCCAGACCCAGCCCAATGGCGGCGCCGAAAATACCGGGCGCTCGGCGCAGGAGGAATATCAGCGCGGTTACGCGACAACCCCGATGCCGCACCAGGATGCGATCAACGCTGCCGGAGCACCGGTGACCGCGGCGATCAACAATCAGGTCTCGTCGACCACCGCCGCCAACAACGATGCCAATGCCGCAGTCGTCGCACAATATCAGGAATCGCAGGAGCAATATGCTGCGGACCAGCAAGCCTATATGGACGCGCTGGTGAAGCATGACGCCGCGGTCAATCGCGCCGATGCGCGCTATGTCCGCCAGCAACATGCATATGCCGATGCGATGCGCGTCTGGCGGGCGCAGGTGTGGGCCTGCAATCACGGGAACAAACGCGCGTGCAACGCGCCGCCGCCTAATCCTGCGTCTTTTTATTAGGCGTTTGCGGAGGGGAGCTTATTAGCTCCCCTTCCCTTTTCAGCTACCGCCCCGGGCACTTTCAGGCAAAGCGGCGAGGATCATTTTCTCCCAGACCGCCGGATCGCCCGCATCGGCCATGCGCGCGTCGGGCTCGCGCATCGTGCGCAGCACCGCGATTGCATCGTCGACATGATCGCGCCACGCCGCATCGACGTCGGCGGCGGCATGCGCCTTGTTTCCGTCCCCATTAACGCTGAGCCTTTGCCCAGCCAGCACCCGCGCAATCCGCTCGACAGCGCCGCCTTTGGATACGTTCATGCGCAGGCTTCCTCTTCTGGGACCTCAACCGCCGAAGAAGGTGCCGGTTTCAGGCCGCCGCGGCAACCGTTGATCGTATCTGCGCGCGATCGCGGAGCAGAAGCGCCTGGGCCGCCCCTTCCAGTTCGGCGTGATCGAAACTGGCAAAACTGCACGGCACGCGTTGCAATTCGCGCACATAAGGGCCGGCCAACAGGAACTGGTCGCGCACGTTCGATTGCCGCAGAACCCTGGCCAGCGCGTGGGTGAGGCTGCCGGTCAGGATCACGCCATCCCACGCGCCATGGCTCAGCACCATATTCCCGGCAAATTGCCACAGCGCCCGCGCGATCAGATCGAGCGCTTTGACTGCCGCGCCGTCGCGAGTCTCCGCAAGCTTGACCACCTCGACCGAATTCGTGGCACGCGGCTCGACGCGAAGATGCTCCGCGCAGGCGAGATAGATGCGGTGCAAGCCCGCAGCCGACATGAACTGTTCGGCGGTTTGGCAAATGGCGCCGCGCCGCATGATCTCGATCATAGGTGACCAGTCGGCCGCGCTCGGCGTGAACGAGCAATGGCCCGCTTCGGTCGCGAGCACGCTGTAATGGCCGAATTCGTCGCGCTGAATGATCGCGACGCCCAAACCGCTGCCGATCCCGATAATGCAATAGGTTCCGGCCTTGGTGGCCGGGCAGATCGTGCCCTGATCGGTACGGTCGATCCGCGCGCTGCCCTTGGGCGAGGTCAAAGACCAGGCGATCGCGGCGAAATCGTTGATCAGAACCGGGTCGGCCTGCAGCATCGAGCGCAGACCGCTGCGCGACACGAACCAGCGGCTGTTGGTGATCGAGATCGTGTCGCCGCGCGGGGCACCCGAAACGGCAAGGCCACAGCGGCGGGGCAGCGCGCTGAGACCGCATTCTCGTGAAAACGCGCTCAGCGCACCAGAGATGGTCGACTGGGTCGCGCTTTCATAAGCCTTGATCGTTTCCCGCCGCAATTCGCCCGCCGCATCGGTCAAGCCGAGGCGAATCATCTGACGGCCGACATCGCCGACAATTGCAGTGAGGCCTTCCGGCGCTTGCTGCGAACCGAGAATGGATGGGGACTGATACATCCCACCGCTATTAACCCAAATCTCTTACGGTATCGCTAACTGCGATGAACGGCTCAGTTTCTGCGGAAAGCCGCAGCTAGTTCGACATGAGTCGACCAGCGAAACTGACCGACCGGCTGGACCCAATCGATCCGCCAACCGCCCTCTACCAGCGTCCGGGCATCGCGCGCGAAGGTCGCCGGATTGCAGGAGACGTACACGATGCGATCGACGTCGGCGCGGGCCAGCGCCGGCATCTGCTCCTTTGCCCCGGCGCGTGGCGGATCGAGGATGATAGCGTCGAAGGGCGCCAACTCCTCATCCGACAAAGGTCGGCGAAACAAATCGCGATGCTCGACCGCGATCTGGCGTCCGGTGCGATTGGCGGCGAGGCGCAAGCCCAGTGCGGGATCTCGCGCGCCCTCCACCGCCAGCACGCGTGCTTTGGCCGATGCCGGAACCGCGAAAGTACCCAGCCCGGCAAAGAGGTCAGCCACCGTGGTTGCCTCTCCCACCGCTTCGTGCACCGCGTCGGTGAGGGCCGCGGCGCCGTCCGCGGTCGCCTGCAGGAAAGCCTTGATCGGCAGCCCGATTGCCAGCCCGTCTATCGTGCTGGTGACGGGTTCGGGCTCCCATCGCGGCTCGCTGCCATAGCCTTCGTCGATCGCGAGACGGGCGAGCCGATGGCGCTGCGCGAAGTCGGTCAGTGCTTCATGCGCTGCAAGGCCTTCGACCGCGACCCCGTCGATCGCGACGTCCGCGCCCTGATCGGTCCAGGTGAGATGCACGTTGGCGCTCTTGCGCGGCCCCAGCATCGTGCCGAGCAAAGTGCGCAACGGATCCACCAGAGCGAACAATTCGGGCAACAGGATATGGCATTCGCGAATGTCGACGATGTAGTGGCTGACCGCCTCGTTGAACCCGAGCACGATTCGCTTGCCGAGCCGCTCGGCGCGAAGCGAAGCCCGGCGACGGGTGCGCGGCGGCGACAGATGCGGCGTTCGTATCTCTGGCAGATCAAGCTTCTGCGCGGTCAGCGCGGAGCCGATCCGCTCGACCAGATACACGGCATAGCTTTCGTCATCGACATGCTGCAGCTGGCAGCCGCCGCATTTCGGAAAATGGCGGCATGGCGGGGCGACGTGGTGCGGGCCGGGAATGATCTCGGCGGCGATATCGACCATGTCGCCGGGGGCCGCCAGCGCGACATGGCGGCCATCGGCGGTAACGCCGTCGCCGCGAGCGGCGAGCTTGATCACTTCGGAGAGAGTCACAGGCAGGCGGCTATAACCATTGGCAGGCGAGACACCAGATCGTCCGCGATCAGCATCGGCCCGGCCAGGCGCGCCGCCGCGGCATGCAGCCAGACACCCGCCTGCGCCGCCTCGAACGGCTCCAGTCCGTTGGCGAGCAAGCCGCCGATTATCCCGGCGAGCACGTCTCCCGTGCCCGCGCTCGCAAGCCAGGATGGCGCGAGCGGCGCGATCGCGGCGCGCCCGTCGGGATGCGCGACGACGCTGTCCGCCCCCTTGAGCAGCACGATCGCGCCCGATTTCCGGGCGGCGGCGCGCGCCTGCGTCAGCCGATCCTGCCCGCTGTCGCCGAACATCCTTACGAATTCGCCCCAATGCGGCGTGACGAGATGGCCGGAAATGCGATCGTGCCGGACCCTGCCGATCAGGCTCAGCGCGTCGGCATCGAGCACGAGCGGCTTGCCGGTCGCGAGCGCCGCATCGAGCCGCTCGCGCGCCTGCCGGCCGCGCCCGAGCCCCGGCCCAACCACGATCGCCGCGATACGCTCGTCCTCGATCGCCTTCGCGCTCCAGCCGCGCCGGACAAGCGCATGCGGCGGCGCATCGCCCTCCGTACCGAGCAATTCGACATAACCCGCACCGGTACGCTGCCCGGCCAGAGCCGCGAGAAGGCTGGCGCCGGGCATTTCGCCCGCGAGCACGACCAGCTTGCCGCGGCTATATTTGTTGGCGTCGTGACCCGGCGCTGCGAGCTTTGGGCGCGCGATGCGATGCGTCACGGTGTCGATATTGCCGAGGCCGATGTCGGCGACTGCGACCTGTCCGGAATTTTCAGCTGCCGGGAGCAATAGATGCGACGGTTTGAGCGCGCCCAGCGCGATGGTGAGATCGAAATGGGGCACCGCGCCCAGCAGCTTGCCATTGTCGGTCGCGACCCCGCTCGGCAGATCGACCGCGATCCGACGGTGCGCGCCTCTGGACAGCCGCGTCAGTGCGTCGGCTGTTTCCGGCTCCAACGGCCGCGTCAGGCCGGTGCCGAATAGCGCATCGACCAGAGTTGCTGCTTTCCTGGCATCGGCTAGCGCTTCGACAGGGCCATCCCACAGATTGGCTGCCCGCCGGGCTGCCTCCGCCTTGGGAGGCGCCGATGCCGCCAGCCGGACATGCGCGCCGAACGCCTTGAGCAAGTGCGCCGCGACATAGCCATCGCCGCCATTATTCCCGGGGCCGCACAGAATCAGGATCTCGCTCCGGCCCGCGATACGCCACACCGCATCGGCAATCGCTGCGCCCGCACGTTCCATCAATGCATCTACCGATGTCCCGCCGTCGATCGCATCCTGCTCGGCAGCGCGCATCTCGGCGGCGGTGAGGATCGGGAAAGTCTCAGTCATTGGACAGACTGTCACATACCGCACGGATGATCGGCGCCAGCCTGCGGCTCCAGCCGGCCACGCCGACGGCGTCGAAGATCAGATCCTGCCGCACCTCGATCCCGAGATAGGGGATATGATTGCCCTCGCCATGGCGGTTCATCGTCGCGTTCAACACCTTGCCCGAATATGGCAGATTGTCGCCGGCGACGATCCCGGCCTGTTCCAGCAACGGCAAAGCTATGCGCGCGGCGCGATCGTCCTGATTGTAGAGAATGCCGATCTGCCAGGGCCGCTTTTGGCTGCTGGTGGCAAGGCGCGGGGTAAAGCTATGAAGCGAAATCAGAAGGTTCGGACGATTATCTGATATCTTGTCCGCGATATGATCGTGATAAGGCCGCCAAAAGGTTTCGATCCGCGTGGCGCGATCGGTGGAGGTCAGGCCGGCATTGCCGGGAATGAGGATGCCATCGCTCGTCTCCGGGATCAGGCCAGGCGCATGATCCTCGCGATTGAGGTCGATCAGCAGCCGCGAGACGCCGCCGAGCACAGCCGGGCAAGCCAGATCCAAACAGAGCGACGCCGCCAGCGGGGCGACGCCGATATCCAGCGCGACATGCTCGTCCATCACGCTTGCGGGCACGCCGAGATCGACGCCAGCAGGAAGGCGGTTGGAGGCGTGATCCGCGATGAGCAACATCGCGGAAGCGGGATTGCCGCTTATGTCCTGCCAGGATTGGTTCACCGCAGTCGCGTCCGCATCAACCACCAGTCGGAATGCTGTTCTGCGATCCCGTCGGCGGCGGCCTCCAGCGAGGCCTCATCGTCGAACAGGGCAAAGCAGGTCGCGCCCGAGCCCGACATGCGCGCGAGCAGCACGCCCTCTTGCGCCGCCAGCAGCGTCAGTATCTCGCCGATTACCGGCAGAATGGCGATTGCGGGGGGCTCAAGGTCATTACGCCCTTTGCGGGCCGCTTCGATCGGATCGCCGTCATCCAGTGGGCCGCGGTCCACCCCGTCCCAGTGGGCGAAGACCGGGCCGGTCGCGAGCGGGCGCATCGGGTTGACCAACAACAGCGGTTGGCCGCTCGGTACGCCATCCAGCGGGATCAGGCTGTCACCGCGCTTTTCGCCACGCACGGGCTGCGAGACCAGGCAGGCGGGAACATCGGCACCGAGGCGCGCCGCAAGCATCCGAACGGCTTCCTCATTTGGGTCGATCCCATCACGCGCGCAGAGCAAGCGGAGGGTTGCGGCGGCATCGGCCGAGCCACCGCCGATCCCGGCCGCGACTGGAAGACGCTTGTCGAGGCGAAAGCCGCCCTCGATCGGCCGACCGGTCAGTTCGGCGAAGGCTTCGGCCGCGCGGGTGATGAGGTTATCGCCATCGATCAACGCACCGGCAAAAGGGCCGGTCACGTCAAGACCCGGCGCATCGATCAGGTGCAGCCGGTCGCCATCCTCGGCAAAGGCGAACAAAGTCTCGATCGCATGATAGCCGTCATCCTCCCGTCGGCGAACGTGGAGGGCGAGGTTGATTTTGGCGAAGGCGGTTTCGGCGGCCATCAGGGCGCCGCCGTCGCCTTGTCCAGCCCGGTATCGATCTTGGCGGTGAGGCGCGCTTTGTCCTTTTCATCCGAGGTCAGCAGGGCGGCGCGCCACGCGAAGCGCGCTTCATATTCGCGGCCGATTGACCAGTAAGCGTCGCCCAGATGCTCGTTGATCGCGGCCTCGCCCGGGTCGCCTGCCGCCGCCTTTTCCAGCAACGGCACCGCCTCGCTCGCCTTGCCCTGCAAATAGAGGACCCAGCCCAGGGAATCCGTGATTGCGGGATCGTCGGGACGCAGGCTGCTGGCCTTGGCGATCATCGCGCTGGCCCGCGCGACATTTTCGCGATGCTCGATTTCCGAATAGCCGACCTGGTTAAGCACGGTCGGTTGTTCGGGCGCGATCGTGTAGGCCCGCTCATAAGCTGCCTTGGCGGCGGGCCAGTCGCCCGCAAGATCGAGCGCGCCGCCGCGCTGGAGGAGGATCGGCCACAACAGGTCGGGCGGAGCCTGTTTGGCTTCGGCGATGGCCAGCGCCCTGCCATAGGCCTGCGCCGCTTCGACCGGCTTCGACAGGGTCAGATAGAGGTCACCTACCCTGCCCCAATCGTCGATGCCCGCACCGGTTTTTCTGGCGGCGGCCAAGGCTTCGTCGAGCGCCTCCTGATGCTTGCCGGCGTCGTTGAGTAGGGCGATGCGCAGCGCGCGCGCGTCATCGGCCACCGGGTTGGCAGGACTGACATGGGCCAGCGCGACCAGCGCCAGGTCGCCGCGCTGGGTCCGCTGGAGCAATTCGGCCAGCACCAGCCAGCTTTCATCATTGTCGGGCGCGGCATAGGTCGCCATCCGGGCCATGATCTTTCCGACCGGCGCATATTGCTGGCGCGCGAGATCGGTCGCGAGGTGGACGAGCAATGGCGAGAGTCCTTCCGCCGGTCCCTTCACCCGTGCGGGAAGCTGCGCTGCCGCCTGTGGCCCGAGCGCATTGGCAGCCTCCTGCGTGCGGCCGAGCGCGATCAGGAGGAGCGCGCGCTGCTCAGGATAATAAGTCGAGGCGAACGGCAGGCTTCGCCCTCCCTCCGCGAGCGCAACCGGATCGCCTTCGACCGAACCGAGCGCGATCCAGGCGCGGAAAAACGGCGCGAGGAATCCGAAGGCGCCATCCTGCGCGAGACGTTCGGTCGAGGCGCGCGCCTTGGCCCAGTCGCGCGCTTTCACCTGTTCCAGCGCGAGCAGGACCTTCGCATCCGACGGTAGCGCCTTTTGCGCATCGAGCAGGTGGGCGGCGTGGATCGCCAAAGCCATGTCGCCGTTTTCCACGGCCTGGCGATAGGCATGTTCGGCGAGCACAACATTGCCCGGCTCCTGCGCGATGAGCGCTGCAAAGCCGGCACTGGCGCCATGCACGTCGCCGAGCGCCTCGGCGGCACGCGTGCGCAGATAGAGGCTGCCGGCGGTAGGTTTCACCGCCGATGCGGGCGACACGAGCGCTAGAGCGGACGCGCCAAGCAGGAAAACACGCGGATACGGCATCAGGATTACGCCCTTACATATTGGGATAATTGGGACCACCGCCGCCTTCAGGCACGACCCAATTGATGTTCTGGGTCGGGTCCTTGATGTCGCAGGTCTTGCAGTGGACGCAATTCTGGGCGTTGATCTGCAAGCGCGGATCCCCTGCTTCCTGGCCGACTATCTCGTAAACGCCCGCCGGGCAGTAACGCTGCTCCGGGGCGTCGTAGAGCTTCAGGTTCACGTCGACCGGTACCGACGCATCCTTGAGCGTGAGGTGAATCGGCTGATCCTCCTCGTGATTGGTGTTCGACAGGAACACCGAGGAGAGGCGATCGAAGCTGATCACGCCGTCGGGCCTGGGATAGTCAATCGGCTGGGTCAGATCCTTGCGCCACAGCCCCTCATTATCGCGATGATGGCTGAACGTGTAAGGCAAGCCGATCCCGAGCTGGCGCATCCACATGTCGATGCCGGACCAGAGTGTGCCGAGGAAGGCACCCAGTTTGGCGACCGCGGGCTCCGCGTTGCGGACCATCTTGAGCTCTTTCGCGATCCAGCTTGCCTCGACCGCGGGCTGATAGGTATCCAGCGTGTCGCTGCCCTTTCCCGCGGCAAGCGCCTCGGCTGCGGCTTCGGCGGCGAGCATGCCCGACTTCATCGCGGTGTGCGTGCCCTTGATGCGCGGCACGTTCACGAAACCAGCCGAGCAGCCGATCAGCACACCGCCTGGGAAAGCAAGCTTCGGCACGGACTGCCAGCCGCCCTCGTTGATCGCGCGCGCGCCGTAGGAGACACGCCGCCCGCCTTCGAGGATTTCGCGGATCGCCGGATGCGTCTTCCAGCGCTGGAATTCGTGGAAGGGCGAAAGGTGCGGGTTACGGTAGCCGAGGCCGACGACGAAGCCCAGAGCGACCTGGTTGTTGGCCTGATGGTAGAGGAAGCCGCCGCCTACCTCGTCCTTCAACGGCCAGCCCTGGGTGTGGATCACGCGGCCGGGCACATGCTTGGCCGGATCGATATCCCAAAGCTCTTTTATTCCAAGGCCGTAGACCTGCGGCTGACAATCGCGTTCGAGGTCGAACAGGCGCTTGGCTTCCTTGGTCAGACTGCCGCGTGCGCCCTCCGCGAAGAAGGTATAGCGGGCATGAAGTTCGATACCGGGCTGATAATCCGGCTTGTGCGTGCCGTCGCGGGCCACGCCCATGTCACCGGTGGCGACGCCCTTCACCGAACCATCGTCGTTGAACAGGATTTCGGCAGCGGCAAAGCCGGGGAAGACCTCGACCCCAAGTTCCTGCGCCTGATCGGCGAGCCAGCGGCAGAGATTGCCGAGCGAGCCGGTGTAGGTGCCCTTGTTATTCATCAGGGGCGGCAGAAGCAGATGCGGCATGCCGCGCTTGCTCGTGCGGCCGAGGAACCAATGGTGATTCTCGATTACCGGCACGGTCAAAGGCGCCCCTTTTTCGCGCCAGTCCGGGATCAGTTCGTCAAGCGCGATCGGATCGATCACCGCGCCCGACAAAATATGCGCGCCCACCTCCGAGCCCTTTTCCAGCACGCATACCGAGATATCGGAATTGACCTGCTTGAGCCGGATCGACGCGGCGAGGCCGGCAGGGCCCGCCCCCACGATCACGACGTCGTAATTCATGCTTTCGCGGTTCGACATGTCTCTCTCCGCGTCCGGTCGTCGTACCGGCCGAACGCCTCATCAGAAAGGCGGTGCCTGCAGATTGACCCCCTCGTCAACCTCCCGTCAAATCAGGGCATGCGGGAAGTTGGGGCGTTTTGAATGGCGGATAGCGTCGCGTTGAGCGCGCTGGACTGGTGGGCGGAAGCGGGCGTGGATACGCTCGCGGACGACCTGCCTCGCGATTGGCTGGCCGCCGCGCCGGTCACAGCCGCCGCCGATATAAACCGTGCGGACGTGCTGCCGGTTCTGCCGACGCCGGGCGCGGCGGTCACTTTGCCGGACACGCTCGAGGCCCTGCGCGCTTTCCTGCTCGCCGATCCTTCCATTCCCGGTCCGGCCAATGCGCGGATCGACGCGGCGGGCAACCCCGCTTCGGGCATCGCGGTGGTGGTCGATATGCCCGAGGCCGAGGATCGCGCGTCGGGCAACTTGCTGTCGGGCGAAGTGGGCGCGCTGTTCGACCGTATGCTGGGCGCGATCAAGCTGGAGCGGGCGCAGGCTTATCTGATCCCCTTCTCGCCCGCACGGCCGACCACCGGCCGGCTGTCCGAAGCGCAGCTCAAGGTGCTCAAGCCCTTGCTGCTGCACCATCTCGCGCTGGCCGCGCCCAGGAAGGTGCTGCTGCTGGGCGACGCCCCCGTCCAGGCCTTGCTCGGCCAACCCGCCGCCAAGGCGCGCGATGCCGAGCATGCCCTGTCGATTGGTACGATGACCGTGCCCACCGTCGCCTCGATCCACCCGCGCCTGGTGAACATGAAGCGCGAATGGCGCCCGCTGATCTGGGCGGACCTGCAGAGGTTCGAGAAACTGTGATCCGCGTCGCCCTGCTTTCGGCGCTCGCGCTCGCTCTGGCCGCGCCCGCGCTGGCGGATGTGCCGGTGATCGTGCCCCCGCCACTTGCCGCATCTTTGCCGCGCCAGCTTAGTGACGCGGATCGCGACGCTTATCGCCAGGTTTTCCAGGCGCTTCGCAGCGGCGATTATCAGACCGCGTCAGCGAAACTGGAGACGCTGCAGGCAGGCGTGCTGACGCCGATGGCGCGCGCCGAGCTGATGCTGTCCGGTTCGGCGGCGCGCGACCCCGACGCGCTTACCGCGTTGCTCAGCTCGTCCCCGGAACTGCCCGAGGCCCCCGCCCTCGCCAAGCTTTCCGCAAACGGCGCAGCGCTGCCGGCGCAGCATGTACTGGTGCGCATGGTCGGCCCGAGCAAGCGCGCGGCGAGCCGGCCCAATCGCGACTGCGCCGCGCTCGCGGCGAAGGTGCAGCCCTTGCTCAAGGCGGACGACGCGACCGGCGCCGAGCCTCTGGTCGAAGCTGCCGCGGACAGCATCTCGCCCGAGGCGCTAACCGAATGGCGGCAAAAGGTCGCGTGGGTCTATTTCCAGAATGGCGACGATGTGTCCGCGCGCCGTGTGGCGTCGCTGGCGCAGACCGGCGCGGGCGACTGGGCGGTCGATGCGGCGTGGGTCAACGGCCTCGCCAGCTGGCGGGCGGGCGATTTCGCCGCCGCCCGCGACGCGTTCGACCGCGTTGCATCAAATGCCGGAGACGACGAGACGCGCGCGGCGGGATGGTTCTGGGGCGCGCGCAGCCGAAGTGCCGCGGGCGATACCGCATCGGCCACGCCGCGGCTGGAAGCGGCGAGCCGGCTGGGCGAGACCTTTTACGGCATGCTGGCGAGCGCGGCGCTGGGAATCCCAGACATGTCCGGGGGCACGCTCGCCGCGACCGACATGCAGGCTTTGCTCCGCCATCCCAATTTGCGCGCTGCCGCCGCGCTGGTCGAGATTGGAGAGACCAATCTCGCCGATCAGATGATCCGCTATCAGGCCCGGATCGGCGCACCCGTCGAACATGGCCAGCTGATCGGATTCGCCGCCGCACTCAACCTGCCCGTGACCCAGATCTGGCTTGCGCAGAACGCGCCCGCCGGCACGCATGCCAGCTTGGCGGCGCGCTATCCCATGCCTGCCTGGGCGCCGGCGCAGGGGTGGCGGATCGATCCGGCGTTGGTTTACGCGCATGCCCTGCAGGAATCGGAGATGCGGGTCGATGCGGTCAGCCGATCGGGTGCGCGCGGGCTGATGCAGCTGATGCCGGCGACCGCGCAATTGATCGCGCGTCACAAAGGCGATGTCGTCCGCCCGCTGGACGACCCGTCGGTCAGCTTCGAATATGGCCAATCCTATCTGGAAGAACTGGCCGCGACGGGTGGCACCAACGGGCTGCTGCCCAGGGTGATCGCGGCCTATAATGCCGGCCCGAACAATGTCGCGCGCTGGACCGCGGGCACGAACGACCCCCTGCTCTTCATCGAGTCGATCCCGTTCGCGCAGACGCGGGCCTATGTCGCGATCGTGCTGCGCAATTACTGGATCTACCAGCGCAAGACCGGGACGCCGACCACCAGCATGGCCGCGCTCGCCGCAGGCCGCTGGCCGGCTTTCCCCTCACGCGCCAGCCTGCAGACCGCGAGCGCGCCGCCGCAAGGCGCCGGCGGCGCGACCTTCGCACCCAACTGATGCCGATCGACGAAAGCGCGGCCTTCCTGCCGGTGCGGATCGCGGTGCTGACCGTGTCCGACAGCCGGACGCATGAAACCGACACGTCCGGCGCGATCCTAGTCGACCGGCTGACCAAAGCAGGCCATATCCTGGCCGACCGCGCGATCGTGACCGACGACGTGGGAGAAATCGTAGCGCGGCTGCACGCCTGGATCGACGACCCCGAGGTCGATTGCGTGATCTCGACCGGGGGCACCGGCCTCACCGGGCGCGACGTCACGCCCGAGGCGTTCGCCCGCGTGCGCGACAAGGAGATTGAGGGGTTCGGCGAGCTGTTCCGCTGGCTGAGCTACGCCAAGATCGGTACCTCGACGATCCAGTCGCGTGCGACCGCGGCGGTGGCGCGCGGGACCTATCTGTTTGCGCTGCCCGGTTCGCGCGGGGCGGTGCAGGACGGCTGGGACGACATATTGGCAACGCAGCTCGATAGCCGGCACCGGCCCTGCAATTTCGTCGAATTGATGCCGCGGCTCAGGGAGAGATAGGCCTCGTCATTGCGAGCGTAGCGAGGCAATCCAGTCCAGCGCTCTCGGTCCTGGATTGCCGCGTCGCTACGCTCTTCGCAATGACGAGGTTTTACCGGACGTTATCCGTGCGGCGGATGAAATCGGCGACATTGTCGTGCAGGGCCTTGGCCGAGGCCTCGTTGGCGTAGACCATGTGTCCCGACGGGTAATAACGATATTCGATATTGGCCTGCAGATTGGCCGGGATCGGCAGGTGATGCATCTCGTACTTGCCCTCGAAATAAGGCGTGGCGAGATCGTAATAGCCGCCGTTGACCATCACCTTGAGCATAGGATTATATTTCATCGCGACCGCGAGGTCCGCCATGACGTTGGTCGTGCCGGGGAAGGCCACGGTGCCGCCGGGGGGCACGTGCGCGAAGCTCCAGTCCTTGAAGACGTCGATGCTGGGCTTGAATGTGCGATCGTCGCCGAAATGCAGGACGTTGCGCGCATAATCGTTGAAGGCGGTGACATAAGCCGAGCTAATCGAGGCCGATTGCGGGTCATAGTCCGCACCGCGGCTCAAGGGATCCATGTCCGGGCCTGAGAAACGCGCGTCGAGCCGGCCGGTGGTGAGGCCGCTCGCCTCTTGCAGCTTCTTCTCGAACATCGGGCCCGTGATGCGCAGGTCGGCCTTGGCGATATAATCGGCGGGCAGGCCGATATAGCCAGCCATGCGCTGCGCGATCGCCTGCTTGCGCGCGGGATCAAGCTCAGAGCCCTGGTTGAGCGCGAGCGCATAATCGGTGAGCGCGAATTGCTCGACCTCGTGCAGGTAGGTTTCGAGGTCGGCGGGGCGCGGACCGGCGAGGCGGTTATGGTACCAGGCGGTCGCGGCCATGGTCGGCAGCCCGACGATATAGGACTGGTCCTGGCCGGGATTGGCATCCGCCCCGTCGATGTCGAGATCGAAATTGAGGATCTGCGAAAGCAGGATCACGCCGTTGAAGTCGATGCTGTCGCCCGTCTCGAGCCCATTCACGACCACGGCCGAGCGCGGCGTGCCGTAGCTTTCGCCGAACAGATATTTGGGCGAGTTCCAGCGGCCGTAGCGCGTCAGGAACGCCTTGATGAATTCCTGGAAGGCATGCGCGTCGGCATCGACGCCGTAAAAGCCCTTTTCCTTGTCCTTGCCGGCGATGCGGCTGAAGCCGGTGCCGGGTGCGTCGATGAAGACGAGGTCGCTGACATCGAGCAGCGAATAGGCATTATCGACGACATGATAGGGCGCGGCGGGTAGATGCGTGTCGCCCGCGGTGACGATCCGGCGCGGACCGAAGGCGCCCATATGGAGCCACACGGTCGAGGAACCGGGGCCGCCATTGTACAGGAAGGTGATCGGGCGGTCCGCGCTCGGCGCGCCCTTCTTGAAGTAAGCGACGTAAAACATCGAGGCTTCGGCAACGACGCCCTTCTTGTCGCCGAGATCGGCCTGGGTCTGTTCGCGCCATGCGGCGTCGTCCCAGCCTTTCGGGTGGACGATGATCGTGCCCGCATAAGCCTTGTAATCAACGCGCTGGCCTCCGGCGTTGACGACGCCGTCGCTTGCGACCTCCTCCGGCTGGAATAATATGCCGCGATCCGGCGAGGCGGTGGTGCTGGCAGGCGCCTTGGCGATATCGACCGCGTTGGGCCGGGCCGGTTTCTCGGCGGCGAAGGCCGTGGTAGCGAGCAAGGCGATGGCGCTCGCGCCCAACAACAGCTTGGTCATCTGATTCCCCTCTGGTCCGCGTTGCGGCTGCGCAACGTTCGAGCAAGCGCGTGCGCCACTGTCCAGCAGAGAGGCTGCAAACAACTCCTATAGGGATACAAAAGCGTCGAATGCCTCAAATGTTCTTGCTATGTTCCACGTGAAACATTTAGAATGCAGGCATGGCTGGCCCCCCTCTCCCACCCCGGCCGGGTCGCGGCGCGACGCTCAATGAGACGCCGCAGCGTTTCAACCTGAAGGCGCGCGAGACCGATGGCGACTGGCTCGACGCGCGCGAGGAACTGGATGGCGAGGAGGCGCGCCTTAAGACCGATGTGACGGTCGAGCGGCCGCGGACGATCATCACGCGCAACCAGTCGCCAGACGTGGGCTTCGACCGATCGATCAACCCGTATCGCGGCTGCGAGCATGGCTGCATTTATTGCTTCGCGCGGCCGACGCATGCTTTCCACGATCTATCGCCGGGGCTGGATTTCGAATCGCGCCTGTTCGCCAAACCCGACGCCCCCAAATTGTTGCGGCAGGAACTGATGGCGCGCAATTACGTGCCGCGCCCGATCGCGTTCGGGACCAATACCGATCCGTATCAACCGATCGAGGGCGAATGGCGGATCACGCGCGCCTGCCTGGAGGTACTGGTCGAGACGCGACATCCGTTCACGATCACGACCAAGTCGGATCGGGTCGTGCGCGATCTGGATATCATCGGGCCGATGGCGGCGAAGGGGTTGGCGGCGGTGGTGGTGTCGGTGCCGACGATCGACCCCGCGACCGCGCGCACGCTGGAGCCGCGCTGCCCCCGCCCGGCGAAAAGGCTGGCGGCGGTCAGGGCGCTGATCGACGCGGGCGTGCCTGCCTTCGTCAGTCTCGCGCCGGTGGTGCCGCAGATCACTGACCATGAGATGGAGCATATCTTGGAAGCGGCGAAGGCGGCGGGTGCGCGCGGTGCCTTCTTCCTGCCGGTGCGGTTGCCGCACGAGGTTGCGCCCTTGTTTCGCGCTTGGCTCGACGCGCACCATCGCGACCGCGCCGCAAAGGTAATGGCGACGATCCAGTCGATTAGGGGCGGCAAGGATAACGACCCCAATTTCTTCACGCGGATGCAGGGTCATGGGCCGTGGGCGGACTTGCTGCGGACGCGGTTCAAGATTGCGTGCAACCGGCTGGATCTGAAGGGCGAGCGGCTGAAGCTGCGGACCGATCTGTTTCGTCGGCCGGAGGGGGATCAGTTGCGGTTGTTGTGAGGGCGGGAACTGCGTTGGCGGTCCAACCCTCGCCCGCGGAAAATCGTCACCCCGGACTTGTTCCGGGGTCCACTCAGAGGCTTGATGCCTGCCGTGGATGCCGGAACTTGTCCGGCATGACGGACAAGGGAGAACCGGCAGGGCTTGGTCGCGCGGGCCACAACCTCAGCCTTCATCGTGAGGGGCGTTCAGGGCCGCTTTTATTGCCAGCGCGACATCGGCGGCGGTGCGGTCGGTTTCGTCGCAGGCGATGGCGAGATCGCCGCCCGCCTTGATCTCGCGCGCCCAGCGCAGCAATCGGCCGTTCTTGAGCCATGCGTCGGGATCGGCGAGCCAGATCGCGACGACCGGCCCCGCGGCGGTGGCCGAACGCAGATTCAAGAGTTCGACATGCCCGATCGCGTGGAGCGGCAGCAGGCCATTTCGCAATCCGCCGCGCCGAAGCCCCCTCTCCCACCCACGATAATAGATTGCGTCGCCGGTAACGCGGATCGCGAGATCGGGACCATGCGCCTGCCGCCAGGCGAAGCGCAGCAGGTAAAGCGTCACCAGTGCGAAGGGGATCGCGGCAGGCCAGAGGAAATACCAGGCAAGCGCGGTCAGCGCCGCGAACAGGAGCGAGGACGGGATGAGGAAGCCCGGCGAGGTGTGCGGGTAATAAGCTTCCAGATAGACGAGATCGTCGGGCACGCGGCCCAGCTAGCTCGCCTGGGCGAGGCGCGGGCCGAGCGGCTGAATGTGGACCGCGATCACGCCGGGCAGGCGTTCCAGTGCCTCGACCGTCTCGCTGTCGAGACGATAGTCGCGGCCGATCCGAAGGCGCGCCGGACCGCGTTCGGTGGGCACGGAAACGATGACTTCGCCGCGCCCGCCCGTCGCCTCACCAAGCAGCTGCGCGAGCGGCGCCAATGCTTCGGCGCCGCCGATCTCGATCTCCGCATGCAGGCGCGCATTGGAGGAAAGGCCATCGAGCGGCTTGGCGCCGCGCACGGTGATGCGGGGGGTTTCCTCGCCGGGACGTTTGTCGGCCTCGACTTCGAGCAAGAGACAGGCGCCCGATCGTGCGGCGGCTTCCATCGCTTCCGAAGCACCTTCGTCGAACGAACTGGCGATGAACTGGCCGGACGCATCCGAGCAGGTGGCGAGCAGATAACGATTGCCGCGCGCCGAAGTGCGCCAGCGCGCCTCCTCGACCAGGGCCGCCATGCGCATCGTCTTGCGTGGCACGGGGCGCCCGCGCTCATCGCGGTCGGGTTCGGATGACACCCCCATCTGCGCCAGTTGATCGAAGCTGCGGACGCCTTCGCTTCTTGCGACATGACGGTAACGATCGGTCGGATGTGCCGAGAAATAAAAGCCGAATGACTCCTTTTCGGCAGTCATGCGCTCGGCCACGGACCAGCGCGCATCCTTGGGCATGCGGATGGGCGCGGCACCCGAACTGCCCTCACCGCCGAACAGGCCACCCTGCCCGCTCGTGCGCGCGTCATGCGCGCTCGCGGCGTGGGCGAGGATTGTCTCGGCGGCAGCGAACACCGCCGCGCGATCGGGCACGATCGTATCGAACGCGCCTGCGCCCGCCAGGCTTTCGAGTTGTCGGCGGTTGATCAGGCGCGGATCGATCCGGTCGGCGAGATCGTCGAGCGACTTGAACGGGCCGTTCGCGCGCCGCTCCTCAACCAATTGCTCCATCGCTTTCTCGCCGACGCCCTTGAGCGCGCCGAGCGCGTAACGGACCGCGCCGTCCTCGACGCTATATTCCGCCTCGGACGCGTTCACATCGGGCGGGAGAAGCGTTACGCCGGAGCGACGCATATCGTCCGCCCAGACGCCCAGCTTGTCGGTCAAGCTGATATCGTAACACATCGAGGCCGCGAAGAATTCGGGCTTGTGGTGCGCCTTGAGCCACGCGGTCTGGTACGCGAGCAGGGCATAAGCCGCGGCGTGGCTCTTGTTGAAGCCATAGCCCGCGAACTTGTCGATCAAGTCGAACAGATCGTTGGCCTTTTGCGACCCGATCTGCTGGTTGGCGCAACCCTCGACGAAGCGCTGACGCTGCGCGTCCATCTCCGCCTTGATCTTCTTGCCCATCGCGCGGCGCAGCAGGTCGGCCTCGCCGAGGCTGTAGCCCGCGAGGATCTGCGCGGCCTGCATCACCTGTTCCTGATAGACGAAGATGCCGTAGGTTTCGGACAATATGCCTTCGAGCAGGGGATGCGGATATTCGATCGGCGCGCGACCATTCTTACGGTCGCCAAACATCGGGATATTGTCCATCGGGCCCGGACGATAGAGCGAGACGAGCGCGATGATGTCGCCGAAATTGGTCGGGCGTACCGCGGCGAGCGTGCGGCGCATGCCTTCCGATTCCAGCTGGAACACGCCGACCGTATCGCCCTTCTGGAGGAGCGCATAGACCGCAGGATCGTCGAGCTGTAGGCTCAGCAGATCGAGGCTGACGCCGCGCAGCGCCAGCATGTCGACGGCTTTCTGGAGTACCGACAGCGTCTTGAGGCCGAGGAAGTCGAACTTCACCAGCCCCGCGCCCTCGACATATTTCATGTCGAACTGAGTGACGGGGAAGTCCGAGCGCGGATCGCGATAGAGCGGTACGAGCTGGTCGAGCGGCCGATCGCCGATCACCACACCCGCGGCGTGGGTCGAGCTGTGGCGCGGCAGGCCTTCGAGCTTCATCGCGAGATCGAGCAGATGCTTGACCTGCTTGTCGGATTTATATTCGGCGGCGAGCTCGGACACGCCATTGAGGGCGCGATCGAGAGTCCAGGGGTCGGTCGGGTGGTTGGGCACCAGCTTGGCGAGCCGATCGACATGGCCATAGCTCATCTGGAGCACGCGGCCGGTGTCCTTGAGTACGGCGCGCGCCTTGAGCCGCCCGAAGGTGATGATCTGCGCGACATGGTCGCTGCCATATTTCTTCTGGACGTAGGAGATCACCTCGCCACGCCGCGTTTCGCAGAAGTCGATGTCGAAATCGGGCATCGAGACGCGCTCGGGATTGAGGAAGCGTTCGAACAGCAGGCCCAATTGGAGCGGATCGAGATCGGTTATGGTGAGCGCCCAGGCGACGACCGAGCCCGCTCCCGAACCGCGGCCAGGGCCGACCGGAATGCCCTGTTCCTTCGCCCATTTGATGAAATCGGCAACGATTAGGAAATAGCCGGGGAAACCCATCTGGATGATGACGTCGACCTCGAACCGGAGCCGTTCGCGATAGGGGGCGCGATCGGCTTCGGGCATAGCGAGCTTGTCGAGGCGCGCTTCCAGGCCGGAAATCGCGTCGCGGCGCAGCATCTCCGCCTCAGCCTCGCGATCGCCGGCCAGGCTGGGAAGGATGGGCTTACGCGAGGGTGCCGCGACCGCGCAGCGCTGGGCGACAACCAAAGTATTCGCGATGGCCTCGGGCAGATCGGCGAACAAGGCCTGCATCGTCTCGGCCGGCTTGATCCAGCTGTCGGGTGAGGAGCGCGGGCGATCGGTGGATTCGAGGTAGGAGGAGCTGGCGATGCACAGCATCGCATCGTGCGCAGGATGGAAGTCGGGCTCGGCAAAGCAGGCCGGGTTGGTCGCGACCAGAGGCAGATCGCGTGCGTAAGCGAGATCGACCAGCGCGCCCTCGGCGACCTCCTCGATCGCGTCATTGCGACGGGCAAGCTCGATATAGAGGCGGCCGGGGAAAATCTGTTCGAGCCGGGCAAGATAGCGTTCCGCCGCCTCCTGCTGACCTTCCGCCAGCAGGCGGGCGATCGCGCCCTCCCCGCTGCCAGTCAATGCGATCAGGCCGTCGCTGCGCCCGACGAGCGCCTCGATCGGAACATGTGCATCCTCATGCTGGGGGCGATCGAGATGCGCGGCCGATACCAGCGCGCAGAGATTGTCGTAGCCGGCCTCGTCCTGGGCATAGAGCGGCAGCCAGTCGATCGTCGGCGGCTTACCTTCCGCGGAGCCGGGCCGGGCAACGCCCAGCATCGTGCCGATGATCGGCTGCACGCCGGCTTTCTTGGCAGCCTCGCTAAACGCCATCGCGCCATAGAGGCCGTTGCGATCGGTGATCGCCGCGGCGGGAAAACCCGACGCCCGCGCGCGCGTCGCGATCGCCTTGGGGTCGATCGCGCCTTCCAGCATCGTGTAGGCCGAGAAGATGCGCAGCGGCACGAAGATGGGAGCGGCCATGCCCCCTATGTATGCAGCGCCTCAGCGTAGGGAAAGCGCCGCGACCAACCTATCCACAGCTAAGATCGGGCCGCCCGCCGCTTTTGGCCGAGGATGCGGCGCCGTTCCTTGATCGACAAAGCGCGCAGGCGTTCGGTTTCGCTTTCGCGCTTGAGGTCGCGGTCGAAGGCGAAGCCCGCAATCGCGATCAAACCGAGCAGGCCAAGCTCGATCAGCGTGTTGATGCGGAGACGGGGAAGTCCGACGCCGCGCCCCAGAAATTGATCGACATCGTGCAATGAGGCAGTGCGGATCACGGTGAAGCCGATCAGTGTCGCGGCGCCGAGCAAAGCGATCAGCACCGACGGCTCGGCGCGGCGGAAGCTAATGAGCGCGATCAGCAGCCCGGCACCGCCAAAAATGCCAATCGCGGCGATCAGCCCGAGCTGCAGCCCGCCTCGTTCGCCATAGATGCCTTCGGTCGCCAGCAGGCCGCGCATCAAATTCGCGGCGAGCAACTGGAGATCGAGCTGGCGCGTCAGGCCGAGCAGCAGGAGCAGCGCCGCCAATACCAGCCAGAAGCGCCGCCGCGACCGGGATTCCGCAATCCGACGCCGCCCGGTATCGGCAAGCGCCACACTGGAGCGCGCGTTGCGCGCACAGAGCCAGGCGGCCACCAGATAGACGAGGAACGTCGCCCAGCCATTGAGGCTGGGATCGCTCACGACGGTTGACAGCCCTCCGCTCATATTCCCTCAAATATGCATATCAGGCATGGAAGCGTGCCGCCGCGGGTGACTCAGGCCGCAATCGGAAAGCAGGCGACGGACGTAAGCGTCGACGGCACGAGCGATTGCGGCAACAAGCCCATCGCGCTCTTTTTCCAAACCGTGTTGATCGTCGCGCGCGACATGTTGGCGATGCCGTTGCAGGTCGCGACATCCACCACCGCGCTGGAAACCTGCAGATTGTCGCGCGCGAGGCCGCGGGCGACCGCCCAATTCTGGGCGGTTGCGGCATCGGTGCAGCCGGTCGCCTTTATGGCAGCGCATCGCGCGGTCGCCGCGGCGACCTCGTTCAACGATTGCTTGGTGAACATCATCCTCCCGCCATCGAGCAGAAGAAACAGAAACATCAGGAAGGTCGGTGCGAGCAGCGCGAACTCCACCACCGATCCGCCCCTTTGGTTCTGGACGAGCGCGCGCATCATGACAGCCTGACGATCACTTGTTGGGTCATCGTCTTGCCGCCAAGATATTTGTCGGGAACCACGACGGCCTGATACGTGCGCGTGGCGCGCATGACGAGATAATTGCCGGGGGTTGCACCGTCAGCGCAGGACGGTTTTCCATTGGATGTCGTGGCCGCGGCGAAGGTCGGCCAGCCGCCCGAGGCGGTGGGTGCGCCGATGCACATCGAGGTCCAGGTGCCCGAGCAGCTGCCGCCGTTGCATTGATAGGACATGGTCGGCGATCCGCCGGCGGCCGCGCTGACATAATTTCCGAGCGAGCTGGTATCGACAGTGCTGCTTGCGCGATTGTTGAAAGCGACCACCGCGGCCTGCTGCATCGCGCCGCCAAGGCGGAGATTCTGCTGCGCGTAGATGCCGAAATCGAGCCCGACCAGCATGATGCCGAACAGGAACAAGGATGCCATCGCGAACTCGATCGTCGCGCTGCCCCGCTGGTTGCGGAGAAATCCGCGCCGGATACTCATTGGATGAGCGCCACCGAGCTGCCGCTCGACAAAGGCGCAGCCGTGCAATTGCTGTTGTTGATCCCGCCGCTGCCGGTGATCGACAGAGTATTGACAACCACCGCCATACAGGTCGTCCCCGCGACCGACCCCGCCCCGCTCACGCTGAGATTGGAATTGGGCAGATAGATTATGCCGCCGATCGTGTTCGACGAGCTGCCGCCGATCGAGCTGTCGAGCGACGTCTTGCTGGCGAGCGCGATGTTGGGGATGGCGCCATGCGGGCTATTGCCGGTGCCCGGCGCGGTGAGGACCAAACCCGACGAACCGCCGGTCGAGAAGCTGCCCGACGCGACGATCGTGACGTCGGTCGCGGTGACCGTCTGGCTTGCATTCTTGTCGAAATTGCCGTCGATCAGATACAGCCCCGCCCCCATCGTGCCGCCGCCCTGGATCGACACATTGCCGTCGATGCTGTGCTCGCCCGCGCCGAAATTGATCGTGCTGTTGCCCTGCGTCGAAACGTCGCCGTCGATGCTGAGGTCGCCGTCGCCGATAGTGAGCAGGCCGGAGCCGCTGACCGAGATTCCACCGAAAATGTGCGTGCCCGCCCCGATCGTCAGCGACGATGCGCCGCCGACCGAGAGCGTGCCGTTGATCACGACCTTGCCGGCGCCGATGACGTTGCCGCTGCCGCTATAGCCGACCGAGCCGCCGACATAGAGGCTGGCGATATCGCCAAAAGTGGGACTGCTGCTCCAGCCGGTGCCGAAGCTGTTCTTGAAATTGTAGGTCGCCTGGCTGCCGTTCAAGGTGGCGCCGTTTGCGCTCAGCGCACCTGCGACAGAAATGGTCGAGGTACCGGCGAAGGTGACGGTGTAGCCGCTCGGCACGGTCAGGTTGTTGATATTGTAGGTTCCCTGACTGCAGCTGTAGACTTGGCCGGACAGCGTGCAATTTGCCTTGACCGGATCTGTCGCCGCCAACGCGGAAAATGCGCTGCTGCTCGAGGGAAAGCTCCAGTTGGTGGAGGTAACGGTGAAGGTCGGCGGGTTCATCGGCGCGGTCACGCCCAATTTGGCGAAGGCGGCCACGAGCGCGGCATTAGTGGACAGCGGATCGCTAGCGCTGGAGCCCGTCGCCTGCGTGCCTTTGATCGTGCTGCTCCCCGTCGCTTCGATGCTGGGCGCGGTAATCTTGGTCGCGGTTAGCTGCGAACTGCCCTGAACCGAAACCGGGCTGTTGCTCACCACCGCGCAGCCAGGGTTGTTGAGGGTCGAATTGCCCTTGATACCGACACCATTGGTCGCGTTCGAGCTGAGCGCCATGACGCAGGCGGGACTCTTGTTGGTCCCGAGCGACGCGATTGCGCTGTTACTGACGTTATAGCTGGCGACATTGGTGATCAGCGAGGCAAGGCGAACCGGCACCGCGGTCGTGACCTGCACCTGGACGCCGGTCGCCGGAAACGAGACGGTGGCGGCGCTCACCGGCAGCCCACTCGCTGCAACGATGTCTTTCGCGGTCTGGGCTGCCTCGTTGGGGGAGGAATTGGCCTGATATGCGAGCGCGGCGCCAAGCGCGGCCATGTCAGCCACGCGCTGATTGCGCGTTTTGGCCGCATAGCCGGTGCCGACCTCGACCGCGAGCCCGGACATTCCCATGACGGCGGTCAGAGAGAGTGCGGCCAGCACCATGATCGAGCCACGTTCGGCAGCAAAGAGACGCGCAAAGATACTCATACCGCACGCCCATATCCCGTGCGGGTAAAGGTGGCCCTACAAGTCAGGGTTAACCGCGGGTAAGCATAGCGGCAGTCTTGCTATCCGGCGCTGCCGTTGTCGTGCGTCCGACGCCAGGTCACGGAAAACACGGCGTTTACCTTATCCGGTTACGTTTCATGCCCTCCGGCTCGTCTATCGGCAGCGAGTCATGGACAAGAAACAGGTCACGCAGAAGACGATCGGCTTCCTGAGCAGGTTGCGGCGCGATGTGCGCGGCAACACGCTGGCCCTTATGGCCGCCATGCTGATTCCGCTGGCGGCGCTATCCGGCTCGGCCGTGGACCTATCCCGCTTATATGCGGTGAAGACCCGGCTGCAGCAGGCTTGCGACGCGGGCGCGCTCGCCGGGCGCAAGATGATGACTGATTCGACGGGGTCGACCCTCGACGCTACCGCCGCCAGCGCGGCCCAGGCGTTTTTCGCCAACAATTTCCGAGCGGGCTGGTTCAAGACCAATTCTGTCAGCTTCACGCCGACCAAAACCGCCGACAACCAGGTTGCCGGCACCGCCACCGCAACTGTGCCGATGACGATCATGACAATGTTCGGGGCGAGCTCACGCGCTGTGACGGTAACCTGCGAGGCGCGATATGACGTGGCCGATGCGGATATCATGTTCGTGCTGGACACGACGGGCTCGATGGCCTGCACCACGGCGGACGATCCGTGCGGGGCTGGAGCCGCCAGCTATACCCGTCCCGACGGCACAACCGGTTATTATGATATCGAAGAAAGCGGATCCAAGCTTTCCGGGCTTCGCGCTGCGGTCATGAGCTTTTACGACACGCTGGCGGCGACAGCCGATGCCAGCACGCACATCCGTTATGGTTTCGTCCCCTACACGTCGACCGTGAATGTCGGTTACCTGCTGCCGAGTTCGGCGCTCGTAGCGAAGTGGAATTATCAGAGCCGCAAGCCGGTTGACGTCAACAACGGCTCCCCAACGGTTACCACCTATAGCGGCGAAACTGCGGCGAGCTGCAGTGCACGCGCGACGCGAACTCCTGCGACCGGCTATACAAATACCGGCACAGCTAGCGTTGCGACGCCAACCTTTAACTCCACGACGCTGAAGTGCGCAGTGTCCGTGCAGCCCGTTAAAGTTCAATGGATCTATGGGCCGGTCGCGATGGACGTATCGCAATATATTGCGGGGAACACCGTTATCGATCCAACCAAGATCGGGAACGTCAATTCATCGAAATGGCAAGGCTGCGTCGAGGAACGCAACACCGCGGTTGGCGCCAATTCCTACGATATCAACAGCCTGCCCGACGATCTCGATCCGGACAAGGCGCCCTTGGCAGATGTCGATGCGAGCGGGCTTCCCACGGCAAGTGATACGCGCTGGCGGCCGATGTGGCCTGACGTAATCTACTATCGAGGTGGCAGCCTGGCCGCCTTTCAGGACACCCACGCGGACAACAACCCTTTGAACGGCGACAATAGCAGTTACCCGAATACGAATTCGGTCGCCTATCTCAAGGCGGGGTACATCACCTGCGGAAAGCCGGCACAGCGACTGGCGGTGATGAGCCGGACGGACGTGTCGAACTATGTCAACGCTACCGACTTCAAGGCGATCGGCGGCACCTATCATGACACAGGCATGATTTGGGGTACGCGCCTGATCTCGCCGAATGGTATCTTCGCATCCGATACGGCAGCGTGGCCGGGGCGCCAAGCGCCGAACCGCTTCATCGTCTTCATGACCGACGGACAGATGTCTCCAAACCAGTCCATCTATGGCATGTACGGTATGGAGCAATATGACCAGCGGGTCACAGGCGGCACCTTCTCGAACGACACCGGCTATCACAATGCACGCTTCCTCGCCGAATGCTCCGCAGCCAAGGCGCGTAACATCACCGTGTTCGTGGTCGGTTTCGGCCAGACGCTGAACAGCCAGCTCAAGGCCTGCGCGTCGCCGGGTCAGGCTTATTATGCGAGCGACAATGCGGGGTTGAAGACGGCATTTCAGAAGATTGCGCAGCAGGTAGCGATGCTGCGGATTTCCAAATGATCGCGCTCGCCTCTCGTCTGCTGCGCGACCAACGCGCAGCGCCGGCGGTGGAATTTGCGATGATACTGCCCGCGACCCTATTGCTGGTGCTGGGGTTCGGCGACCTTGTCTACCAGGCGTATCTCGAATCCGTGCTGACCGGCGCGGTCCAAAAAGCCGGCCGCGACAGCACGATCCAGGGAAACGCGACCCAGACCGACCAGATCGATCAGAAAGTAATCGACGCGGTCAAGGCAGCAGCGCCGAGGGCCACTTTCGTATCGAGCCGCGAAAATTACGACAATTACTCCGAAATCGGGCCGGAGCCGTTCACAGATACCAACCACAACGGCATTCGCGACAAAGGCGAATGCTATAGCGACGTAAACGGCAACTCGCAGTGGGATTCCGATCCGGGGACCGCAGGCCAAGGCGGCGCTAACGACGTGACCTACTACAAAATGAAGGCCACCTACCCACGCTTGTTCCCGATGGCCTGGTTGATCGGCTGGAGCCAGAGCGTGACGATTTCCGCATCGACAATCCTGAAGAATCAGCCGTACGCGACCCAGACGATAACCACGGCGACGACGATATGCACGCCGTGAACCTCCTCTCCCGCGCGCGCGGCGTGGCGGCACGGTTGTGGCGCGAGCAGCAAGCCCTCAGCGTGATGGAATTTGCGCTGGGCGCCCCATTGCTGATGGCGCTGGGCGGTTACGGGGTCGAGGTGTCGAACCTTGCGATCACCAACATGCGTGTCAGCCAGTACGCGCTGCAACTGGCCGACAATGCCTCGCGCGTCGGCGTCAATAGCGGTCTGGCAACTTTCAGCCTGCGCGAAGGCGACATCAACGACGTTTTGCAGGGGCTGCGTCTGTTCAGCGCGGGCTCCAAACTTACGACCTACGGGCGGGTCACCTTATCGAGCCTGGAAAACGTCCAGCAAAAATATGACGACGATAATGTGCAGCGAATTCATTGGCAGCGCTGCATCGGACTAAAAAGCGGGGTAGGTTTCGATTCGAGTTATGGCACGACCAGCGTCACTGCCGGCACCGACGCAACCTCCGGCACCCAGGGTACGGACACTCCCGACGGCATGGGCGAGACCGGGCAGAAGGTGAATGCTCCCGAAAGCACGGGCGTCATGTATGTCGAGGTTAATTATCAATACCAGCCGCTGTTCGGGACCCTGTTCGTCGGCGCGACCAAGCTCCACTATGTCGCGTCTGCGATCGTGCGCGACAAGCGCGATTTCAGCCAGATCTTCAATCCGGCGCCGACCGCGACGTCCTCGACTTGCGACAAGCATAACGCCTGATCGATCAGGTCAGCACGCCTTCGTGAAGGCGGAGGACGCGGTCCATTCGCTCAGCCAGTCTTTCGTTATGCGTCGCGACCAGGGCCGCGGCCCCCTCCCCGCGCACCAGCCGCAGGAACTGATCGAGCACGCGATCGGCGGTTGCCTCATCGAGATTGCCGGTGGGCTCATCGGCCAACACCAAAGCCGGTCGGTTGGCGAGCGCGCGCGCCACGGCGACGCGCTGCTGCTCGCCGCCTGACAGTTGCGCAGGCCGGTGATCGCGCCGCTCGGCAAGACCAAGCGCATCGAGGAGGCCTTGTGCGCGTTCGAGCGCGGGCTTGGGCTCCTGGCCGCGGATCAGCTGCGGCAGGACGACATTCTCCTCGGCGGTGAAGTCGGGCAGTAGATGGTGGAATTGATAGACGAAGCCGATCGCCTCGCGCCGCAGCCGGGTGCGATTATTGTCGTCGAGTTGGCTGGCCTCCTCGCCCGCGATGCGGATCGAACCCGAAAAGCCGCCTTCGAGCAGGCCGACCGCCTGCAACAGGGTCGATTTGCCGGACCCGGACGGGCCGACCAATGCCACGATCTCGCCTGGCGCGAGCGTGAGGTCGACACCGCGCAACACCGCGATACTGCGATCGCCCTGGATGAAGGTGCGGCTCAAGCCCTCAACGCGGAGCGGCTCATTCATAGCGCAGCACTTCGACCGGATCGGTGCGCGCGGCGCGCAAAGCCGGATAGAGGGTGAAGAGGAAAGCGAGCGCGAGCGTCATCAGAATGACGAGGCCGATCTCGAACGGATCGGGGCGCGCGGGCAGCTCGCTCAGGAAGCGAACCGACGGATCCCACAGATTCTGGCCGGTAAGATGCTGGATCAGGTTCACGATCGACTGACGGTAGAACAGGAATAGAGTGGCGAGGATCAGCCCGACGATCGTCCCGAGCACACCGATAGACAAGCCGATGGCGACGAAGATGCGGATCAGCGCGCCGCGCGTCGCCCCCATCGTACGCAGGATCGCGATGTCGCGCGTCTTGGCGCGCACCAGCATGATCAGCGAGGAGAGAATGTTGAACGCCGCGACGATGATGATGATCGAGAGGATGATGAACATCATCACGCGCTCGATCTCGATCGTCTCGAACAAGGAGCTGTTCTGCTGCTTCCAGTCCTGGATCACGCCGACGTTATGGATCTTGGGCGCAAGCGGCGCGAGAATGCGATCGACGTGATCGGCATCGACCGTCTGAACGCGGATCATGCCGACAGCATCGCCCAGCATCAACAGGGTCTGGGCGTCGGCCATCGGCATCACAACGTAGCTGTTGTCGTACGCATAGACCCCGACCTCGAAGATCGCGGCGACGCGGTAGGATATGATGCGTGGCGCGGTGCCGAAGGGGGTGGGCTCGCCGGCGGGATTCATCAGGCTGATCTGGCCGCCGACGGTGACGCCGAGTGCCTGGGCGAGCTCGGAGCCGATCGCGACGTTGTCCGATCCGGGGGTGACCCGCCGGATATCTCCCTGGACGACATTGCCGCCGATCTGGGGCCCGCGAATATCCTCCATCGTCATGCCGCGCGCGAGCACGGCTTCGACCCGGCCCTGGGTCGAGCCCATCAGGGGCTGCTCGATCAAAGGCGTGGCCTCGGTCACGCCGGGGGTGGCGCGGGCTTGGGCAAGGACGCGGCGCCAGTCGGTCAGGCGCGCGTCATAGCCCTGGATCACGGCATGGCCGGTCTGGGCGGTGATCTTGTCGAACAGGTCCGCGCGGAACCCGTTCATCACGCTGGTGACGATCACGAGCGCGGCCACACCCAACATCACGCCGAGCAGCGAAAAGCCGGCGACGACGGCGATGATCCCCTCGCCCTTGCCCGGCCACAGATAGCGCCGGGCGATGGTGCGTTCGTAGCGGGTGATCATAAGGCCAGGCGCAAAACCCTCTCTCCCCTTGCGGGAGAGAGATGGAGAGAGGGGTTCGGGTGACGGGGCTCTATGCCCCGGCGCACGAATTTTGGCGGCTCGCTGACGCTCGCGTCCCCTCTCCCAACCCTCTCCCACAAGGGGAGAGGGCTTCGGCAGCGCCCTCTCACCCCTTCACCTTGGCAACCGCGTCGGCAGGCGCGAGTTCGAGGCGTTCGTCGGTGGCACGGCGCTTCAGTTCGACGATGCCGTTGGCGAGGCCCTTGGGGCCGACCACGATCTGCCAGGGAAGGCCGATCAGGTCCATCGTGGCGAACTTGGCACCGCCGCGTTCGTCGCGGTCGTCGTACAATACTTCGACGCCAGCGGCCTGGAACTGCGCGTAAAGATCGTCGGAGGCCTTGGCACAGGCGGCATCGTCGGCACGCATGTTGATCAGCCCGACCTGGTAGGGCGCGACCGCATCGGGCCAGATGATGCCCTTGTCGTCGTGGCTCGCCTCGATGATCGCGGCCATCAGGCGGCTGACGCCGATGCCGTAGCTGCCCATGTGCGGCACGATCTCGGCGCCGTCCTGGCCCTGGATCTTAAGGCCCATCGG
>Ga0207640_10000310_pt1 | contig 32549 bp, 28 predicted proteins | sample KBSCornC42_FD_184300 | JGI IMG/M metagenome (GOLD analysis project Ga0207640, IMG submission 184300) | Corn rhizosphere microbial communities from Kellogg Biological Station, Michigan, USA - KBS Corn C4-2 (SPAdes) (version 2) | ecosystem: Host-associated > Plants > Roots > Rhizosphere > Soil ... | reverse complement strand
ATCGGGCCAGATGATGCCCTTGTCGTCGTGGCTCGCCTCGATGATCGCGGCCATCAGGCGGCTGACGCCGATGCCGTAGCTGCCCATGTGCGGCACGATCTCGGCGCCGTCCTGGCCCTGGATCTTGAGGCCCATCGGGGCGGAATATTTGGTGCCGAAATAGAAGATGTGGCCGACCTCGACCCCGCGCGACTGACGCAATTCGCCGCCCGCCTCCGCCTCGCGCGTAGCATCACGCTTCTCGTCGGTGGCGGCGTAATCGGCGGTGTACCCCCCCACGATATTCTGCAGGCTCGCGACATCGTCGAAATCCACGGTCGACAGTTCGGCCGGCTTTTCCCAGTTGCTATGGTAGAAGACCTCGCTCTCGCCAGTCGGCGCGAGCACGATGAATTCGTGGCTGAGATCGCCGCCGATCGGGCCGGTATCGGCCTGCATCGGGATGGCGCGCAGGCCCATCCGCGCGAATGTGTTGAGATAGGCCACGAACATGCGGTTGTAGCTGTGGCGCGCGCCGGCCTCGTCCAGGTCGAACGAATAAGCATCCTTCATCAGGAATTCGCGGCCGCGCATCACGCCAAAACGCGGGCGGACCTCATCGCGGAACTTCCACTGGATGTTGTAGAGCGTGCGCGGAAGATCGCGATAGGAGCGCGCGGCGTCGCGGAAGATGGCGGTGATCACCTCTTCGGCGGTTGGGCCGAACAGCATCTCGCGATCATGGCGATCCTTGATGCGCAGCATCTCCAGCCCGTAATCGTCATAGCGGCCCGACTGGCGCCAGAGATCGGCCGACTGCACCGTCGGCATCAGCAATTCGATCGCGCCCGAACGATCCTGCTCCTCACGCACGATCTGTTCGATCCGCTTGAGCACGCGCAGGCCCAGCGGGAGCCAGGCATAGATGCCCGCGGCAGTCTGCCGCACGAGGCCCGCGCGCAGCATCAGCTTGTGGCTGACGATCTGCGCGTCGGCGGGTGATTCCTTCATCACGGGCAGGAAGAAACGGGAAAGACGCATCGGGCTCCGCTCTGGCTAAGGAATGCCGGCTGCTTAGGCGGGCCGCATCAAGAGGGCAATGCGGCGCCGAAGCTTTCGACATGAGCGAGGAGGCCCGCGATCGCGGCATCCCAATTGCCGTCCACCCCCCCGCGGAAAAGCCGGTGTTTCGGATACCAGGGCGAATCGGAGCGCTCCCGCAGCCAGCGCCAGTCGGTCGCGAAACCATTGATGAGCAGACAGCAAGGTTTGCCCATCACGCCCGCCAGATGCCCGACAGAGGTATCGACAGAGACCACAAGATCGAGATCGGCCATGATATGCGCCGTATCCATGAAGTCCTTGGCACCCGAGGCTTCCGGATCAAGATCGATGACTTCGCCGGGCAGACCGGCGCGAAGCCTTTCCGCTGCACCCCTCGGGAGCGAACGATGCGCGTCGTGGATATAGGCCGGATTGCCCTTGCCCATGAACCCAATGCGGAGCCGATCGTCCGATTTCCCTTCGCCCGACAGATGGAGATAGTGCGGGTCCGGGACGTTTTCGATGCGAAGATCGAGGAGTCTCGCGAGCTCGACCGACGTCGTCCAGACGTCGCAACGCGGGAAACTGGCAGTGCCCGCCGCCTCGACCACGTCCATGTCCGGGAAGGCCGTTTCGAACAGGCGAACGAGTGATAAAGGCGTGAGCAGAACGATACCGGCGCAGCGGTCGCGCAGCTGCGGCAACAGACGCGCGAACTGAATCTGATCGCCCAAACCCTGTTCCGGAAACACAGCGACGCGCTTGTTCGCGATATCCTCGCCCTGCCAGCGCGGAAATTTCACCCCCTGGGGAAAACCTGCACGAAGTTTCGGGATTCGGGCGCGGCTTTCATAGAGCGGCCAGCCCTCCGCATAGCGGCCCTGGCTCAACAGATTATAGCCGAGCCCATAACGATAAACGTCATCCTGAGAGAGCGCGAGCGCACGGCGTTGCAGCGCCTCGGCTTCCTTCAGACGGCCAAGATCGCCCAGTAAGCGCGCCAGATTATGGAGGACGCTGAGGCTGTTTGGCTCAGCGGTGAGTGCCTTGCGGCCCGCCGCGAGCGCCTCCGAATAGCGTCCGTCGGCGCGAAACGCCCCGAACCGACGAATATGCGGCAGGGCGGACTTTGAGGCTTTTCGGGTTTCGCCCAAAACCTGGTCGACCACTGGTTCCCAGCCCGAATCCAGCTTGGTGCGATATAGCAGATGGTGCCGGTACCAGGGCGAGGAGGAACGGTCGCGCATCCACCGCCAGTCGGTCGCAAATCCGTTCAGCATGAGCAGACATGTTTTGCCCATCGCGCCGGCGAGATGGGCGACGGCCGTATCGACAGACACGACCAGATCGAGCGTGGCCACGATCGCGGCTGTGTCTGCGAAGTCCTTCGCGCCCGTTTTCTCCGGCGAAAGATCGATTACCTCGCCAGGAAGCTCTTTCGCCAGCTTTTCAGCCAAACCGCGCGGGAGAGAGCGATAGATATCGCCGCCATACGCCGGATTCCCCTGCGCCATCAGGCCGACCCTGAACGCCCCGCTGGCCGCTTCCGGCAGCGTTTCCAGTGCCTTCAGATAAACATCCTCCCAGAGCTGGTCGGGTTGAACCCCGAAACGAGCCGGAAGGTCGGCCAAGGTCGCCCAATAATCGGGGTCTGGAAAGTCGACCGGGCCTTCTGCCGTAACGACATTGGCGGTTGGGAAATTATGGCGAAAAAGACTTGCGAGCGGCGGCGGAGCCAGAAGCGTGACTTCCGCCCCCATCGCACACAACCGGGGAATGAACCGAACGAACTGAATCTGGTCCCCAAGCCCCTGTTCCGGGAAAATCGCGATCCGTTTCCCCTTCAGATTTTCACCATGCCAACGCGGATAAGGGAGATTACGTGGCATCGCATCGTTCAGGCCCGTCCGCTCGCCCCTTGCCTGATAGAGCGGCCAGCCTTCGTTGTAGCGGCCCTGGGCCAGCAGATTGAGCCCGAGCGCGTGCCGTGGATTGGGAAGGTCGGGCGCCACCTCCAGAACACGCCGCAGCTCGGCTTCCGCTTGACCCAACCGGCCCAAATGGCTGAGGAATATGCCGCGCATATAGGCCGCGTTGACGTTGTTGGGGTCGGCCGCAACCGCCTGCTCGACGGCAGCGAACGCCCGAACCGGATCACCCTCCGCGCGCAAAGCCTCGGCCTGCGCCAACAGTGCATCGACTTTGGACTCGCCGAAGTCTTTCCTCACGGCATCGCCAAGCTGTGCGATTGCCGCACTCCAATCACCATCCGGCGTACTGCGAAACAGGCGATGGCGAGGGTACCAGGGCGAATCGGCCCGGTCGCGCATCCAGCGCCAATCCGGGTCGAAGCCCGATATGAGCAATAAGCAGGGCTTCCCCATCGCGCCCGCCAGGTGGGCGACGGCAGTATCGACCGATATGACGAGGTCCAGCCCCCCGATGAGCGCTGCGGTGTCGGCAAAATCCCTGGCAGCTGTATCCTCCGGCTCCAGGCTGATCAGGGTCCCGGGCAGGAGTTGACGCAATTGCATCGTCACGTCGCGGTTCAACGTGCGCCAGGCATCATTGCGATGTTTTGGATTGCCAGACAGCTTGAGCCCGATCCTCGGCGCAGCGCCTTCGGTTGCGCGTTGTTCGGGCCAGCTCAGATAGGCAGCGTTCGGTATATCCTCCAGGCCGAGCTCAAGCCGGGCCGGCAGGTCGATGAGCGTCGCCCAATAATGCGGATCGGGGAACTCTGCCTTGCCGATCGTCGGAAGGATATCGACGCCAGGCAAGCTGTGCGCGAACAGCCGAACCAATGCGGGCCGGGTGAACAAGGTCACCTGCGCGCCGCGCCGCAACAGTTCCGGAACGAACCGAACGAACTGGATCTGGTCGCCAAATCCCTGTTCCGGAAAGAGCGCTATCCGTTTGCCTTTCAGATCCTCGCCCTGCCAGCGCGGAAACGGGAAATCGCGAGGAACCTGGGGATCGAAGCCTGCCGTCTCGAAGCGCGCCTCATGATAAGGCCACGCCTCGCGATATCGTCCCTGCCCGAGCAGGTTGAAGGCGAGCGCCAACCGGCTTTCGGCATGACCGGGGTTCCGACCGAGAAAATCCCGCAAGAGCGCCTCGCCCTCGGCAATGCAGCCGAGACTCGACAGGATCACGCCGTGCGTCTGCACCGCGCGCGCGTCATCGGGATCGGCCGCGATAGCCCGTTCCGAAGCCGCGAGCGCAGCCTCAGGTGCACCTGAATCACGCAAGTGGATCGCGCGGTTAACCTCGGCACGCGCGGTGAGAGTTCGCACGATGCGTCGCGCATCCCCGAGCAGCTTCTCCACGGCGGGCGCCCAGTCGCCGGCGGGCGTGCCACGGTACAGACTATGATTGGGATACCAAGGCGAATCCGTACGCGCTTCCATCCAGCGCCAGTCCGGGCTGAAGCCCGGAACAAGCAGGAGGCAGGGCTTACCCATCGCCCCGGCGAGATGGCCCACCGAAGTGTCGACTGTGACCACCATGTCGAGCTGGTCGATGATGGCGGCGGTATCTGCCATGTCGCGGGCACCGCTGTCCTTCGGTTCGAGACTAATAACAGAGCCCGGCAAGCCCGCGCGGAGACGATCGGCGAGATCGAGCGGTAGCGAACGCGTCGCGTCGTTGACGTAATTGGGATTGCCGACCGTCTTGAGGCCGATCTTGAACCCCTCGCCCAGCGGCGGCCAGGTGCCGGGAGCGCGTAGATAAGGCGCGGTCGGAACATCCTCGAGCGCAAGATCGATCACGCCGAGAATATCGAATTGGGTGGTCCAATAATCCGGATCCGGAAACTCCACTTCACCCGTCGCAACAACCACCTCCACGCCGAGGAAATTGTGGCGGAACAGACGCTCGAGCGGAGGCAGGGTGAGGAGGGTGATCGCGGCCGCCTGCTCGATGAGCGGCGGTAGGAAACGCGCGAGCTGAATCTGGTCTCCCAAGCCCTGTTCGGGGAAGATCGTCAGCCGTTTGCCTGCGAGTGGTTCGCCGCGCCAGCGAGGGAAATCGAAGCCGGTGGGGAAGCCCGTCTTGAGCTCCGGCATATGCAGGCGCGCTTCGTAAAGCGGCCAGGCTTCGCGGTAGCGCCCTTGAGCCAGCAGTATGTGTGCCAAAGAGTGGGCAACCATCACGGCGTCGGGTGTAAGCGTCAAAGCATGCCGGACGAGCTTCTCGGCTTCTGCGAGCCGACCCATCTTCGAGAGCATGACACCGAGATTATAGCATGCTGCAGGACCGTTAGGGTCGGCCTCGTACGCCTCGAAGCAGACGGATAATGCCTCTTCCCATTTGCCTTCCGCACGCAGCGCGTTTGCCCGTTGTGTCAGGATATGCGCGCGTTCAATCGTTGCGACATGCGTTTCCGCACCTGAACGGGCATCCGTCATAGCTCAGCGCTTGGTCGCCCGCCGCGCCGGCTTTTTCTTGCCTTTGGCCGGCCCCTTGGCGGCGCGTTCGGCGAGGAGGATCAGGGCCTGGGCCGCATCGAGCGTCGCGGGATCCGTGCCCTTGGGCAAGGTCGCATTGGTCACGCCGTCGGTGACGTAGGGGCCGAAACGCCCTTCCATCACCTTGACCGGCTTACCGGTGACGGGGCTGTCGTCGAAGGTCGCGATCGGCTCGCGCGAACCGCTACGTGCGCCGGCACCCTTTTCCGCATCGGCAAGCTTGGACACGGCCGCGTTCATGCCCGTCTCGAACACCTCCGCGGTGGACTGGAGCCGCGCATATTTGCCGTCATGCGCGAGATAGGGGCCGTAGCGGCCGATGCTGGCGGTGATAGGCTTGCCCGTTTCGGGGTGCGGGCCAACCGCGCGCGGCAGCGACAGGAGCTTGAGCGCCATGTCGAAATCGAGTTCGGGCACGTCCTTCGGGATCGAGGCACGCTTGGCGTCCTTGCCCTCGCCCAGCTGGATATAGGGCCCGAACCGCCCTGCCCTGCGCGTGACCATCTCGCCCGTCTCCGGGTCAGTACCCAGCTCGCTTGGCCCCGTGTCGTTGGCGGCTTCCTCGCTGCCCCCTTGCGCGAAACGGCGCGTATATTTGCATTCGGGATAATTGGAGCAGGCGACGAAGGCGCCATATTTGCCGCCGCGCAACGCGAGCCGGCCGTTGCCGCAATTAGGGCACAGCCGCGCGTCGGTGCCGTCGCCCTTGTCCGGGAAAAGATAGGGTGCGAGGAATTCGTCGAGCGCAGCGGTGATGTCGCTGGGCTTCTGCTCCATCACCTCGGCGGTCTTGGGCTTGAAGTCCTTCCAGAAGTCCGCGAGCACTTTCTGCCAGTCGGCACGGCCGCCGGACACTTCGTCCAGCTCCTCCTCCATGCCGGCGGTGAAATCGTAGCTGACATATTTCTCGAAGAAGCGTTCGAGGAAGCTGGTCAGCAGGCGGCCGCTCTCCTGAGGCAGGAAGCGGTTCTTCTCGAGGACGACATATTCGCGGTCCTTGAGCGTCTGGAGCGTGGCCGCATAGGTCGACGGTCGCCCGATACCGAGCTCTTCCATCTTCTTGACGAGCGACGCCTCGGAATAACGCGGCGGAGGCTGCGTGAAATGCTGTTCGGCATTCACCGCCTTCTTGGCGGGTGTGTCGCCCTCGTTCATGCGCGGCAGGCGCTTCGAATCCTCATCCTGCTCATCGTCGCGGCCCTCCTCGTAAAGCGCGAGATAGCCGGGGAAGAGCACCACCTGGCCGGTCGCGCGCAGGCCGTTCTGGCCGGTGCCGTCGGACAATTCGATCGTGGTACGCTCCAGCCGGGCCGAGGCCATCTGGCTAGCCAGCGCGCGTTTCCACACCAGTTCGTAGAGGCGCGCATGATCGCCCGACGCGGCACTGTTGCGCATGAAATCGGTCGGGCGGATCGCCTCGTGCGCTTCCTGCGCATTCTTGGCCTTGGTCGTATATTGGCGCGGATGATCAGGCACGTAGCTGCCGTCATAGCGATCGGCGATCGCGTGGCGCGCGGCCGAGATAGCGCTGCCGTCCATCTGCACGCCGTCGGTACGCATATAGGTGATCGCGCCCTGCTCGTAGAGATCTTGCGCCACGCGCATCGTATGGCTGGCGGAGAAGCCGAGCTTGCGCGCGGCCTCTTGCTGCAGGGTCGAAGTCGTGAAGGGCGGCGGCGGATTGCGCGTTAGTGGCTTGGTCTCGACGCTGATGACACCGAAACGCCCCGCCTCGACGTCTGCCTTGGCCGCGGCGGCATCGCCGCCATTGCCGATCGACAGGCGATCGAGCTTCTGGCCCTTCCAGCGGACGAGCCGCGCGATGAAGGGCACGCCGTCTTGTTCCATATCGGCCGCGACCGACCAATATTCCTGCGCGCGGAACAGCTCGATCTCACGCTCCCGGTCGACGATCAGGCGCAGCGCGACCGATTGCACTCGGCCCGCCGACTTGGCGCCGGGCAATTTACGCCAAAGCACCGGCGAGAGGGTGAAGCCGACCAGATAATCCAGTGCGCGGCGGGCGCGATAGGCGTCGATCAGATCCTCATCGAGCCCGCGTGGCTTGGCCATCGCCTCGAGCACGGCCGGCTTGGTGATGGCGTTGAAGGTCACGCGCTCGACCTGGGCGGGCAACGCTTTCTTCTTCCGCAGCACTTCCTGAACATGCCAGGAGATGGCCTCGCCCTCTCGATCCGGGTCGGTCGCCAGGATCAAAGTGTCCGCGCCCTTGGCCTCGTCGGCGATGGCTTTGAGCTGTTTGGCCTTGTCGGCATAAGGCTCCCATTCCATCGCGAAGCCGTTGTCGGGATCGACGGAGCCGTCCTTGGGCGGCAGATCGCGGACATGACCATAGGAGGCCAGCACCCGATGGCCGGGTCCGAGATATTTCTCGATGGTCTTGGCCTTGGCGGGGGATTCGACGACGACGAGCTTCATGAGCGCTTTTTATGTCCTTACGTGTACGCGCGAGGGTGGCGAGCCGCATATGGGTGCGTCAAGCCACTACAGGTGATCGCTTTAATATGGGCGCTGGCGGCTGCAAGGGAAGCTTGCCATGGTTTGCGCGCGACGCGGCCGCCAGATCCGCGCGAGCAAGCATCTCGGCTAGCTGAGACTGACGCGCGCTCCCGCGTGACGGTTCAGTCGTCCGGCAAGTTCGAGTTCGAGCAGAATGAGATGGAGCGTCGCAGGTGTCAGGCCCGACTGGCGCAAAACTTCGTCCACCGCCACCGGGATCGGGCTCAGCAAGGTCAGGATCGCCTGACGATCGCGGTCACCGACGTCGATCGCCTCAGCAGGCGCGAAAGCGTCGGCGGGCGCTGCGACACGGTCGTACCCGAACGGCCGTACCGCCTCGGCTACGTCGGCCGCCGACTGGATCAGGGTTGCTCCATCCCGGATCAATTGGTTGCATCCCTGGGCACGGGGATCGAGCGGCGAACCGGGCACCGCCATCACTTCGCGCCCATATTCGCCCGCGAGCCGCGCGGTGATCAGCGAACCCGATTTGGGCGCGGCCTCGACCACCAAAGTGCCGAGCGCGAGACCGGCGATTATGCGATTGCGCGCCGGGAAATGGCGCGCATGCGGCTCGGTCCCCGGGGGCTGTTCGGATACCACCAGCCCGCGCATTTGCATCTCGCGCTGCAGCGCCTCGTTTTCAGGCGGATAGACGATGTCGAGACCGCTCGCGATCACGCCGACAGTGCCCTTGTCGAGAGCGCCGCGATGTGCCGCGGTGTCGATACCGCGGGCCAAGCCGGACACCACGACAAAGCCCAGATCGCCCAACTCGACAGCAAGCTGACGGGCAAAGCGCACCGCCGCCGCCGATGCATTGCGCGCGCCGACCATCGCCACCATCGGCCGCGCGAGCAGCGCGATATCACCGGCAACACTCAATACGGGCGGAGAACCTTCGGATTCGGCCAGCAAAGCCGGATAGCCGGGCCGACCGGCAAACAGATAGGTTCCGCCGGCGCTCTGAACGGCCATAGCCTCGCGCTCCGCGTCGGCGAGGCTGGGGATGCGCGGTGCCGATCCGCCACCACGGCGGACGAGATCGGGGATCGCGTCGAGCGCGGCCTGTGCGCTGCCGAAGCGCGCCAGTAATTGACCAAAGGCGACCGGCCCGACCGAGGAGGTCCGGATCAGCCGCAGCCGTGCCAGCCCATCGGCATCGAGCACGGGCTCAGCCCTGGCCACGTCCACCGACGCGCGGCTCGGTGCCTTCGATCAGCCGCTCGATATTGGCGCGATGGCGCCACACCACCACCAGCGCCAGCGCGAGAAACATGAGCGTGAGATCGACCTGGAAAAAATAGGCCGACGCAACCGGTGTGACCGTCGCGGCCGCCATGCCGCCGATCGACGAACGACGCGAAATCAGCAGCGCCAGCAACCATGCTGCAACCGCAACCAGACCGGTCGGCCAATGCAATGCAAGCGTGATGCCGAGCAAAGTCGCCACGCCCTTGCCGCCCCGGAACCGAAGCCAGACCGGAAAGACATGGCCAAAGAAGGAGCCCACCGCGGCGAGCGGCCCGGAGCCGGGGCTGATCGCCTCCGCAACCAGCACCGCGACCGCGCCCTTGCCCCCGTCGAGCAGGAGCGTCAGCGCGGCCAAACCCTTACGCCCCGTACGCAGAACGTTGGTCGCGCCGATATTGCCCGAGCCGATCGAGCGCGGATCCTGCGCACCGAAAATCCGCGTCACGATCACCCCGAAGGGAACGGCGCCGAGCAGATAACTTCCAACCAGGATAAATGCGGGCAATGCCCAGCCGTCCACCGAAATTCCCCCTATTCGGCAAAGGATTACGCAATCACCTTGCGAGGGCAATTGATCTGGATCAAACAGGCGAAGGGCTATCCTTTTCCTATCCGAATCGGCTCAAAAGCACCGCGACCTCGCAAAAGGAAAGGGGCCGACCGATGGCCTGCCCCTTACCCAATAACTTCGCGGTTACGCTATTAAAATTCGGCGGCATATGCCTCATTGCCGACGAAACCCATTTTGGTGATGCTGGCGCGCTTCGTCACGGCAAGCACCTTGTCCACCAGCTCGTAGCGCGCGTCTGCGGCGGGGCGAATGCGCAATTCGGGGATCGGGTCCAGCATCTGCGTCTGGTTGAGATATAGACGCAGCGTGGCGAGATCGACCGGCGTGCCATTCCACAACACCTGATCCGCGCGGGTGATCGCAACTTCGTTCCTGTTCGGGAGCGGGGGCGGCGTCGGGGGAACCCTGCCCGCGGGCGTATCCAGTTTCACCGCGTGGTTTTGCACCGGAATGGTCAAAATGAACATGATCAGCAGTACCAGCATGACGTCGATCAGCGGCGTCGTGTTGATGTCCATCACCGGGTTTTCGTCGATAGCCTCGGATCGCATGGCCATATCAAACCACTCCTCTATGTCCGCTCACGCGGCCATGGCATGATATATGGTATCGCGCAGTGGTGCAATCGGATGTCGTGCGCTTCCCGGGCGACGCGCCGCGCTTCGGGGGGACGGCAAGGCACAAAAAAAAGGCGGGCCAAAGGCCCGCCCCCTTCATTCTTTTCGCGTTCGCCGATCGATCAGAAATCGTTGGCGTATGCCTCGTTGCCGACGAAGCCCATCTTGGTGATGTTGGCACGCTTGGTCTGGGCCAGGACGTTGTCGACGACCTCGTACCGCGCATCCTGCGCAGGGCGGATGTGCAGTTCCGGGATCGGGTTCAGCGTCTGCGACTGATCGAGATACTGACGCAGCACGGTCAATTCGACCGGCGTACCGTTCCACAGGATCTGGTCGGTATTGGTGATCGCCACCTCGTTCTTGGTCGGCAGGATCGGCGGCGGCGGCGTATTGGTCGGTGCCGGCAGATCCAGCTTTACGGCGTGGGTCTGCACGGGAATGGTAATGATGAACATGATGAGGAGCACCAGCATGACGTCGATCAGCGGCGTCGTATTGATGTCCATCATCGGCTCGCCTTCGGCGCCGCCGGAGCTCATGGCCATATTCGTATACTCCTAACTTCGGCGCTTATTCTTCGACCTGGGCGTGATAGGTGCCTGGGTCGGGCTGCGAGATGAAGCCGATGCGGGTGAAGCCGGCGCGGGAGACGTTGGTCATCGCTCCGCCGACGCATTCCCAACGGGTATCGATATCGCTGCGGATATGCACTTCAGGCATATTGTCGACCGTCATGTGCGACGGACCACCCAGCTTATCGACCTCGGCCTTGAGCTTCTTGACCGAGCGGTCGAGCAGTTCCTGTGCGGTGACCTTTGTCTGGCCCCAATAGACCTCGCAACGGCCATCCTTGCCGTTCTTGACCGAGAGAACGACGTTTTCTGGCTTGCTGGTGGTCGGCTCATAGACGACCTTCGGCAGGCGGACAGGCACCGTCTGGATCACGACCGGAACGGTAATCAGGAAGATGATCAGGAGCACCAGCATGACGTCCACGAGGGGCGTCGTGTTGATGTCCGACATCGGGGCGTTTTCTTCGGCGTTGCCGACACTCATCGCCATGGGCGAAATTCCTATCCTCTACTCAGGCGACGAACGCCTGCTGTCAAAGCAACGGGCGGAACCGAAGCCCCGCCCGCACTTTCACATTAAGCCTTGGTGGCGGTCGGCGCCTTGACGGCCGGGGCCGGGGCAGTCTTCACCGCGGCGATCTGCGGCTTCAGGGCGCCGTTCGACACCATGTAAGCGTGAAGATCGGTCGCGAAGACACCGAGCTGCTCGGCAACGACCTTGTTGCGGCGAACCAGCCAGTTGTAGCCGAGCACGGCCGGCACGGCGACGACGAGGCCGAGCGCGGTCATGATCAGAGCTTCACCGACCGGGCCGGCGACGGCGTCGATCGACGCCTGACCGGCGGCGCCGATCTTGATGAGCGCGCGATAGATGCCGATAACCGTGCCGAACAGGCCGACGAACGGCGCGGTCGAACCGACCGTCGCGAGGATCGCGAGACCGCCGCCGAGGCGCGAATTGATCGAACCAGTCGAGCGCGACAGCGACGCGCCGAGCCACTCGTGCTGGTCGACGGGATCGATCAACTTGGTGTGCTGCTCCTGCGCGAGCAGGCCGTCGTCAACGATCTGGCGGTAGGCCGAGTTGCGCTCCAGCTTGTTGGCGCCGTCGCGGATCGTGGGCGTGCCCCAGAAGCTGCTGCGAACGCGCTTATACTGGTTGAGGATCTTCTGCTGCTCGAACACCTTGGTGAACATCACGTACCAGGTCGCGAGCGACATGATCACGAGAATGATGAACACGGTCCAGGCGATGACACCGCCCTGGTGAAGTGCGGCCATCAGGCCGTACGGATTGGAATTCGCGGCGGGAGCGCCAGCGGCTGGAGTAGTCATGGTCTCAACGGTCCTTCTAATATGGTTAAGCGGCGCGGCGCGGCATCCCGCGACGCCTATTGAAAAATCACTCCGAGGGCAGAACCCACTTGAAGCGCAGCGATGACGTCTGCTTGATCGGGTTGCCCGAAGCGTCCTTGGCCGGCGAATAGCGGCCGCGGCGCGTCATCAGACGGCACGCCGTATCATCCAGCACCTGCGATCCGCTCGACGAGACGACGTGGCAATTTTCCACGCGGCCCTGCTCGTTGATCGTCCAGGCGATACCGCTGACGCCCTGCTGCTCCTGACGAACCGCCTCAGGCGGATAATCGTCATTGGTGATCCAGGTATGCGGATCGCCCTTTGCGGAGGCTGCCTGCGAGATCACGGGAGGCGCTGGCTGTGTCGGCGCCGCGACGGTGATTGGCGGCGTTACCGGCGGCGGAGTCGGCACGGTAAAGACCGGCGGAGCAATCGTCGGCGTCTGCACGATCGGCGGCGGAGCGACGATCGGCGGAGGCGGCACATTCTGCTGCTGCGGCGGCGGTGGCGGCGGCTTCTGTTCAGGGGGTGGTGGTTGGTCCTTGATGTCCACGACCTTCAGGTCCTGCGCTGCCTTCTTGATGACATTGAAGGCAAGTCCGGTGACGAACGCGTACCCGATGACAACGTGGAGCAGAACAACCAGCCCGATGGAGACCGCCTTACGAGGGGTCATTGTTGGTTGGTCAGCGTAAGCCATTAAAGAATGACACTCCCTCCGATCCGTGAGTTAGAACACCGCCCTTTCCGGTGTTCAGAAACGATACGGGCGTGCCAAGCTCTACGTCCTGGTCCTGCCGCACGAGCGGTGTTCCTATCGCGACGGTTCGAGCCATGCAAACGCTTTATGGTAGCGTTTAGTCTCGCGGCGGGTTGAATCTTTCGCTCCTGGCGTGGCAAGGCCGTAAAATGATGCGTTTCACAGCCTGCCTCAGCCTTGTCGTGCTCTCGTCGTCTTCTGTTGGGAATGCGGCGACACCTATCCCCTATGGTGGTCTGCCCACCGATTATAGTTATGTGGAACTTGCCGACATGGCGTTTGCGGCGCCGCAGACTATCGGCGCTACCATCGCGGAGGCGATCCCGCTCAAGGGCAGCGCCGCCGCCGACGTGCCGCCAGGCAAAACCCGCTATTATGTAAGGGCGGACGTGACCGCCCTGATCAGCGGTAGCGGCGTGCCGTCACACGTCACCTATCTGGTCGACCTGCCCAATCCGCCGAAGGGCAAGCTCAAGCTGAAGGGCGTTCCGGTATTGCTGTTGGCCGCAACCACCGGGACTCCCGGCGAATTGCGCCTCGTCGGCCCACGCGCCCAGGTGCCGCGCACGCCCGAGAATGAGAGCCGCCTCCGCGCCATCCTGACCGCGGCGGTCAGCCCCGATGCGCCGCCCGCTATCACCGGCATCACCCGCGCTTTCCACGTCGCCGGGACGCTTCCCGGCGAGAGCGAGACGCAGATTTTCCTGCGCACCGCGGACAAGAGGCCGATTTCGCTATCGATCCTGCGTCGCCCGCATGAGGATCCGCGCTGGGCAGTAGCCTTGTCGGAACTGGTCGACGACAGCGCGGCGCCGCCCAAGCCTGACAGTTTGCTGTGGTACCGCCTGGCGTGCGGACTTCCCCGATCATTGCCAGACGATGCGGTCGCGGGCCTGGGCGAACCCGATGCGAAGGCCGCCCGCGACGATTATCAGGTCGTGCTGAGCGGACTCGGCCCCTGCAAGGACTGAGTCTTTGCAGTGCGCTTCGGCGTCTGCCGAAGCTTGGCCGCACCGATCTACGACTTTAGTCGCGCAACATGTGCAGGAAATCGCGTTCGTAGCTTTCGAGATTTGCACCACCGTCGACGAACAATGTCTGCCCGGTAACCGACGGCGCGGCGAGCAGATAGGCCACGGCCTCGGCTATATCCTCCGGCGCCGAATTTCGTTCGAGCGGCATGGCATCGGCGAGGCGCTGCCACTGTGTCTCCTGATAGTCGTCCCCCGGCAGGGTGTTTCCGGGCGCGACCGCGTTGACCCGGACGGCCGGCGCGAACGCGCGCGCCATGACGCGTGTGACCGAGGACAGCGCAAGCTTCGAAACGGTATAAGCGGCCTGATCGACCGGCGGGTTGACCACGCGCTGGTCGATGATGTTGACCACCGCTCCCGGCCGATCGCTCGCCAGCGCGGCGGCGAAGCTCTGCACCAGCAGCATCGGCGCCACGAAATTGACATCCAGGTGACGGGCAAGCTCGGCGCGGGACAGATCGGGCCACTGGCCTTCGCTGATGATCGACGCGCTGTTGACCAACGCGTCGGGCGCACGCCCGAAATGGGCCTTCACCTTCGCGATGAGCCCCTCGACCTCGCCGGGAATCACCAGATCGGCGGGAAATATCGCCGATTCGGTGCCATGCTCCGCGATCGCTTCAGCCAATGCGGGGTCCGGATCGCCCGCGCGATGCGCATGGAGGGCCAGATCGTAGCCGCCCGCGGCGAGCCGCGCCGCGATCGCCGCGCCGACGCGATGGAGCCCGCCTGTGACGAGCACGAGCATCAATGGCGCTCGCGCACCAGCGTCATGCCGATCGATTCGCCCGCTTGAGACAGCGCCAGCTTGACGATCTTGACCTCGACCCGCGTCACGCGCGCATCACCGCCAAAGATGGTGTCGACGATATGGTCGGCGACCGCCTCGACCAAAGTGAAGTGGACGTCCCTGGGCAGCCCCTCTTCCACCGCGCGGCGCAGATCGAGATAATTCTTGGACGCGCTCAGGGGCGTGTCGTGGTTGAAGCGGCGCGGGGCCGCAAGATCCGCCGTCACCGAAATCTTGAGCGGCTGCGGCATGTGCGTCTCTTCGGAATAGATACCGGTCAGCACGTCCACGATGAGATCGCTCACCTCCAGCCGCACGAAGTCGTTGAGGGAACCCGTTTCGGGCACCAGCACCAGGGGCTTGGGATGATCGATCGCAGTCATAGGGGGGTCTCGCTTCTGTAACGCGCGGCCCCTAGCAGCCGGGAAAAGGCGGGACCAGCGGCTTCCCTTTCCGTTGCGTTTCGTTATGGGCCGCACCCTTTCCCCGTCGGAGCCTCTCTTGTTGATCACATTGTCGCCGCTTGCCGAAGCCGATCCGAACGAAGTCGAACTGTTGCTCGACGCGGCCTTCGGCACGGATCGGCGCGGCCGCACCGCCTACAAGTTGCGTGAAGGCATGGATGTGATTGCCGAATTGTCGCTAGCGGCATGGGAGCAGGATCGGCTGGTCGGCGCGCTCCAATGCTGGCCGATCGCGCTTCATGGTGATGCGGGCGAAACGCCGCTGATCCTGGTGGGCCCGGTCGCGGTCAACCCCGAACGGCAGCAGCAAGGGATCGGGCGCGCGATGATGCGCGAAATGCTTACGCATATCGCCGGGCGCGAGCCGCTCGTGCTGATCGGTGATCCCGAATATTATGGCCGCCATTTCGGCTTCATCGCCGACCAGACCGCCAATTGGGAGTTGCCGGGCCCGTTCGAGCGCCGCCGCCTGCTGGCAAGGACTGGCGGACGCGACCTGCCCTATCGCGGCATGCTGGGGCCACGACGCGAGACAAAGGGCGCCTTCCTCCGCTAACGGCATCCCGATGCCGGAAAGTGCCCCTCCCCCCAGCGAATTAGCGGGCCTGTCGCTCGCCGAAATCGCGCAGGCTGTGGCCGAGCGCCGCCTGCCGCCGGTCGAGCATTGGGATCCGCCCCATTGCGGCGACAGCGCGATGCGGATCGCGCGCGACGGGACCTGGTATCACGAGGGCGCGCCGATCCGGCGGCCGGCAATGGTGCGGCTGTTCGCCAGCCTGCTCCGGCGCGAGCAGGATGGTCGCTATGTGCTGGTGACCCCGGTCGAGAAGCTGGACATCGCGGTCGAGGATGTGCCCTTCGTTGCGGTCGAGGCGCGCAGCGAGGGGCAGGCGCGGACGCGGCGCATCGCCTTTCGCCTCAATACCGACGAGCCGGTCGTCGCGGGCCCAGAACATAAGCTGCATCTGGTCGAAGGGCGCCCTTATCTGACCGTCCGTGCCGGCCTTGAAGCCGCGATCGCGCGACCCGTCTATTACGAGCTGGCCGAGCTGGCGCTCGAGGAAGGCGCCACCCCGCCTGGCCTTTGGTCGGACGGCGTCTTCTTTTCGCTGGAATCCGCATGAGACTCGCCGACCGTCTGCGCGCTGCGCTGGCCGAGCAGCACGAAGACCATTTTCCGATCGAGGGCGACGATTTCGACCGCGCGCATGGCCGTTATGCGCCCGCCGCGGTGCTGGTGGCGGTCACTGACCGGCCCGAGCCTGGCGTGCTGCTGACCCTGCGCCAGCCGCATCTAAGGCGCCATGCGGGCCAGATCGCTTTTCCCGGCGGGCGGGTCGATCCCGAGGACGCCGACATCGTCGCGGCGGCTTTACGTGAGGCGCAGGAGGAGATCGGGCTCGATCCCAACCTGGTCGAGGTGGTCGGGACGAGCGATATCTATCGCGTCGGCACCGGATTCGCGGTCACGCCGGTAGTCGGCGTCGTGCCGCCCGATCTTCCGCTCGCACCGCACGAGGGAGAGGTCGCGGCAGTATTCGAGACACCGCTGGCCTTCCTGCTCGCGCCGGGCAATCATGCGCGCAAGAGCACGAATTGGGAGGGGCGTGAGCGCCGCTTCCACGAGATAATATGGGAGGACCGGCGCATCTGGGGCGCGACTGCAGGGATGATCGTCAATCTGGCCGCCCGGTTACGGGGCGCGATCACATGATCCTGCCCGAAACCGGTTGGCGGGAACGCGCGGACCTCATCCACCTGACCGAAGCGCTGGGCAGCCGCGAAGGACTGGTGCGCTATGTCGGCGGCGCGGTTCGCGATGCCTTGCTCGGCCTGTCCGTGTCGGATCTCGATCTCGCCACGGCCTTGCTGCCCGACGAGGTTTCGCGCCGGGTGAAAGCGGCCGGCTTCAAAGCAGTCCCAACCGGGATTGCCCACGGAACGGTCACCGCAGTCCTGCCTGGCGGAGCGGTTGAGGTAACGACGTTGCGGCGCGACGTCACCACGGACGGGCGGCGCGCGACGGTGGCGTTTACCGACGACTGGCGCGAAGATGCGGCGCGGCGCGACTTCACGATCAACGCGCTTTCGGCGGATCCGATCGATGGCACCCTCCACGATTATTTCGGAGGACTGGACGACATCCAGGTGGGGCTGGTCCGCTTCATCGGTGACCCGCTCGCACGCATCGCCGAGGATCATTTGCGCATAATGCGCTTCTTTCGCTTCCATGCGCGTTTTGGCGAGGGGCGTCCCGATCCGGCGGGGCTGGAGGCCTGTACTGCGCGCGCCAACGACCTGATGGCGCTGTCGCGCGAGCGGATCGCACAGGAATTGCTCAAGCTGCTCGCGGTGATCGAGCCGGTGCCGACCGTGGCGTTAATGGTTGAACGCGGCATCTTTGCCGCGGTCGTCCCCGAGATCGACACAGCCAGCGTGGACCGGCTTGCGCGTCTGGTCGCACGCGAGCGGTCATATGGCGGGGATGCGCTACGGCGACTGGCGGCCTTGCTCCCCGCAGATCCAACAGTGGCGGAGCTGGTGGGCGCCAGGTTGAAATTGTCAAAGGCGCAGCGCAAGCGGCTCACGCTCGCCGCCGAGGGCGGCGAGCCCGGCCTCGCCCGGCCGCTCGCGCATGCGGTCGGCCTGGAGAGCGCGCGCGACCGGCTGTTGCTTCATGCCGCCGACCCCAAGGACGGGATGGCGGCGCTCGATCATTGGTCTGTCCCCCGCTTCCCGCTCACCGGCGGCGAGCTGGTCGAGATGGGGCTACGCGCCGGCCCGGTCGTCGCGGCGACGATGCAGGCGATCGAAAGGCAGTGGGTGGCCGAAGGATTTCCGGATCTGAGCCGGGTGCGCGAAATCGCCGAAGAGGAAGTCGCTCAGGCCTTGCGGGCGCGATAGAAATCGAGCGCGTCGCTGGCGAGCAATGGCCGGGCGAAATGATAGCCCTGGCCGGTGTCGCAGCCCAGATTGGCAAGCGTGCGCTCGGCGTCGGCGGTCTCGATGCCTTCCGCGACGGTCGACATGCCGAGCGTACGCGCGAGGCTCAGGATTGCGCGGATGATCGCGACTGAATCGCTGTTCTCGTGCATATTGGTGACAAAACTGCGGTCTATCTTCAGGATATCGATCGGCAATTTCTGCAAATATGCCAGGCTCGAATAGCCCGTGCCGAAGTCGTCCATCGCAACCCGGCAGCCCAGATCATGAAGTGCATTGAGCACGCGGTTGGCGCGTTCGGGGTCGGCGACGATCGAACTTTCGGTGAGTTCGAGCGTCAGGCGCTGACCGCCGATACGGTTATGATCGAGCGTCGCTTTGACCGCCTGGTCCACCGTGTCGCGCGCAAGTTGCACCGGCGACAGATTGACGCAAAGCTTGAGGGGAAGCTGACCGCCATGCGCGCGATCCCATTCCGCCAGCGTGCGCGCGGTTGCGTCGAGCGCCCAACGTCCCAGCGGGACGATCAGGCCTGATTCTTCGGCGACCGAGATGAATTCCGCGGGAGAAATGTGGCCCTGATCGGGATGATCCCACCGCGCGAGAGCTTCGAATCCCGATACGGTGCCGGTCTGGAGATGGACCAGAGGCTGAAAGGCGAGGCTCAATTTATCCTGCTCGATCGCGCGCCGCAGCTCGGTTTCGAGACTGAAGCGACGGCGCGCGTGATTGGCTTCGCCCTGGCGGTAGAGTTCGATTTGGCCCGAATATTTGGCGCGCTTCAGCGCGACCTGGGCGTTGCGCAGCAAATCTCCGGACGTATGGACGCGCTTGTCCCACATCGCGCCGCCGATCGAACAATCGACGCGTATCTCCAGCTCAGACAAGCGGATCGGGGTAGACAAAGCGGCCTGCAGCCGCGCCGCCGCGGCAACCACATCCTCTCCGCCTTCAGTTCCGCGCATGAGCACGCCGAATTCGTCGCCGGCCATGCGCGCGAGCATGTCGCCCTGGCGCAACGCCGATACCAGGCGACGTGCGACGGTGATGATCAGTTCGTCGCCGGCGAGCGCGCCGACGCATTCGTTGATGCGGCTGAACCGGCTGAGATCGACCGCGAGGATGGCGAAGCCGTTGTCCGGATCGTCCGCCTCGATCGATTCCTCTATCGCTTCGCCGAAGGCGAGACGGTTAGGCAGACCGGTCAGGCTGTCGTGCAGCATCTCCGCACGGAGCGAGCGTGCGGTCTCGACCTCGGCGGTGCGATCGACGAGCGTGACCAATGCCCGCTGCTCATGTTCGCCATGCAGCGGCATGCGTGAAAGATGGACGCGGAAAGTACGCCCGCCGATGCCAGCCTGGTGCCAATCTAGCTCGTGACGATCCGGCTCTCCCTCAAGGAAATCCTGGACCGCGCTGACCAGACCGCGCGCCTTGTTGCCATCCGCGCCTTTGCCGCCGATCCGCTGGAAGGGGGTATTGCACGCGGCGATCCGGGGCTGCCCGTCCTCGAGTACGACCAGCGCCGCGGGAATATGGATTGCGTCGAGGTAAAGCTGGCGCGCGTCCGCGAACGCGGGGTCCCGATCAGGGATTTCCGCCGACGCGAGCGCGCCGCCAACCCCAAGGGTTGCGGGGCGCCTTTTGCCGCGGCTGATGCTCGCAACCTGCATTAGGATGCGGATAAGCGAAAAAGCGTTAAGATTTCGTCGACTGTAACTTGCTGGGACCGCTACCGAAACGGTTATCGCGCGGGAATCCGGTGGGAGGCATACGCCCGGCCGCGCCGCGCGCCGCACGCCAGGGCGCCAGGTCCGTTTCTGTTCTGTAACGACCCGATTCTCCGCCCATCGGCCAGGTCAGCCCCTCTTCGAAGCGGAAAGTGGTAACGTCCGACAGCCCGCCGTCGCGGTAGCGCTGGAGCTGCGCGCCCTGCCCGCGGGCAAGTTCAGGCACCTCGCTCAGGGGAAAGACGACCAGTTTGCGGTTGTCGCCAATCGCCGCGACGTAATCGTCCTCGAGCGGGATCGGACGCGCCAGCTTGAGCGTGGCGCCGGCGCGGATATTGACGACCTGGCGCCCCTTGCGCGTCTCTCCGACCACATCTTCGGTCTTGGCGACAAAGCCCTTGCCGTCGCTCGCCGCGAACAACAGCCTTTCGTTGGCGCGGTAAGGAAACAGCGCGGTGATTCCCGCCTCGCCTTCGAGGTCGATCATCAGTCGCACCGGCTCGCCGAAACCGCGGCCCCCGGGCAATTTATCGGCGGCGAGCGTGTAAACGCGGCCCGTCGCCGCCACGAGCAGCAATTTGTCGGTGGTCTGGGCATGAAAAGCAAAAGCGGGCCCGTCGCCCTCCTTGAACTTGAGCGCCTCCGCAGATGCGAGGTCGATATGTCCCTTCATCGCGCGCACCCAACCACGCTGCGACAAGATCACCGAAATCGGCTCGCGCTCGATCATCGCCTCCAGCGGGATTTCGCGGGCCGGGCCCTGTTCCTCGATCAATGTCCGGCGGCGGCCGAGCTCGGTTTCCTCCGAATAACGCTCGCGCAGCTTGGCGAGATCGCGTTTGAGGCGAGTGCGCTGGCGCGCGGGGCTCTCGACCAAAGCGGTGAGATCCTGCGCTTCCTTGTCGAGTGCCTCGCGCTCCCTGCGAAGCTCCATCTCCTCAAGTTTGCGCAAGCTGCGCAGGCGCATGTTGAGGATGGCTTCGGCCTGACGGTCGGTAAGCTCGAACTCGGCCATCAGGATCGGCTTGGGTTCATCTTCCTGGCGGATGATCTGAATCACGCGATCGAGATTGAGATAGGTGATCAGATAGCCGTCGAGCAGCTCGATCCGATCGGCGATCTTGGCAAGCCGGTGGTTAGAGCGGCGGACCAGAACCTCGAACTGATGATCAATCCAGGCCGCAAGCGCCTGTTTCAACGACATGACGCGCGGCGTGCGCTCGCGGTCGAGGACGTTCAGGTTAAGGGGTATGCGGGTCTCCAGATCGGTCAGCCGGAACAGGCTGTCCATCAAGGTCTGCGGATCGACCGTACGGGCGCGCGGTTCGATCACGATCCGAACCTTCTCGTCGCTCTCATCGCGCACGTCGGCAAGGATCGGCAGCTTCTTGTCGTTGATAAGCGCCGCGATCTGCTCGATCAGCTTGCCCTTGGGCACCTGATACGGAATCTCGCTGACGACCGCGACCCAGGTGCCCCGCCCCTGGTCCTCGATCGCCCACCTGGCGCGAACGCGGAAGCCGCCGCGGCCCGTGGCATAGGCTTCGGCGATGGCGGTCTCGCTGTCCGTCACGATACCCCCAGTGGGGAAATCCGGTCCCTTCACGAAGCGCATCAGCTCACGCGGATCGCCTTCCGGCTGGTCGATCAGATGGACCGCGGCGTCGATCAGCTCCGCCGCATTATGCGGCGGGATCGAGGTCGCCATGCCGACGGCGATGCCCGAAGCGCCGTTCGCCAGCAGATTAGGGAACAGCCCGGGCATCAGCTCGGGCTCTTCATCCTCATTATTATAGGTGGGCCGAAAGCCGACCGCGTCCTCGTCCAGGCCGCTCATCAGGTCGATCGCGACCTGAGTCAGGCGCGCTTCGGTGTAGCGATAGGCGGCGGCATTATCGCCATCGATATTGCCGAAATTGCCCTGCCCATCGACGAGCGGATAGCGGAGCGCGAAACTCTGGGCGAGGCGGACCATCGCGTCGTAAACCGACTGATCGCCATGCGGATGATATTTGCCGATCACGTCGCCGACCACGCGCGCCGACTTCTTGTAGGCCGCGCTGGGATCCATCTTGAGCAAGCGCATCGCCCATAGCAGGCGACGGTGGACCGGCTTCAGCCCGTCGCGCACGTCGGGCAGCGAGCGCGCCGTGATCGTCGAGAGCGCATAGACAAGATAACGCTCGCTGAGCGCGCTGTCGAACGGGGCATCCAGGATCTGGTTGAACGGATCGGTGGTATCGGTGGTCATTGCGGCAACGCGTAGCCGACCGCCGCCTCAAGGCAAAGGCCGGTTTGAACTCCACTCAGCCGTGATGGATGCCTCGGCCGACAGCCTTCCAAATCGACCATCAGCCCCGTGCTACCTGCTTGTTATGCCGATTAGCCCCCGATATGTTCTATGCTGCTGAGCCGAAGCCGCGCTCGCTGGGACGCAAGACGGATGCCCGCGCGTTGCGGGGCCGCATCATTGGGGCAACAAAAAGAGTCGCATGATAAAGTACCGTCGTGACATTGACGGCTTGCGCGCTGTTGCGGTGGTGCCGGTCATCCTGTTTCACCTGGGATTTTCGTTTCTTAGTGGCGGCTTCGTCGGAGTCGACGTCTTCTTTGTGATATCCGGATACCTGATCGGTCGAACGATTAATCAGGAAATAAAATCCGGTTCGTTCTCGATTTTGAATTTTTACAATCGTCGATTTCGGCGCATCCTGCCGGCCCTGTTTTTCATGTCAGCGGTGGTATGGATCGCGATCACCGCCTGGTTCCTGCCAGATAGCGCGGCTCTGAACGGGCAAGGCCTGCTGGCAGCGACGTTAAGCGTCTCCAACATTCTGTTCTGGCGGACGATCAGTTACTTCGCGAACGGCGAGAACCAGGCATTCCTGCACACCTGGTCGCTGGGCGTCGAAGAGCAATTCTATCTGTTCTTCCCGCTGTTCATGGTTCTTGTGTATGCGACTTCAAGGATCGTTCGGCGTGATTTACTGCTTCCGGCGACACTTATCACTGCTGCAATCAGCTTTGCCCTTTGTGTGGTTCTGACACAGACGCGCGGATCCTTTGCCTTCTACATGCTCCCGACGCGGACGTGGGAGTTGCTCCTGGGGTTTCTCGTTTCGCTCGTCCCGCTTCACTACCTCGCACCAAGGTGGCGGCGCGAGGCTGCCGCCGCGACCGGCTTGTTTCTGGTCATTCTATCGCTGGTGATCTTCGATCAGCATACGCCATTCCCCGGTATTGCGGCGCTAGCACCGTGCCTCGGGGCAGCTTCATTGATCGCCGCCGGCGCGTGCGGGCTCACCACCACCGGTCGGCTGCTGGAGAGCAGGCCGATGGTTTTCATCGGATTGATCTCCTACTCGCTTTATCTTTGGCACTGGCCGCTGATCATTATCGGGCGTGAAGCGTTCGAAATCACGACCAGCTCGGTGCAGAGCAAATTGCTTATCCTGGTGGCATCTTTCCTCGCCGCGACGGCATCGTGGCGTTTCGTGGAGCAGCCTTTCCGACGGCCAACGGTCTCCCGCAAAGCGATATTCTTGGGCGCGGGCGCGGGCGCCTTTGCCCTAAGCGTTGCCGCGGCCGCGCTGATAGTTAGTGATGGGATCCCGGCGCGCTTTGATCGCACCACACTCCACTTCGCCAACTTCCACTTCGACCGTTCGCAAGCCTATCGCTCCGAAATTTGCCACATCGAAACGAAAGACAAATTTTCGAATTATCGCCGCGACATCTGCTTGCCGCCGCCAGGATCACCTCCTGCTCTGATCGTGATCGGGGATAGTCACGCGGCGCATCTTTGGTGGGGCCTTCAGCAAGCGGCCGGCAGCAGGCCCGTCTATCAAGCCACTGCGGTGGGGTGCATCCCCCTCCTGCCCGAAGCAGCCGAGGCTTTTTCCCCCGAATGCCAGAAGCTGCGGCTGTTCCTTCGGAACGACTATCTGCCGCACCGCCGCGGTGACACCGTCTTGTTGAGCGGTCGATGGAGCGAACATCTGCTCCCGTCGCTTCAGGCCACGCTCCTGTGGGCGCGTTCGATCGGGCTTAATGTCGTTCTTGCGGGCGACAGCCCGATTTATTCGGTGCCGCTGCCGCATCTTCTTGCCCGCGCCCATCAGCATAACGACCCCAGCTATCCATCGCACTTCCTGACCGACCGGGCGGAGCTGGCGGCCGCGGTCCGCACGATCGCGGCGAAGCAGGGTTCGGGCTTTCTACCCTTGCAGGAAACGATGTGCCCGAACGGGGCTTGCGTTACCCTCACGCCGGACGGCTCGCCTATGTTCTTCGACGAAGATCATCTCACGCCGAGCGGGTCCATATGGTTGATGCGCCGCCTGTGGCCCCGCATCGCGGACGCGGTCGCTCACCCACAAACCAGCCGATGAGTCCGATTAGTCCGACAGTATCGTACGCGGCCCGTCGGACTTTTCTTCGCTGATTTCCTGCAACAACCATTCCCGGAATCGTTTTATTTTGGCGACCGAGCGCCGCTCCTCCGGATAGACCAGCCAATAGCCATAGCCGCGGGTCGAGAGCTGATCCGAAAGTCGCACGAGCCGCCCTTCGGCCAGATCGTTGCGCCACAAGAAGGGCGTGAGCATTGCGACCCCCTGCCCCGCCATCGCGGCATGACCCTCGTGGGCTTGCACATCGAGCCGGACGCCGGGGCGAACATCATTCTCGTCCATCTCGACACCAGCCTCGCGCAGCCAGTGCGGCCACCAGACGTCGTTCGGGCTGATCATCGGCAGCTTCAGAATGTCTTCAGGCGTTATCCGCCCGCCATGGCGCGCCAAAAAATCGGGACTGCACATCGGGGTAAAATAGACCTGGAACAACAAGTGCCGGGCCAGCCCCGGCCAGGGCCCCCGCCCGGCGCGGATCGCGACGTCGACCTCGTCCTTGGCAAAATCGGTAATCGTATCGATCGCCATCAGTCGCACCGCCATGCCGGGATTTTCCATCTGGAAGCGCCCCAGCTTCCAGGCGAGCCAGGTGTTGGCGAAGGTCTGCGTGGTCGAAACGGTCATCGTGGATTCGCTCTCAGCGCGCAGCCGCGCGAAGGCGCCGTCGAGCGCGTCGAACGCGCGTTCCAGTTGCGGCTGTATCCGTTCGCCAGCCGGCGTCAGCTGCACGCCGCGCCCGTCACGGCGGAACAAGGCGACACCCAGCTTCTCTTCCAATAACTTGACCTGATAGCTCACCGCAGCCTGGGTCATGCCGAGCTCATTGGCGGCGGCAGTGAAGTTCATATGGCGCGAGGCTGCTTCGAAGACGCGGACGGCAGAGAGAGGCGGGATGCGGCGCATGGCGCCATATCATAAGCCCAACTTATGAATTTGATGCAAGCTTCGATTGGCCCCGAAGCATCATTTCCTCCAAATGGAGCAGGCCGCGGAAACGCAGCGCCCACCCCGCGAAAGGAGGTTCGTCATGTCCCACTCACACCAGCCCCAGCCCGCGAGCTTCTTCGCGCGTATGGCCGAAATGCTCGCCGCAACCGACCGCTTCGTTACCTGGTGGGGCCTGCACCGGGCCTGGCCTGCCAACGAATGCCCGCGGGCCGGCCGCTGCCGGTAACGACTCCCTCAAAATTTCGAGAAGTGTGACCGCCGAACGTGCGCCCTTCACGTTGCGGTTACAGGTTAGCTGCGTTATATCGCTAGCACCCGCCCCGCCCGCGCCGAAAATTCGGCCGCGTCCGGGGCGCTTCTCGTTTGGTCTTTGGGAGACTGCATGTCCCGCCGCCGCCAGATTTACGAAGGCAAAGCCAAGATCCTCTATGAGGGTCCCGAACCCGGCACGCTCATCCAATATTTCAAGGACGACGCCACCGCGTTCAACGCGCAGAAGCGCGGCACGATCAGCGGCAAAGGCGTGCTCAACAACCGTATTTCGGAGCATGTTTTCACCCTGCTCGCCAATATCGGCGTGCCGACCCATTTCATCCGGCGGCTCAATATGCGCGAGCAGCTGATCCGCCAGGTTGAGATCGTGCCGATTGAGGTGGTGATCCGCAATGTCGCTGCAGGCAGCCTCGCCAAGCGCCTCGGGATCGAGGAAGGCACGCAGCTGCCGCGCACGATCATCGAATATTATTATAAGGACGATGCGCTCGGCGATCCGCTGGTGAGTGAGGAGCACATCGCCTGCTTCGGCTGGGCCAGCCAGGAGGAGATGCACGACATCGCCGACATGGCGATCCGCGTGAACGATTTCATGACCGGCCTGTTCGCGGGCGTCGGTATCCGACTGGTCGACTTCAAGCTCGAATTCGGGCGGGTGTGGGACAATGACTACGCCCGCATCATCCTGGCGGACGAGATCAGCCCCGACGGCTGTCGCCTGTGGGACATGACCAGCGGCGAAAAGCTCGACAAGGACCGCTTCCGCCAGGACTTGGGCGGCGAGGCCGAGGCCTACCAGGAAATCGCGCGGCGGCTGGGCCTTTTGCCCGAAGGCGACACGATCGTGCTCGACATGGCCGAGCATCGCAAGAATCGGGGAAAATAGGCCGCTTTCGGGAGTTGTAGCGGGATGGTCCGGCAATTTGCCATCGCACTGCTGATCGCGGCGGCCGCGCTACCCGCCGCCGCAACCCGGCCCAGAGAGCGCGGGATCGTCTCCGCGCAGTTCGACTGTGACGCGCTCCAGATCGATTCGCAGCTCGATCGTGCGACGTTACGGGACCTGGCACCGGCGCATACGCTCGACGAAGCGGCGGCCGTGCTCAAACGGCATGGCGTCAAATATGTGCGTGGCCCGCGCGTGCTCACGATGAGCGCCCCTGCGCGGCAGGTGCGCGACATCACCATGATGAAGCAGGGCGAGCCGATCGTCCTGCCTAATGATGAGGGCAGCGCGATCTGCGTGCTGATACCGTCGCCGGACTCGATCTGAACAGCTCAGCCCTTCTGGCTGGCGATCCAGGCGTCGATTTTCTTTTCGAGCACGGTCATCGGCAGAGCGCCCGAGTTCAGGATTTGGGCGTGGAAGGTCTTGGGGTCGAATTTGGGTCCTAAGGCCTGCATCGCGCGGAGCTTGCAGTTGGCGATCGTGATCTGGCCGACCTTGTAGGCGAGCGCCTGGCCGGGGATGGCGATATAGCGATCGACCTCGGCGGTAGCGTCGGTCACACTTTCGGGCGAATTGTCGAGCATATATTGAATAGCCCTCTCGCGGCTCCAGCCATAAGCGTGGATGCCGCTGTCGACGACGAGGCGCATCGCGCGCAGCATCTCGTCATTCAGCCCGCCGATCCGCTGCCAGGGGTCGGTTTCCATACCGAGCTGACGCCACAGGCTTTCCGCATAGAGCGCCCAGCCTTCCTGGAAGGCGGTGTTGCCGCCGTAGCGCATGAAATTCGGCAGGCGCGCATTCTCCTGCGCGAGGCTGATCTGGAAATGATGGCCAGGCTCGCCCTCGTGGAGGAAGAGCGTCTCCATCTCCCAGGTCAGGCGCGAGCGAAGATCGTAGCTGTTGTAGTAGAAAACGCCGGGACGCGTGCCGTCGGCGGTGCCGGGATTGTAGGAGCCGCCGGCGGCGGTCTTTTCCTGATATGCGGGCACCGGCCGGATTTCGAGCGGCGTGCGCGGGAAAATCGCGAATTGTTCGGGGATACGCTTCTCGACCCTAGCCTTGATCGCGATATAACCGTCGCGCAGGGCAACCGCGCTCTTGGGCTGGAAGTGCGGGCTGGAGCGCAGGAACGCATAGAATTGCTTGGATGAGCCCTCGAAGCCGACGATTTTCTGCTGCTCGGCAAGCTGGCGGCGGATGCGATCGACCTCGTGCAGGCCGAGTTGATGCACGTCGTCAGCGGTAAGAGGCAGGGTCGTATTTGATTCAATCAGATATTCGTAAATCTTGTCACCACCTTTCATCTTCGAAAGGCCGATGGTCGGGCGTGCAGCGGCGAGATATTCGGTCTTGAGGAAGTCTCTCAATCGGGTTTCAGCGGGGATCAGGAGGTCCTTGATCTGGGCCGCATAGGCCGCGCGTAATCTTTTCTGATCCGAGGCGGATATGCCGGGCGGAAACTGGCGGACGGGACCGTAGAACGTCGAATTCTCCACCCCCTGGCCGATCTGTGCATTCAGTTGATCGATCACGTTGCGGATGGTCAGGCGCGGCTGGACGATCTTTTCGTGCATGCCCTGCCGAAAGCGAGCGATGCTTTCATCCAGCAGGGTCGCATATTGGGCGTTTCGCTTGAGGTTGTTCTCATAGTCCGCAAGCGTGTTGAACGGCGCCGCGCCCTTGCCGGAAGCGATATCGGGGTACCAGAGATGGATGCCCGAAAAATGGTCGATCGGCCGCACCTGGAGCGAAAGCAAAAGCGGCTTGTCGGTCAGCAAGCGCAGGCTCTCGCGCGTCTGCCATTCGAAACTGTCGTAGGCGAGCTGATCGACCGCATCGAGCCTGGAGCGATCGATCGTGCGCAGCGCAACCAGATCGCTGGCCGCCGCGGCACGCTCGGCATCGAAATGCGCGTCGCTGAAGGGATCGCCGAGCCTGTCGGCATAACGCAGGTCGCCGCGGCTCAGCGCCTCGATCGGGTTGCGCCTGAGCTCGGCCTCGTCGCTGGCGGCGAACAGGGCGAACAGGCGGCTATGCTCTTGGGGGGACGGTACGGGCTGGGCGAGCGCCGGGGCTGCTAAGGCGATCAGGGCAGCGAACGAAACGAGGCGCATCTGTCACTTCCCGTCATGCCGGACTCGTTCCGGCATCCACCGTGCCGCAGGTGATCCCCTTGCCTCCTGGTGGACCCTGGGACAAGCCCGGGGTGACGAAAGGGCATGCCTAGCTGTTTACCGACAGAACCAGCGTCGGATCGGGAATGTCATCCGACTGATGGCCCTCGATCGGCAGGACCGCGGTGCCGATCGCGAAGAATTCGATCACGTGGGTCGACCAATTGTGGCTCCCCTCGTGCAGATCGGCGCCAACCACGCCTTCCGCACCGGCCTTGCTCGCTTCGAGCTGCATCCGCTCCATCGCGATCTCGCGCGCTTCGTAGAGAGCGAGGCTGAAATTGCCGAGCTCCACATTCTGACCGATCGAGCCCAGGGTCGCGAAGGGTCCGCGGCGAGCGACGTGGTAGACGCAGCTGCCCATAACCATTTCGAGCGGACGATAGCCAGCCGACAGCAAGGTCCAGAAATCCTGCCCCGACAGCGCCGAGGTGAAAGGCTGACCGTTGGGTCCCTTGAAACCCTGGTGCCCCTTGGCGTGGACGATGCCCGTGCCGATCGCCACGAATTCGAGGATATTCTTGTCCCATTCGAGGCGTTTGACAGTCAGACGCACGCCGACAATCCCGTCCGCGCCCATATTCTGCGCCTCGAGCCGCATTCGCTCCATCGCCAGCGCGCGCGCCTCGTACATAGCGAGGCTGAGCTGTTCGAGTTCGACATTCGAACCCCAGCCGGCGAGCTGGAAGCCGAGGTGATAGATGCACGAGCCCACGCACAGGCCAACCGGCTCGAACCCCGCCTTGCGCACCAGCAGGAATTCGTTGACCGAGAAATCGGATGTGAAAATCCCGCCCGCATGTCCCTGGCTGCGCAAGCCCTTCAGGCGTTCCAGTGCGTGCTGCGGTATATGTTGTTCGGCCATCAGATCGGGCCCTCCCCTTCCCCAATTTGGTGCGAATAGACGCTGTGACGGTGGCCGCGCGCGGCGCTCAAAGTGTCGTCGTCGCGCATATCGATCACCGGCTCAATCGAATGCGGAATGTCCGCGCCGAACGGCGTGTCGACGACGGTTCCGATCACGATATGGCGGCCGAGATAGGCCGGTGGCTGCTTGTCACGCTCGCGGCGGATGATCTGGCCGAACTGGGTATGCGCGAGCACCCCGTTCCCCATCGTGGCTGCATGCGCGCGCAGTTCCGCATGCGCGTCCCGACGGATGCCTTCCCAGAACTGGCCGAGCTCCGTGAGCGGCTGATTGCCCGCGAAGACGCTCGACTGCATCTGTGTCATGCGCGCGCCGCCCCATCCGCCGCCCCAGTTCATGCCGAGCCATTCGTAGCGCGCGCCAACGGCAATTCCGGTGGGGACGATCCCCATTTCGAGCAATTGCACGAATTCAAGCGCGGGCACGGTCGCGACGACGGGATCCTTGCTCGGCGGAAGACCGTCGACGCGGATTGCGGTACCGAGCAGGGTGAAGTCCATGCTCGATCCGATCCGGTGCCGGATTGTGCGCATCTGCACATCGACCACCGCATTGGCGCCCGCAGCGTAAGCTTCCTGGCGGATTCGATCGAGCGCATAGGCCCAGCCCTCGGCATGGCCTTCGGTCCAGCTGAAACCGAAATTATACCAGCAGGTGCCCGACACGGTCGCGATCGGGCGGCAGCCATGACTGCGCGCGGTGAGCAATTCGGCGGGCGTCATGGTCGCGACCCAAGGCGCGCGGCCCGCACGCGCATTGGCGAGGCGCTCGAGCACCGGCTGCGGCAGCGTGCCCTGCTCCAGCGCGCTTTCCCAATCCCGGTCGCGGGCCTGTGCGGCGGCGCTTTGCGGGGGAGCCTTGCGGCTGAACCAGGGCATCTGCTTCACCTCCTACGCAGACGCAGGTTTCCCCGTTCGTGCTGAGCTTGTCGAAGCACCGTCCTTCCCCTCATCGAAGCATAAGGACAGCCCTTCGACAAGCTCAGGGCGAACGGAGCGAAGTTCAGCCCTTCTTCTTTGCTTTGAGTTCGCCCAGCATCTCGTGGAGCGCACCCAGACAATCCTCGCCCATCCGCATGCAGCGTTCGGGCGACCAGCCATAATCAGGGTCGGCGAGCGCCTCATTGTCCTTGAACGGCATTTCCAGCGTCATCGCGACCGCACCAAAGCGGTTGGCAAGCTGGTTGGTGGACATGGTGAGATTGGCGCTACCTGGGCTCGCCACGGCATAGCCATGCTCGATCTGGAAATCGGGCGAGCGCCGCGCGAGAATCTCGCGATAGCGCATGTAAAGCGCACCCTGCTGGTCGGTCCAATTGGGGATGCCCTCAAAACCGGCGAGGAAGACATAAGGGATGGCTTCGTCGCCATGCACGTCCATCGCGAAATCGACGCCCGTCTCGTCCATCTTGCGCCGCACACAAAGCACTTCGGGGCTGCGCTCGGCCGAAGGCTCATGCCACTCGCGGTTGAGGTTCACGCCGACCGCGTTGGTGCGCAGATGGCCGCGCCGCGACCCGTCCGGGTTCATGTTGGGCACGATATGGAAGGTCGCCTCGCGCCGCAGCACGCGCGCGACTGGATCCGATGGGTCGGTCAGGCGGTCCAGCGCGCCCTCCATCCACCATTCGGCCATGCTCTCGCCCGGATGCTGGCGCGCATAAAGCCAGACCTGAAGCGGTCCCTCGCCAATATGAAGGCAGTCCATCTCCTGCCCGTCGAGCGTCTGGCCGAGCGATTCGTAGGTGACACCGGGCAAGGTGGCGATCGCGGCAACCAGATCGTGATGCCGCTCCATCGAGTAAGGTGCGAAATAAGCGAACCAGAGGCTGTCGCTGTCGGCGGTGTGACGGATGGTCAGAACCTTGCCGTCATAGCTGGTTTCCGCCAGCCGCCAGTCCTCGCGATCCTCCGACCAGCGCGCCTGGTAGCCGGGCCAGCCCAGCGGATAAGCGGAGCCGGCCGCGTTGAGGATGCGTAACTCGACGGTACGGCCCTTCGCCCCGAGCAGGCGAAAATGGAACCATTGGTAGAAATCCGATTGGTGATCGTGCGCGATCTCCAGATCGAAGCGGTCGCCGTCCTGCTTGAGGACGCGGATGTTGCCGCTGTCGAACGCGGCCGAGATATGGGCAGTCATTTCACGCTGATAGTGCGGCCGGATACCCCGGGGAAGCCCTGGAAAACGGCGGAGGCGAGGTGCTGGACTGCCGCCGCCGGCTGCGACTCGGGTGTACCGAAGCGGGCATGCGTCTCTGCGCGGCCCTCCCAGATGGTGGTGCCGTCCGAGCGGCGCTTGATCTGCACGATCAGCCGGGTGGCGACATTCTGTGTCGGCTTGCCGGCAATGGTGGTGCCGACGCTGCCACCGGCGCCGCCGTGCCAACCGAAGTTGCCGCCGCCGATGCCGATCGAGAAAGAGGAACGCGGCGGCCCGTCAAAGAACATCCGATCGACCTGAATCACCGCCACCTGCTCCGACCTGGCAAGACCTGCAGCCTCGGTGAAACCGATCCTGGCGAGTTCGGCCCCGACAATATTGGCATAAGTCTGGAACTCGGGGCTGCCATGATCCGCGGCGATCATCGGCTCGACGGTGATTTGACCGGCCGCGATCGGCTGGTTCAGATGGAAACGCGTCACCTGGACGCCCGGTTCGGTGCTGCAGCCGGCGAGCATCATCGTGCCCAGCATTGCGACGGCCAGCTTGCGCATCTTCATCTCCCTCCGATCCATAAGATCGCAACGCTA
>Ga0207640_10000306_pt1 | contig 32667 bp, 19 predicted proteins | sample KBSCornC42_FD_184300 | JGI IMG/M metagenome (GOLD analysis project Ga0207640, IMG submission 184300) | Corn rhizosphere microbial communities from Kellogg Biological Station, Michigan, USA - KBS Corn C4-2 (SPAdes) (version 2) | ecosystem: Host-associated > Plants > Roots > Rhizosphere > Soil ... | reverse complement strand
CTGCCGCCAACATGAGCTGCAGGAGGCGCTGGATCGACACGGCGTAATAACGGGTCGTGAGCACGCGCGTGTCGCACCTGCCACCGGATTCGACGGTCAGATAGAGCCTGAGGTCGTACTGGTCCGCGTCCCACTCCCACACCTGCACCGCGAGAACACGGCGATCTCCGTCGCGCCTGAGGCCGTAAGGCCGTACGTCCGGGTTCTTGCGCTCGATCGAAGCGTAGTCACGCACCGAAATGGCCATCCAGCCACCGGGCGTCAGGACCCTGCGAAAACTGGCAAAGGCTCGCCCGATTTCCGCATCCGAGAGCAGATGGGGCACGCTGTTGTCGCAGGCAATCACGGCGACCGCCGATCCGGATTCGGCACCGGCGAGTTCCCGCATGTCATCGACGCGCACTTCCGCTTGCAGCGCACGGCGTTCCAGTTCAGCCTTGAACCGCGCCACGGCCCCGGCAGACAAATCGGACGCAATGACGCAGTGGCCCTGGCTGAGCAGCCCAAGCGCTTGCGTCCCGACGCCACAGGCGACATCGAGCACCCTGTCGCCGTGCGCGATGCCCAACTCCGCGAGCAGATTCGACAAGGCGAGGCCCTGGCGCGAGACCGCGTCGTCCCAATCCGAATAGAGCAACGGGTAAAACGGCGCCAGTTCGTCGTAGAAAGCTGCCGTATCCGGATCGCTCACGGTACCGCCTGGTGTGCAGCGCGCATGGGGGTGGCGACGAACGGTACCACAGCAGTGCTTCCCGTATCCCGGCCAGGCGACTGCCCACGCAGCGGGAATTCGTCCACCGCTCCGATACGGGACACTTTGAATTCCAACCGGGGTCACAATAAAAAAGCCGCGCAAGGCGAATAGTCGTCGTCCATGCAACCTGCAGCGCTGCTTCTGGTCATTGCCCTCGCGAGTGCCAGCGAACAAATCACGTTCGTGGGCAGCGTGGTGACACCGACAGCCAAGAGCGTGCCCGTCGTCACTTCCGAACCTCGGCAAGGCACACCACACCAAGTCGTGGTCGCTGGCCGGTTCAACGATCCGCCACGCGTCATCACGGTCAAGCCACCGCGGCAAGCCGGCAGCCCGACCGAAGTTACCGTCACGTATCTCTGAAACAGGATTGGGGACGGAGGGAATTAAGTCGCAAATTAATTCCCTCCGTCCCTTTTTGGTTACAGCCGCTGCGGCGCAGTCTCGATCTTGGCGTGCTTGCGCAGGACGTCCAGGAAGCCTTGCAGGTCGGCCTCGCCGAATGCGCGCGCCATCTGTTCACGCAGGAACCCTTGTGCCTCGTTCGGCACCTTGGACGTGTCGCCGGGGTTGACCGCGGTCAGGTCCACCAGCGCGTAATGCCCGCCCTTGAGTGGCACGAGTGCGTGCGTGCCTGCATCCTTGGACGGGTGCGCCATTTGGAAAACCGCCTTGAGCAGATCGGGGTCGATATTCTCGGCATTGCGCAGGACGCCGGTTTCCTGCTGGACCTTCTGCCCGGATGCCTGCGCGAGCGCATCCAGCTTCTCACCGCCCTTGAGCTTCGCGAAAGCCGCGTCGGCCACGGTTTTGGCGGATGCATCGACGCGCTGCTGGATAATGGCCTGCTTGATCTGGTCGCTCACCTGCGCCATAGGCTTCGGCGCCGCCGCGACGTGCTTGTCGACATGGATCACGACCATGTGGTTGTCACCCAGGTCGATCGGATCGGACGTGTTGCCCTGCACCAGCACGATGTCGGAAAAAGCGGCTTTCACGACCTTCGGATTCGCTGCAATGCCGGTCTTGGCACCTTCGCGGCCGAACAGCGGTGTGGTCTGGATGGTCAGCCCGAGTTTCTGCGCGGCCGGCTTCAGCGAGGTCGGATCGTTGTAGATCATGTCGGTCAACTTGCCGCCGATATCGCGGTAGGTGTCCTCACGCGCGCTCTTGGTCGCCTCGGCGGCCAACTGGTCGCGGACCTGCGCAAACGTTTCGGTGCGTCCTTCGCGCACATCGCGCAGGTCGATGATGTGGTAACCGTCGGAGATCAGCACCGGCGCGGAAATCTCGCCCTTCTGCATCTTGTCGAGCGCCGCCTGGAATTCGGGGCCCGCATCACCCTTCTGCAACCAGCCGAGGTCGCCGCCCTGGCGTTTGGAACCCAAGTCATCGGAATATTGTTCGGCCAGTTTGGCGAAATCGGCGCCGGACGCCTTCGCCAGCGCATCGACCTTCTGCGCCTGGGCCAGCGCTGCCTGCTTCTGTGCGGCGCTCGGGTTCGCCGGAAGCTTGATCAGGATGTGCGATACCTGCCATTGCGCGGGGCTGACAAAGCGCGCCTTTTCCTTGTCGTAGCGCGCCTGCAGAGCCTTGTCGCTCAAATCCGGCGTGACCTTCATGGTCGCGGCGTCAAGGTCAATGTAGTTCACCGACACCTGCTCGGGCGTCATGAACGCCGATGTGTGCGCCTTGTAGTAATCCGCGACCTGCGCGTCGGTGACATTCTGCTGATCGGCGGTCGGCGCAGGCGGCGCCAGGTCGACGAAACTGAAATCGCGTTCCTGCAACTGCAGGCGCAGGAAAGCCTCGGCATCGGCCTTGGTGCTGAACGCGGTACCGACGATGGCTTGGGGAATCTCGCGGCTCGCGAGATCCGAGCGGATGGAATCCTGGAATTCCTGCGCGGTCTTGCCGATCTGGGCGAGGTAGGCGAGATACGTCGTCGAATCGAACTTGCCGTTCACCTGGAACACGGGATACGAGGCGATCTGGTCGCGGATTTCCGAATCCGGCACCCGCACGCCCAGCTCGGCGTTTTCGTTCAGCAGCAATTGCCGGTTGACGACCAGCTTGAGCACCTGCTGCTTGACCTCGGGTTTCTCGAAATCCGCCGCCTCCATCGTGTTGCCGGGCGCGTTCATCTGCGCCTGACGGTAATTGTTGAAAGCCGTCTGGAAATCCTGCTGCGAGATTTCGTGCCCGTCGACCTTGGCAACCCACGTCGCGTTGCTCTGGCTGAAATAGCCTTCGATGCCGAAGAACAGGAACGCCACGACCACCAGCACGCCGAAGATGGCGATGACAATCCAGCTCTTGAACAGGTTGCGAATGAATTGCAGCATGGGTACCGCCGTAGGTGTCCGGGTCAATCAGCCGACTATTGTAGGGGAAGCGCCGCCCCGGGCGCTGTGTGGTGGGTGCTGAGGGGATCGAACCCCCGACCCTCTCCGTGTAAAGGAGACGCTCTACCGCTGAGCTAAGCACCCCGCTTCATTCAATACCGCATTGCGCGCAGCGCGATTATCACTCCCCCTCGCCCGCTTGCGGGAGAGGGCAAGGGGTGAGGGCAAATCTCGCGACGACTTCCCGCGTCAGCCGCAAAGCGGCTTCCGCGTGCGACACATCCATGTGCCCGCTTCATTCAACACCGCATCGCGCGCAGCGCGATTTCACCAACCTCCCGAAACGCAGCGGCCGACGCAGATCGCGTCGGCCGCTGAAGTCAGCACACGACCGGCGCGAGCCGGCCACGCTTCAAAGCTCAGTTCAGCGCGTCCTTCAGCGCCTTGCCAGCCTTGAATGCCGGCACCTTGGAGGCCTTGATCTTGATGGTGGCGCCGGTACGCGGATTGCGGCCGGTACGCGCGGCGCGCTTGCGCACCACGAAGGTGCCGAAGCCGACCAGCGACACGTCGTCGCCCTTCTTCAGTGCACGCTTGATCTGGTCGGTGACGGCGTCGAGCGCACGGCCTGCATCGGCCTTGGACAGATCGGCGTGATCGGCGATTGCGTTGATCAACTCAGCTTTGTTCATGGAGACTCCCTCTTGGGTTTCGAGCAGCCCGTGGAATGTTCGGTGGAAGAGCGTTGTTCCGGTTCTACGGAATCACACCCGTCCGGTCGTGTTGCGGTTCCCGTATCGATGCGCGACATGGAGCGTCTGCGTCGCACGGCCCGGTCTTTATACCAGCGCCTCACGGGGGCCGCAATAAAGGCGGGGCTTGGATTTCAACGCGATTGCACGCGCGGCGCAACCGCGGAAATCCGGATCACGGAACGGACACAAGCGCAAGTGCCGGAGGACGACACGCGAGGTATCGCGGCTATCGTGTTGATAGCGTGTTCAATGCGTGCGCGAAGCGCCGCCGTCTTCCGGCTGTTCACGCACCGCCTCGGCCGTCACATTCGCGGGCTCGACGCGCGCAGGTTCAGGCAGCGGTGTCAGCGGCCGCTCGAGCGCAAGATCCAGCACCTGGTCGATCCAGCGCACCGGATGGATGGTCAGCGCATCGGTGATGTTCTTCGGAATCTCGGCGAGATCCTTCTTGTTTTCCTCTGGGATGATCACCGTGGTGATGCCGCCGCGATGCGCCGCCAGCAACTTCTCCTTGAGTCCGCCGATCGGCAGCACGCGGCCGCGCAGCGTGATCTCGCCGGTCATCGCGATTTCGGAGCGCACCGGGTTCTTCGTCAACGCCGACACCAGCGCCGTGCACATCGCGATGCCCGCGCTCGGTCCGTCCTTCGGCGTCGCGCCTTCCGGCACGTGCACGTGGATGTCGTACTTGTCGTGGAAATCGGTTTCGATGCCGAGCCGCTGGCTGCGTGCGCGCACCACCGACTGCGCGGCCTGGATCGACTCCTTCATCACGTCGCCAAGCTGGCCCGTGAGCGTAAGCTTGCCTTTGCCGGGCACCACGCTGGCTTCGATGCTGAGCAGTTCGCCGCCGACCGACGTCCACGCGAGCCCGGTCACCAAGCCCACCTCGTTCTGCTGTTCGCGGCGGCCGAAATCGTGACGACGCACGCCGAGGTACTTGTCGAGATTCTTAGAATCGACCTTCAACGCGGCAGGCGCGCGTTTCTTCGCCGCCGGCTTGGCCTTGGCAGGCGCGGCTTCCGCGGCCTTCTTCGCCGTCTTGTCCGCTTCGGCCAGCGTCAGTTCCTTGACCACCTTGCGGCAAATCTTCGCGAGTTCACGCTCCAGGTTGCGCACGCCCGATTCGCGCGTGTAGTAGCGGATGATGTCGCGCAGCGAACCTTCCGATACCGACAATTCGCTTTCCTTCAGCCCCGCCGCCTTGATCTGTTTCGGCAGCAGGTATTTCGTCGCGATCGCGACCTTCTCGTCCTCGGTGTAACCCGGGATGCGGATGACTTCCATGCGATCCAGCAGCGGACCGGGAATGTTCATCGAGTTGGCGGTGGCGATCCACATGACCTCGGACAGATCGAAATCGACTTCGAGGTAATGATCGTTGAAGGCGTGGTTCTGTTCGGGGTCGAGCACTTCAAGCAGCGCCGCCGACGGATCACCGCGGAAATCCATCGCCATCTTGTCGATCTCGTCCAGCATGAACATCGGGTTTTTTGTCCCGACCTTGGACATGTTCTGGATGATGCGGCCCGGCAGCGAACCGATGTAGGTGCGGCGGTGACCGCGGATCTCGGCCTCGTCGCGCACGCCGCCCAGGCTCTGGCGCACGAACTTGCGGTTGGTCGCGCGCGCGATCGAATGGCCCAGCGACGTCTTGCCGACGCCCGGCGGCCCCACGAGGCACAGGATCGGTCCCTTGATCTTGTTCACGCGCTGCTGCACGGCGAGGTATTCGAGGATGCGCTCCTTGACCTTCTCCAGCCCGTAGTGGTCTTCGTCCAGCACCTGCTCGGCCATGCGCAAATCCTTGCGCACCTTGCTGCGTTTTTTCCACGGCACGCCGGTCAGCCAGTCGAGGTAGTTGCGCACCACCGTGCCTTCCGCCGACATCGGCGGCATGTGCTTCAGCTTGTTGAATTCGGCCTTGGCCTTCGCGAACACCTCTTTCGGCATGCCGGCGTCGTCGATCTTCTTCGCCAGCGCGTCGATCTCGTTGCCGCCCTCCTCCATGTCGCCCAGTTCCTTCTGGATCGCCTTCATCTGCTCGTTAAGGTAGTACTCGCGCTGGCTCTTCTCCATCTGGTTTTTTATGCGCCCGCGGATGCGCTTCTCGACCTGCTGGAGGTCGAGCTCGCTTTCGACCAGGCCCACCAGCATTTCCGTGCGCGCGCCCACCGCAAGCGTGTCCAGCACCTTCTGCTTGTCGGACAACCGCACCGACAAATGCGTCGCGATCGAATCCGCGAGACGCGAGAGGTCGTCGATGCCGGAAAGCCCCGTCAGCACCTCCGGCGGCAGCTTGCGGCTCTGGCGCACCAGTTGCTCGAACAGGTTCACCAGCATGCGCGCGGCCGTTTCCAGCTCGACGGCCGGGCGGTCGAACACCGGCTGCAGCGGAACCACGTGCGCACGCAACATGCCGTCGGTTTCGAAACAGCTTTGCAGTTGGCCGCGCGACTGGCCTTCCACCAGCACCTTGACCGTGCCGTCCGGCAGCTTCACCAGCTGCAGTACGCTGCCAATCGTCCCGACCGCGTGCAGATCGGCTTCGCCCGGGTCGTCCGTCTCGGGTTGCTTCTGCGCAACCAGCAGGATGCGGCTGTCGCCTTCCATTGCGGCTTCCAGCGCCTTCATCGACTTGTCGCGGCCGACGAACAGCGGGATCACCATGTGCGGATACACCACCACGTCGCGCAACGGCAGCGCGGGCAATTCGAGGGTCGCGGTGAGGGATTCTTTGGGTTCGGTAGCCATGTTCGATTCAGGGGTCGTCACTTCAGCCACGAATGCGGGCGATGACACGAGAATGGAGGCGGCGCGGCGCTGGATCAAGCTCAAAGAGCGGTTTCGCACGCCTTACCCGCCCGATCCCGGTGGTTCGCCCTTTGGGCCGCCTGCGGCGTTCAAATCGGCAGTCCTGCCGATTTAGTCGGCGCGCGAGTGACTTTTCTCTTGGCCACGCAAGGGAAAGTCACCCGCGCGCTCGGGAGGCGCGCGGAAAAAGACACGGGTGTCGAATTCGAGACTTCGCGCGGGTGCGTACCCTCACCCGGCGCTTCGTGCCCCCTCTCCCGAAGGGAGAGGGGGCGCCTCAGTCAGTCGCCCATCTGCTTTTGCAGATGCTCGCGACGTTCCTGCGCGTCCAGTGACAGCGTGGCGATCGGGCGCGCTTCGAGGCGTTCAAGGCCGATTTCCTCGTCGGTCTCCTCGCAATACCCGTAGCGGCCTTCCTCGATCTTGCGCAGGGCCTTTTCGATCTTCGAAATCAGCTTGCGGTAGCGATCGCGGGTGCGCAGCTCCAGCGAGTTCTCGGTCTCGCGGGTCGCGCGCTCGGCGTCATCGCCCACGTCGCGCACCTCCTCGCGCAGGTTCTCCATCGTTTGTCGCGATTCCTCGACCAACTGGTCGCGCCAGTCCTTCAGCTTCTGGCGGAAGTACGCCAATTGCCGCGGACTCATGTATTCCTCTTTCGCGTTCGGGTGATAACCCTTGGGCAAATCGATGTTGACCGTGGACGGCAACGCGTAACGGCCATCCTCGCGGGTGATGGTCTGCTCGTCCCCACCACCGGCAACCTTCAATCGCGCTGCCACGCCACCGACCGGTTTGACATGCACGGGCTTGCGCACGGGCGCGTGCGCCGGCGCATGATTCACGTGCTGGGCAGGCGCCGGATGGGTGCGGGTCGCGTGTTTGCCGGCATGCTCCTCGGCACGCGCGGCCTTCTTGGCGACAGCCGGTTTGGCCGGCTTGGCCACGTGAGTCGTTTTTGCGACCTTCCTGGCCAAGGGCTTGGTGGGCGTGGCCGGCTTGGCCGGTTTGGCCTTTTTCGGCGCAGCCTTCGCGGCCTTTTTCGGAACGGCCTTGGCGACCTTGTGCGCGACCTTGGCCAGCGCCTTCCGCGCGGCCTTGGCGACGGGCTTCTTCACGGGCTTGGCCTTGGCCGTCTTGGCCGCGGACCTGGCTGCCTTCGGACTGCGCTTGGCGGCGCGTTGCTTCGGTTTTGCCATGTTCCCTGCACTCGATATTGTGGAGATGCGACCGCGTGTTATAGCGTAGTCAATCCGGCCCGGCAACCGGTTTCATGAACCGGGCTCCGCACCCCTCCGCCTGCGACCACATCCTCACGTGACACGCTTCCTGCTGTTCATGATAGCGGCTTACAAACGCCTGTTGAGCCCTTTGCTCGGCGCACGTTGCCGTTTTTACCCCACATGCTCTACCTATGCCCGCATTGCGATCGCGCGCCATGGCCCCTGGCGCGGCAGCATCCTTGCGGCATGGCGTATCCTGCGCTGCCAACCGCTGTGCGATGGCGGCATGGATCCCGTTCCCGACCACTTCACGCTGCGCCGCTGCAAATTCCACGGAGAAGAATGAATGGCCGACTGGCTGATCAAGCACGCCGAACTCGTCAACGAAGGCCGCCGCTTCCACGCCGACCTGCGCATCCGCGGCCAGCGCATCGCGGAAATCGGCGGCGACTTGACCGCACGCGCGGACGAGCAGTTGTTCGACGCATCCGGCCTGTGGCTTCTGCCCGGCATGATCGACGACCACGTGCACTTCCGCGAACCGGGTTACACCGCCAAGGCTGACATCGCATCGGAATCGCGGGCGGCGGTCGCGGGCGGCGTCACCAGCTTCATCGACATGCCGAACACGAAACCCGCGACGCTGACGCACGAACTGCTGGAAGACAAGTACGCAATCGCGTCGCGCACGTCGCTTGCCAATTACGCGTTCTACTTCGGCGCCAGCAACGACAACCTCGACGCGATCCGCGCGCTTGATCCGCGCAAGGTGCCCGGCGTGAAGGTGTTCCTGTGCGAATCGACGGGCAACCTGTGCGTGAGCGACCCGGCGGCACTGGACGGCGTGTTCCGTGATTCACCCGTCACCGTCGTGGTGCACTGCGAGGACAGCCGCATCATCCACGCCAACCTCGACCGAGCGAAAGCCGAGTACGGTGATGACATTCCGATGCGGCTGCATCCGAAGATCCGTTCGCGCGAAGCCTGCTTCGAGTCGACGAAATGGGCGGTCGAAACCGCGCGCCGCCACGGCACGCGCCTGCACGTGCTGCACGTTTCCACCGCCGACGAACTGGCGTTGTTCGAACAGGGCCCGATCGCGGACAAGCGCATCACCGCGGAAACCTGCGTGCATTTCCTGCGCTACAGCGATGCCGACTACGCCACGCTGGGCGGCAAGATCAAGTGCAATCCGGCGATCAAGGCGGCGTCCGACCGTGAAGCGCTGACGCGGGCGATAGCGGATACGCGCATCGACATCCTCGCCACCGACCACGCGCCGCACCTGGCATCGGAGAAAGCCAACCCATACACGAGCTGCCCCTCCGGCATTCCGCTGATCCAGTTTGCGCTGCAGTCGGCGCTGGAGTGCGCGTTCCGCGGCGCCTTCACGCTGGAACGGCTGGTCGAAGCGTACGCACACGCGCCGGCGACGCTGTTCGCGATCCAGGATCGGGGTTATCTGCGCGAAGGCTATTTCGCCGACCTGACGCTGGTCGATCCGGGCAAACCGCAAGCCGTACGCGCGGATCTGGTCCTGTCGAAATGCGCCTGGTCACCGTTCGAGGGCGAAACGTTCCGTGCCAGCATCGCCGCGACGTTCGTCAACGGCAATCTTGCTGCGCGCGACGGAAAAACCCTCGATGCGCCCACGGGCATGCGACTGGCATTCGACCGCTGAACGCAACGATCGATCAATCGAAGTTCTTCGCCACGTCAGCGACTGCATCGTGCGGATGCAGGCTCTCGTGGTGCGCGGCGCGGATGCGATAGCCGGCGACGCGCGGGTCGGCATCCAGCGCGACGCGGATGCGGCGCGCGGCGTCTTCGCAGAACATCAGGTTTTCGGCGTTCAATTTCGCGAAGGCTTGTTCGTCCTCGCGCTTGACCGCGGTTTGCACCGGCGTTCCCAGTGCGCCTTCGATGGCGTCGATCAATTCCGAAACCGGCAGGTCGAAGCCGGGTGCCAGCCGCACCATGACGCTCGCGGTGCTGCGTTGCGCGTGCGGCGTGGCCGCCATGCCGCGTTCGGAGCCCAGCCACTCGCGCACCGCGCGTTGCGACGGCACGGCGCCGGCGAAATCCTCGTCGAAACGTTGCTGGTTGAGTTGTCGCGACAGTGCCGCCGAAGCGGGACACGTCGAGGAATAGCTCACTTCGCAGCCAAGCTGCACGCTGAAGTGTTCGTCCAGCAACTGCGCTTCGACGGTGACGGGATACGCGCGCCAGCCGGCGTTGTCGCTCATCAGCGCACGGCGTTTCAGCAATTGCGAATACTCGATGCGCAACCGCGCACGACTGGACAGGTCTGCATGCGACGCGACCAGCGTGTGCATCAGGCTGCACAAGCCGGACGGCGTCAGCGCCTGCTCGCCCAGCGATTTTTCCAGGGCGAGGTACAGCCGCGACATGTGGATGCCGCGCGCGGCCGGGTCGGCCAGGTTCACCTGCACCGAAACACGCGCGGGAACGGTGAGCGTGCTGCCCTGTCCGTCCGCGCAACGCACCGGCAGGTCGATGCCATCCATCCCGACCCAGTCCAGCGCGCCACCCGCGACGGGCTCGGCGCCGGTGGCGACATCGGGCAAACGTACGTTGTCGGGAACAGTGTTCATGGATGGGACTCGATCGGCGCCATGCTTCGCCACGTGCGGGCCGCGCGCCAGGTTTTCAACAGGCCACGAAGGCCGAATGCAGATGATCGCAAACCCGCTAGCGGTTCATCGGCCCGCACCGCGCGGCCCAGCGCATCCTGGTCGTGCTGCCGACCGACAGTGCGGAACAGGGTCAGCGGGCCCTGCATTCTAGCGGCGCCGGCCAGTTCACGCTGCAGCTCCGCTGCGTAGTCCCGCACCGCGGCGCGCCGCGCCGGGCCGTCGCGGCCCAACGCATCGATGGTCAGTCCATGTCGCGCCAGCAGGTTCATCGGCAGCGGTGAGCGCCCGCGTTCGACCATCGACTCGAGTGCACGCAGGTTGGACACGAGATGTGCCAGCAAAGTGACCTTGGCCGCACGCGGGTTCGCCACGGCGCTGCCAAACCAGACGCGTGTTTCCAGCTCCGCAATCGCGTCCGCGAAGGGCGCGACAACCTTGCACTGCGCCGCAAAATCCGCAGGCGGCGGCGTCATCAGCAACACCATCGCGGCCTCCACCGGCGCCGTCCAGGACGCGACGGGCACTGCGCCCACACGCGGGGCGGCGAACAACCCTTGCGTCAAGGGATGCCGCGCTTGTCCTCCCGACGCGTGCTGCATTTCTTCGCGCCACCAACCGAGCCGCGCCGCCGCCACCTGCGGCTCGCGCGCTTCGCGCACGACTTTCAGCCACTCGTGCTCCAGCGCGGCGAGCGCGCCAAAGGACATGTGTTCATCGGATCGCAGGAACAGCCACGCGACCGGGCGCTCCGGACTGGCGCCGCGCCATTGCGCCAGATAATCATCGAATGCGCTTTCGCTCACGCTGGACCCAGCAAGGCAGCCAGCTGGCCGGGCGTGGCGCTGATCGCGTCCGGCTGCCAGTCGCGCGGATCGGCGCCGTCTAGATAACCCCAGGCTGCGGCGACCGTGTAAAGGCCGGCCGCGCGGCCGGCGAGAATGTCCCGCGGATCGTCGCCCACGTACACCGACTGTCCGGTCGCGACGCCGGCGAGCGCACAGGCGTGCCGCACCGGCGCTGGGTCGGGCTTGCGCTGCGGCAGCGTGTCGCCGCCCACCACCGCCGCGGCTCGCCCGTCATAGCCAAGCTTCGTCAGCACCAGCGCGACCAACCATGCGGCCTTGTTGCTGACCACGCCCCAACGGACACCGCGTGCTTCAAGTTCGTCCAGCAACTCGTCGATGCCGGCGAACGCGTGCGTGTTCGCCATGCCGGTGGCGACATACCGTTCGAGGAATCGCGGCAGCACGGCGTCGATCGCGGCCTCGTCGTTGCCGACCGCGCAATGCAGCACCGCGCGCGCGCCGCGGGAGACGGTCTCGCGCACGATTTCGTAGCTTGGCGCTACCATGCCGCGCTCCCGGCACAGCGCCGCCAGTGCATCGTGCATGTCACGCGCCGAATCCGCCAGCGTGCCATCGAGGTCGAAAAACACCCCGGCCAGCGGTCTGGGTAGCGGCTTCATGCCAGGGTCTGCTGACATTCGCCCAAGCGAGCCGCGTTGCTTCCGCAGCGGCTGCCAGACAAGGCTGCGCGCCGCAGCGCCATAGTGGGCCTATGGTCAAGGCGCGCACCGCCGTCTGGCAGCCGCTGCGGAGCAACCCGAAGGGCCGAGGCCCATTGCCCGCAGGGCTGCGTCATCGCTCGTCGATGTATCGACATACATCTTCCTCACTCTTCCTTGCCCTGCGGGCAACGGGCCGACGGCGCGGCCACTTGGGCGAATGCCAGCAGACCCTAAGGCTTGCTGGCGCTGACCAGATAATTGATCGCCGTATGCGGCGTCAGCCATGCCTTGCGATTCAACGGGTTGTAGGCGATTCCTGAGATCTCGTCGAGTGCCAGGCCTGCCGCACGCAAAAGCCCCGCCAACTCGGAAGGCTTCAGGAATTGCCGGTAGTCATGGGTGCCGCGCGGCAGCAGACGCGCCACGTATTCGGCACCGATGATGGCGGTCGCGAAACTCGCGGCCGTACGGTTCAAGGTCGACAGGAACAGCTTGCCACCCGGCCTCAACAGCGTTGCGAGGTCGCCGACCAGCGCCGTCGGATCGGGCACGTGCTCGATCAATTCCATGCAGCACACCGCGTCGAACACGGCGGGCTCGCCAGCGGCCAGATCGCGCGAGGAGCACAGCCGGTAATCGATCGCGAGCGGCGACGACAACCCGGCGTTGGTTTCGTGCAGATGCAGCTTCGCCACCTCGATGACTTCCGGCGCCAGGTCGATGGCCGTGACGTGTGCGCCGGCCTTCGCCAGCGCCTCGCTGAGCAGGCCGCCGCCACAACCGACGTCGGCCACGCGCGCGCAGTGCAGCGCGACGCGTTCGGCCACGAATGCGAGCCGCACCGGATTCAGGTCGTGCAGCGGGCGGGACTCGCCGTCAGGGTCCCACCATCGGCTGGCCAGCTTGCCGAAACGGGCCAGCTCTTCGGGATCGGCATTGTGCGCGGTGCTGTTCACTTCATCCTGACTCTTCAAAAGCTTTGTCCGCGAAGAAAGCAATAAGGCTCTATCTGTTCCTGCTTCGCGTTCTTCGCGTCCATTGCGGATTGATTTGTCTTTTTCATTTGAGCGCCGCAATGCGCTCGCGCCAGCGGCGGGTTTTTTCCAGCACGCCGGCAAGGTCGAAATCGACCAGCGCACCCGCCGCGAGTTTGCGCGTGCCGTCGATCCACACGTCGCTGACCTGCCGGCGCGAGACGGCATAGGCCAAGTGCGAAATCACATTGTAGAGCGGCTGGGTTTCCACTTCGTCCATCTTCACCGCCACCAGGTCGGCACGCTTGCCGGCCGCGATGGATCCGATCTTCCCATCGAGCTGCAACGCCTTGGCGCCATTCAACGTGGCTGCACGCAGCGCGAACGCATCGTCGAACGCCGCGGCATCGACTGCCACGGCTTTCGCCAGCAGCGCGGCCGTGCGCAGCTCACCGAACATGTCGAGATCGTTGTTGGACGCGCAGCCGTCGGTGCCGAGCGCGAGGTTGACGCCACCGCGACGCAGTTTTTCCGCGGGACAAAAACCGGACGCGAGTTTCAGGTTGGATTCGGGGCAGTGCACCACCGACACCCCTGCTTCCGCGCACGTCGCGATTTCCGCATCGCTCACCTGGGTCATGTGCACCGCGATCAGGCGATCGTTCACGAGACCGAGTTTCTGCAGCCGCTGCATCGGACGCAGGCCGTGCTCGCGCTTGCTGTCTTCGACTTCCCGTGCGGTTTCCATCAGGTGCAGGTGCACCGGCAGGTCGAGCTGGTCGGACAGCGTGCGGATGCGCTCGAAGGATGCATCGGCGACGGTGTAGGGCGCATGCGGCGCAAAAGTTGTACCGATCAACGCATCGCCACGATATTGGTCGTGCACCGTCAGCGCGCGCTCGAAATATTCGTCGCGATCCTTGGCCCACGCGCTCGGGAATTCGATGACCGGCAAGCCGACCATCGCACGGAAGCCATGCGCCTTGTATGCGGCGGCTTGCGCGTCGGGAAAGAAATAGTTTTCGCTGCAGCAGGTCGTTCCACCACGCAGCATCTCGGCGATCGCCAGTTCCACGCCGTCGCGCACGAAGTCGGGGCCAATGACTTTCGCCTCGACCGGCCAGATGTGTTCCTGCAGCCACTGCATCAGCGGCAGGTCATCGGCCAGGCCGCGCAGCAGCGTCATCGGATTGTGCGTGTGCGCGTTGACGAGGCCCGGGATTAGCGCGTGTTCGGGCAAGTCCACGCGCTCGCGTGGCGCGTATTTCGCAGCGGCATCCGCTTGCGGCGCCACTTCGATGATTGCGCCATCGTGCACGGCAACCGCGTGACCTTCGAGCACCAGCCGGTCAGGTTCTACCGGCACGATCCAGCGGGCGGAGATCAGGAGATCAATCGATTGAGACCGCGCTTCGTTCATTGCGTCCGTCAGCATTTGGCGTCATTCCGGACGCGGCAAAGCCGCGATCCGGACTGTGGAGGCAGGAAGCCGGAACGAACATCGGCGCAGCCGATGGCCCACAGGGCGAGCGCCAAGGAAGGCGCGAGTATACCCAGTGTCTTGGCTCCGATCATCGAAGACACTGGATTCCGGGTTCCGCCGCGACAGAGTCGCGGCAGCCCCGGAATGACGGCGTTGTGGATGCTTGCGAAAACGGCAACAGGCTACTTTACGCGACTGACATACTCGCCGGTGCGGGTATCGACGCGGATCACTTCGTCCTGGTTCACGAACAGCGGCACGCGCACGGTCGCGCCGGTTTCGAGCTTGGCCGGCTTGCCGCCGCCGCCCGAGGTGTCGCCGCGCAGGCCAGGATCGGTCTCGACGATTTTCAGTTCCACGAAGTTGGGCGGCGCGACCGAAAGCGGGATGCCGTTCCAGAACGTGACGATGCATTCCTCCTCGCCCTTCAGCCACTGCGCGGCGTCGCCCACGGCGTTCTTGTCCGCGGTGTGCTGCTCGTAGCTCGCCGGATCCATGAAGTGCCAGAACTCGCCGTCGTTGTAGAGATACTGCATGTCGGTATCGACCACGTCGGCGCCCTCGACCGAATCGGTCGCCTTCATGGTCTTTTCCGTGGTGCGGCCGTTCTTGAGGTTGCGAATCTTGATGCGCGTGAACGCCTGGCCCTTGCCGGGTTTGATGAAATCCGCGCCGACGATCACGTAGGGATCGCCGTCGACGATGATCTTCAAACCGTTCTTGACGTCGTTCAGACCATAACTGGCCATGTTGCTTGCTCCGTGGATGCGTGGCGCCGCCCGTGCCGTGATGGCCCTGACCGGGCGACTGACCTAGAATGACGGGTTTACCGGGCTGTCGACACCCGGCAAAAAAGGCCCACCATGATAACCGCAATCGGCCAATCCACGCAGCCAGAGCCGCTGCCCGACTGGCGCCAGTCGCTGCGCGACGCCGTGACCGATCCCCGCGAGTTGCTGGCGCTGGTCGGCCTGCCGCAGCTCGCCGAAAAACTGCCGGCCGCCGATGCAGGCTTTGCGCTGAAGGTGCCGCACGGCTTCGTCAAGCGCATGCGCCGCGGCGATCCGCACGATCCGCTGCTGCTGCAGGTGCTACCGCAACGGGCCGAACTGGACGACACGCCGGGCTTTAGCGACGACGCCGTCGGGGACCTCGACGCGGTGCAGGCGCACGGCGTGCTGCACAAATACGAAGGCCGCGCGCTGCTGATCGCGGCCGGGTCCTGCGCGATCAACTGCCGCTATTGCTTTCGCAGGCACTTCCCCTACGCCGAAGAACTGGCCGCCGCGCACGCCTGGCGTGAGGCGATCGATTGCCTGTCGAAGGACGCCTCGATCCGCGAAGTGATCCTGTCCGGTGGCGATCCGCTGGTGCTTTCGACACAAAAGCTGACCGACTTGACCGATGCGCTGTGCAGCGTGCCGCACGTGATCCGCCTGCGCATCCATTCGCGCCTGCCGATCGTGCTGCCGGAACGCATCGACGAAGCCTTCTGCGCGTGGCTGTCCGCATTGCCGCTGCAACGCGTGGTGGTGCTGCACGCCAATCATCCGAACGAAATCGGTGCCAGCGTGGAAGCAGCCTGCGAGCGCCTGCGCGAAGCCGGCGCGACATTGCTCAACCAGTCCGTGCTGTTGCGCGGCGTCAACGATGATGTCGATGCCTTGAGCGAGCTTTCCGAGCGCCTGTTTGCCTGCGGGGTGCTGCCCTACTACCTGCACCAGCTCGATCGCGTGCGCGGCACCGCCCATTTTGAAGTGCCCGATGCGCGCGCGCGCGAACTCATGGATTCCCTGCGCGCCCGCCTGCCCGGCTACCTCGTCCCGCGCCTGGTCCGCGAGCTGCCGGGCGAAGGCGCGAAAACCCCGATTTGATGCGGCTGCTGGCGTCGCCAACCCTGATCGGGTACAACAGCGGGCATGAGAATAATGAACGCGGCGGCCTGCCCGGATCCCCGGGCGCGACACGCCAATCCGCGGTTCCCGCAACCCAGAGGCTGCGATGTTGCCTGAGCCGATCACCAAACTGATCATCGCCGAGGATCAGGCCGAGGACGCCGAGCAGATCATCAGCGTGCTGCGCAACAGCGGCATCGCGCTGCGCCCGCAACGCGTCTCGACCGAGGAAGAGCTGGCCGCGACGCTGGAATCGTTCACGCCGGACATGGTGCTGGCGAATCCGGCGTGCAAGGAAATTTCGCTGGAGGCGATCGCGCGCGCGCTGGACGCCACCGGCAAGGACGTCGCGCTGCTCGCCCTCACCGACCGGCTCACCGACGACCTGGTCGCCGAAATCCTCACCCACGGCAGCATCCGCGGCATCGCCCTGCGCACTCGCCACGACCAGTTGCAGACGGTGGTGCGCCGCGAACTGGACGCGCTGGATACGCGCCGCAACGTGCGCAAGCTGGAAGCCGCGCTGCGCGAATCCGAGCGCCGCTGCGATTCGCTGCTGGATTCCTCGCGCGATCCGATCGCGTACATCCACGAGGGCACCCACGTCCGCGCCAACAACGCCTACCTCGAAATGTTCGGCTTCGAAAGTTTCGAGGACGTGGAAGGCTTGACCATCCTCGACCTGGTCGCACCGCAACACACCGCCGACTTCAAGGACCTGCTGAAACGTCTCGCGCGCGGAGAGAAACCGCCACCGCGGCTGGATCTCACCGCGCAGCGCGCCGACGGCAGCGGTTTCGACGCGGTGATGGAATTTGCGCCCGCCACCTATGAAGGCGAACCCTGCCAGCAGATCGTGTTCCGCCTGCCGGCTTCCAGTCCCGAAGCCGAGGAAGAACTGCGCCGCCTGAAGACGCAGGACCCGCTTACCGGGCTTTCCAACCGCACGCACTTCCTCGAACTCATCGACGAGGCCGTGGCCCGCGCGATCGGCGGCACCACCGACCAGGCGCTTCTGCTGCTGGAGCCGGACAACTATCGGCACGTGCTCGACACCGTCGGCATCAGCGGTGCCGACGACGTGCTGCGCCAACTGGCTGGCACCATCAAGCAGCGCCTGCGCGCCACCGATACCGCCGGCCGCATCGGCGACCATGCTTTCGGCATCCTGCTGCCCAACTGCCCGCAGTCCGAAGTGCAGAAGACCGCCGAGTCACTGCGCAGCAGCATCGAGGCCGCGATCATCGAGGCGAGCGGCAAATCCATCAGCCTCACCATCAGCATCGGCGGCAGCCTGCTGGGCGAGAAGAACGCGAAGTCGCAGGTGTTGCTGTCGCAGGCCGACGACGCGCTGCGCGCGGCTTCCGGACAAGGCGGCAATCGGATCGACATCCATGATCCCGCGGCCGCCGACAAGGCCGAAGTCGCGCGCGAACAGCAATGGCTTGAAATGATCGATGGCGCACTCGCCAACGATGGCTTCGTGCTTTATTACCAGCCCATCGTCAGCCTGCAGGGCGAGGAAGGCGAGTTCTTCGAAGTGCTGCTGCGGATGCGCGGCCCGACCGAGGAAGTGCTGCCCGCGCATTTCATGCCGATCGCCGAGCGCAACGACCGCCTGCTCGCCATCGACCGCTGGGTGATCCAGCGCGCCATCACCGAGCTCGGCAAGCGCTCCGCGAAATCGGTGCCGGCCACCCTTTTCGTCAAACTCTCGACGCTCACCCTGCACGACGAAACGCTGGCGGACTGGGTGGACGCAAAGCTGTCGGCGGCAGGCGTCAAGCCTTCGCAGTTGGTGTTCGAAGTGCCCGAGGCCAAGGTGATGACCTGCCTGAAACCCGCGCGCGAATTCGTCGAGCGCTGGCGCAAGGGTGGCGGCGGTTTCGAGCTGGAGCAGTTCGGTTCCGGTCTCAACTCGTTCCAGACGCTCAAGCACATCGACGCCGATTACCTGAAGCTCGACCGCGCGCTCACCAACGACCTCGCCCACCACTCGGAGAACGAGCAGAAGGTGCGCGAACTGTGTTCGCAGGCGCATGCCGCCGGCAAGCGCACCATGGTCGAGTGGATCGAGGAAGCCACCAGCATGCCGATGCTGTTTTCGGCCGGTGTCAACTTCGCGCAAGGCAACTTCCTCGCGCCGGCGTCGGCCGAGATGCGTTACGTGACCTGATTCGGGATCCGGAACCCGGCGCAGCGCGGCAGACTGGCAACGCTTTCACCCCCCTTCATTCGAAGGGCGAAGCGAGCGCGAGCGCAGCGCAGCGCGCCGAAGGCGCGCGGGGGATGTCCCGGGCCAGGAATTCCCTAATCGCCGCTTTCGCGGCAAACTGGCGCCATGGCCACCGCACCTCGCCCCGTTTCCGCCACGCCGCGACTGGCGTTCGTCGCGTCCGCGTCGGACAAGGCGCGCGCGGCTTGCGGCGAACTGCAGGAACGTTACGGCGCGGTATCACCCGATGATGCCGACGTGATCGTAGCGCTGGGCGGCGACGGTTTCATGCTGCGCACGCTGCACGCGCAGCTCGGTCACGGTCTGCCGGTGTACGGCATGAAGCTGGGCCGCGTCGGCTTCCTCATGAACCTGTACCAGCCCAACGAACTGCCCGCGCGCATCGCCGCGGCGCACCCTGCCGTGCTGCATCCGCTGGAGATGCGCGTCACCCAACACGACGGCAGCGAAGCCATTGCACTGGCCTTCAACGAAATTTCGTTGTTGCGGCAAACCAACCAGGCCGCGCACATCGAAGTGGCGCTCAACGGCGCCGTGAAACTGGCGAACCTGATTTGCGACGGCTTGCTGGTTGCAACGCCCGCGGGTTCCACCGCCTACAACCTGTCCGCGCACGGACCGATCCTGCCGCTGGATGCGAACGTGCTGGCGCTGACGCCCATCAGCCCCTTCCGCCCGCGCCGATGGCGCGGGGCGCTGCTGCCAGTCGCGACACGCGTCGGCCTGCGCACGCTGGAACCCGGCCACCGCCCCGTCAGTGCTACCGCGGATTTCCTTGAAGTGCGCGACGCCGTGAAGATCGACATACGCGAGGCGCGCGAGCGCGCGATCACCCTGCTGTTCGACCCCGAGCGCAGCCTCGCGCAGCGAATCCTGGACGAACAGTTCGAGCTGTGAGTGCTCGAGCGGGCTGCGCATCTGTCGAAGGTGCGCTGTGCCCGCTCGATCATGGGCATGGCGGTTATCCGCAAACGGCGGGTTCGCGCCCGTGCCATGGATGCACCGCAAGTGCCCGCAAAAAAACGCCGCAACCCAAGTGTTGCGGCGTTGCGCGATGAAACCTGAGCGGCGGGTTCAACTGGCGCCGCCCGGATTCGATTGAACCATCAACCCGACTGCGCGATCTGCGCGAGGCGGCGCAGTGCCACCGAGGCGATCGGATAGTCGACGTCCACACCGCGGATTTCGTCCAGCATGCCGCGGGTGAATTGCAGTTGCGGATCGTCGCGCTGCAGCCACGCCGTCACCGCGCCGTCGGCGCTTTGCCTGCCCTGCTCGGACGCGAGGATCTGGCCGACCATCGCGCGCTGCTGCACGGCGAGTTCGTCGCGCAGGGCACCGCGCGCCTGCGCGTGCCAGCGGCTTTCCACCGCCAGCTTGTCGATCTGCCCACGCAGCCACTCGATGTCGAGCGCTTCGCCGAGATCGAAGAACACGCGCGCGACGTGTTCGACCGGTCGCCCGGATTCCAGCGAGGTTTCGATGATGTCCATCGCCACTTCCAGCGCAGGAATCGTCGCGAGCTTGTCGGCGAGCTCCGGCGGGAAACCGAATCCCAGCCACTTCTCCTGATCGACGCTCCACGCGGCCCGCCCGGTTCCGGTGAGCGTGGCCGGCAGCGCCTTGCGCAAGCCGTCCATGCCCGGCTGGTAGCGTTCGACCAGCGCGGTGATGCCCAGCGTCAAACCCGGGCGGTTGAGCAGCCAGCGCGACATGTTGCGCAACAGCGACCATACCTTCATCAGCGCATCGATCTGCGCGGCCTGGCTGACCTTGCCATCCAGCGCATCGATGCCCGACCACAGTTCACGCGCGTGGATGATCTGGCGCGCGGCGTTGTAGGCCTTCACCACCGCCGCGGCGGTCTGCCCGGTGTCTTCCTGCGTGCGCAGCACGAAGGTCGCACCCATCCGGTTGACGATCGAATTGGTGACCGCGGTCGCGATGATCTCGCGCTTCAGGCGATGCCGCTGCATGTGCGCCGCGTACTTCTGGTGCAGCGGCTCGGGGAAGTAACGCACCAGTTCGTGCGAGAGGAACGGATCCTCCGGCACGTCGGAATCCAGCAACTGCTGGTACAGCACGATCTTGGAATACGACAGCAGCACCGCGAGTTCCGGCCGCGTCAGGCCCTGATGATGGGTGCGGCGTTCGGCCATCTCGGCGTCGGATGGCAGCGACTCGATCTGGCGATCGAGCTGGCCGCGCGACTCCAGCGTGCGGATGAAATGCGCCTGCGAGCCGATGCGGCCCACCGACATGTGCTCCATCACGCCGAGCGCGCCGTTCTGGCGGTAGTTGTCGTTCAACACCAGGCGCGCAACCTCGTCGGTCATCGAGTGCAACAGCTTGTTGCGCGCTTCGGTATCCATCTCGCCGCGCTGCACCGCATCGTTCAAGAGGATCTTGATGTTGACTTCGTGGTCGGACGTATCCACGCCCGCCGAGTTGTCGATGAAGTCGGTGTTGAGCAGGACGCCCTTGCGCGCCGCCTCGATGCGGCCCTTCTGGGTGAAGCCGAGGTTGCCGCCCTCGCCCACGATCCTGCAGCGCAGGTCATCGCCGTTGATGCGCAACGCGTTGTTGGCACGATCGCCGACATCCGCGTTGGTTTCCGATGCGGCCTTCACGTACGTGCCGATGCCGCCGTTCCACAACAGGTCGACCGGCGCCTTGAGGATCGCGCTGATGAGCTCCGTCGGCGACAGCGATTCCACGTCGGCGCCGATCCCGAGCACTTCGCGCATTTCCGGCGTGATCGCCACGGCTTTGAGGTTGCGCGCGAACACGCCGCCGCCCTTGGAGATCTTCGACTTGTCGTAGTCCTCCCACGACGAGCGCGGCAGTGCGAACATGCGTTCGCGTTCCACGAACGACTGTTCCGCATCCGGATCCGGATCAATGAAGACGTGGCGATGGTCGAATGCCGCCAGCAAGCGCGTGTGCCGCGACCGCAGCATGCCGTTGCCGAACACGTCGCCGGACATGTCGCCGATGCCGACGCAGGTGAAATCCTCGGCCTGGCAATCGTGGCCCAGCGTCCGGAAGTGGTACTTCACCGACTCCCAGCCGCCGCGCGAGGTGATGCCCATGTCCTTGTGGTCGAAGCCCGCCGAACCGCCCGAGGCAAACGCGTCGCCCAGCCAGTAGCCGTGCTCGATGGACAAGCCGTTGGCGATGTCGGAAAACTTCGCGGTGCCCTTGTCGGCGGCGACCACGAGATACGAATCGTCAGCGTCGTGGCGCACCACATCGGCGGGATGCAGCACCTTGTTCGCGGCCGTGTCGATATTGTCGGTGATGTCGAGCAGGCCGTTGATGAACATCTTGTAGCAGGCGATGCCCTCTTCCAGCAGCGCGTCGCGTTCGGCCGGCGGACGCTTCACGAAGAAGCCGCCCTTGGAACCCACCGGCACGATCACGGTGTTCTTCACCATCTGCGCCTTCACAAGGCCCAGCACCTCGGTGCGGAAATCCTCGCGGCGATCCGACCAGCGGATGCCACCGCGCGCGACCGGCCCGAAGCGCAGGTGCACGCCTTCCACGCGCGGCGCGTACACCCAGATCTCGCGGTACGGCACCGGCTTCGGAACATCCGGCACCTGGTGCGAATCAAGCTTGTAGCTGATGTATTCGGCCGGCTTGCCGTCGTGCGTCTGGAAATAATTGGTGCGCAGCGTGGCGCGGATCTGGCCCATGAAGCCGCGCAGGATGCGGTCGTCGTCGAGGCTGGAGACGTTCACCAGCAGCGCCTTGATCGCATTGACGAGTCCATCGACCTGCACGTCGCGCGGCTTTTCCAGCAGCGCCGCGACGCGTGCGACGAAGTCCGGATTGGCCTCGAGCACGGCCTTGGGCGTCAGCAAGCCCAGCTCGCGTTCCAACGCCTCGCGTGCGTGCTTGCGGCTGGCGGCATTGCCGGCTTCGCGTTGCGGATCGAACTTGGCTTCGAACAACTCGACCAGCAGGCCCGTGACCATCGGGTAGCGGCCCAGCGTCTCGTCCATGTAGCTCTGCGAGAAGGTCGTGCCGACCTGCTGTTGGTACTTGGAATACCCACGCAGCATCGCAATCTGCCGCCAGCCGAGCCCGGCTTCCAGCAACAGCGAGTTGAGTCCGTCGTTCTCGGCCTGCCCGCGCCAGATCGCGGCGAAGGCCGCCTCGAAACGCGCGTGCACGTCTTCGAGCTTGAACTTCAGCGGCGCCGCGGGCCGCACCACGAAATCCTGGATGCAGGCCTTGTTGCCGTGCAGTTCCAGCGCATGCACCTGTTCGGTGTCGACCTTCAGCCCCGCGTTTTCCAGCACCGGCAAAACGTCTGACAGCGGAATGTCGCTGCCGGCGCGGAAGATCTTGAAATGCAGTTCGCCCGGTTTGCGGTAGGAATCGTGGAACGCGAGGCGCATGTCTTCGCCGGCGTCGGTCATCGCGGCAAGGATGCCGACATCCTCGGCCGCGCGCGCCGACGTCTGGTCCTCGATGTAGGCCGACGCCAGCGTGTTGCCCCAGCGGTTTGCGAGATGCGCGCCGCGTTCCTCGCCAAGACCGCTGACCAGCGCGTCGCGCAGCTCGTCGTGCCAGTTGCGCACGATCGGCGCGAGCTTCGCTTCCAGCTTCCGCACGTCCACGTCCACCTGCTCGCCCGCGCGCGGACGCACCACCACGTGCATGCGCGCCATCGGCGCATCGCCGATCTGCACGGTCGCGTCGACGTAGGCGCCGTGCAGTTCTTCGCGCAACATCTCCTTGACGCGCTCGCCCACCGTGACGCCGTAATGGTCGCGCGGGATGAACACCAGGCACGAGAAGAAGCGGCCGTAGGCGTCGCGGCGCACGAACAGGCGCGCGTGGCGGCGCTCGTTGACATCGAAGATCCCGCTGGCGAGGTTGAGCAACTCGTCGCTGGAAGCCTGCAGCAGTTCATCGCGCGGCAGCGTTTCGAGGATCGAACGGAACGCCTTGCCGGAATGCGACTGCGGACGCAGGCCCGAGCGCTTTTCCGCCGATTCGAACTTCTTGCGCACCAGCGGCACGTCCTGCGGGCGGCGCACGTACGAGGTGGTCGTGTACAGGCCGAGGAAGCGCGACTCGCCGACCGGCTTGCCCTTGTTGTCGAAGCGCAGCACGCCGATGTAATCCATGTAGCCGGCACGGTGTACACGCGAGCGTGCGTTGGTCTTGGTCAGGATGATCGCATCCATCGAACCCGATTGCGGCAGGCGGGTCGCGACCAGGCTCTTGGTGGAACGCGGCGCGGTGGCAAGGTCGGGGTTGCGCAGGATGCCGAGGCCCGAACCCGCGCGCGCCTTGAGCAATTCGTCGCCCTTCTCCGCCACCACGTCGTATTCGCGGTAACCGAGAAAGGTGAAATGATTGTCCGCGGCCCAGCGCAGGAACGCCTGCCCTTCGGCGATCTCACCGGGGCTGAGCGAATCCCGCTCCGTCGGCAATGCGTCGGCAATCGCCAGCATCTTGTCGTGCATGGCTTTCCAGTCGCCGACCGCGGCGTGCACGTCGGTGAGCGCCCCTTCGGCGGCGGCTTGCAGTTTCTTCAGCGTGGCTTCGTCGACACGGTCGATTTCGGCGTGCATCACCGATTCGGTGGCACCGCTTTCGCCGCACGCCGCGATCGACTTGATGTTGCCATTGGCGTCGCGGTGGATGTCCATCACCGGATGGATCAGGCGGTGCAGCCGCAGCCCTTCGCCGTTGACGACCATTTCCAGCGAATCGACCAGGAACGGTGCATCGGCGGTGGCGACTTCGATCACCGAATGCGCGCAGCGCCAGCCGTTGTGTTCCTGATCGGGGTTGAACGCGCGCACGGCGGGATGCCCCGCCGGACGGTTGCGGGCCCAGCGAAACAGGTCCGCGCACATCGCCGCCCAGCCATCGACACCACGCCTGGCCAGTTCATCCGGCCCGAGCTCCGCGCACGCCAGACTGGCAAAAGTCTCTGCCGTCGTGGCGTCGGCAGGTTCAACCTTGCCACGGACGGCGGCCGCGATGGCAGCCACTTCATCACCCCCGACGGGGGCGTGCAATGCGTTCATGTCTGTTCGATTGGGTGCGGGAAGGGAACGAATAGGATACCGCCGCGCACCGGCCGCATTCCACTTTCGGCGCGGCATGGCGCCGCATGCGACGTCCTTCACACAATCCCGGACGCGCGCCGTGCGACCGTCGCGCATGACGCCGGCGACGCGCAAACCTTCGCGTCGCCGCGCAGGTGGCGTGCCTTGGGAGAAGCCCGAATCGCGCAGGGGAATCCGATCGGCCACGGGGCTCCTCGTCGGCTCGGTCGTCTGGGCCCCAGCGTGATGGCCATGGCGCTGCTCGCGGTGATGCTCATCCTGACGCTCGCCGCGGCGGTGTTCGTCACCGGACGGCTGTACCGGAATGCCCATCAATGGACGTTGCACACCTATCAGGTGCGCGAGCAGATCCTGCAACTGGTCGGCCGTTTCCAGCTTGCCGAGATGGGCGCGCGCAGTTACGGCCTGACCGGCCGCGACGTTGCCTTCCAACAGTACTGGCGCAATATCGCGGCGGTCGAAACCGACACCGAGACGCTCGCCGGACTGGTCACGGACAATCCCCCCCAGGTCGCCGCGGCGAAGCAGTTGCAAGCCGCGATCGGCGCGCAGCGCACGCAGTTCGAGCGCATCCTCGGCGATTACCGGGCCCACGGCGCGGCGGCGGCCCATGCGGACGTGATCGCCCTGGTTTCCGAGCCAACCAAGCCGGTCCGCGAGATCGCCGACGCAATGTTGGACCGCGAGGCCGCGCTGCTCGAGCAGCGCGAGAAAGCCGGCGACCGCAACGAGCAGCACGTCACCATTGCAGCGACAATCGCCCTCGTCGGCTGTCTCGCGCTGCTGCTCGCGGCGCTCGTCAACAGCGGCTTTGAGCGACGGCGCCGGCGACGGGGCGAACTCGAACTCGAACGCAACGCCTTGCATCTGCAACAGGCGCTGCAGGAGGCCAATCGTTCCAGCAAGACATTGCGCCGCTTGTCGACGCTGGCGGAACTGCTGCAGAACTGCCGCGACCTCGACGAAGCCATCAACGTGATCGAGCGCGCGCTGCCCCCGCTGCTGCCCGACGTGTCGGGCGCGCTGGCGCTGATCAATGCATCGCGCAACATCGTCGAGGGGCGCATGCACTGGGGCGTGCGCGGTTCCGACCTGGGCGGCGCGATCTTCGCGCCGGATGATTGCTGGGCGTTGCGCCGCAGCCAGCGACACCCCGGCAACGACGACCACACCGCGCCGGTTTGCCTCCATCTGACGCAAGCTGGCGTCACCGCCGACCATACGCTGTGCCTGCCGCTGAACTCGCAAGGGCAGATGCTCGGCGTACTCAGTTTGTGTGCATCGGCGGTGATCGCACCGGACACGCGGCGGCTGGCCGCGACCGCCGCCGACCAGTTGGCGCTGGCGCTCGCCAACCTGCAGCTGCAGGCCAGCCTGCGCACCCAATCGATCCGCGACCCCTTGACCAACCTGTTCAATCGCCGCTACCTCGAGGCTTCGCTGCCGCGCGAACTGTTGCGCGCCGAACGCCGCAAGGGCGGGCTTTCGGTATTGATGTTCGATCTCGACCACTTCAAGCGTTACAACGATACGCAGGGCCACGATGCCGGCGACGCATTGCTGGGTGCCTTCGGCGCGTTGCTGGCGCAATCGTGCCGCGGCGAAGACATGCCCTGCCGTTTCGGCGGTGAGGAATTCACCTTGGTGCTGACCGATGCCGACCATGCCCAGGCGCGCGAACGCGCGGACGCGATTCGCAAGGCCACCTCGGAACTGGTGGTGCACTATCGTGCAGGCACGCTGCCACCGGCCACGGTGTCGATCGGTGTGGCCAGTTACCCTGAACACGGCGATACGCCGGAAGCGCTGCTGCGCATGGCCGACCAGGCGCTGTACCGCGCCAAGCAGCTTGGACGCAACGTGGTCGGTTCAGCCAACGACCTTGCCCGCACCGCCAACGCACCGCCCGCGCCGGCGTGCACATGACCCTTGGCCTAGGGACGTACATTTCAAATGAGCGGATAATGGCGAATTACTGACCTGTCGAGTAGAGAAACCTCGATGACGTGTAGTTCGTGTCGTGTTGCCGGCAGTCTCGCGCTGGCATTGGTTCTGGGCGCATGTGGCCACTCGACTCCTCCCGCGCCGCCGCCCCAGGAAGTGGGAACGATCACCGCGGCGCCCCGCGACGTGCCGCTGGCCAAGAATTTCGTGGGCCGCCTCGCGGCTTTCCGCACCGCCGACATCAATGCCCGCGTCGCGGGCGTGTTGCTCAAGCGCACCTACAAGGAAGGCAGCGAGGTCAAGGCCGGGCAACTCCTGTTCGAAATCGATCCCGCGCCGCTCAAGGCAGCGCTCGACAATGCACTGGCCAGCCTGGCGCAAGCCCAGGCGACATACACCAACGCCCGCGTCAACGCACAGCGCTCGCGTGAACTGGCACCGAAAGGCTACATCTCGCAATCGGACCTCGACAGCGCCCTGGCCGCCGAGCGCACCGCCAAGGCCGCGGTGCAGGCGGCACAGGCGAACGTGGCAACGGCGCGGATCAACCTCGGCTACGCGAGCGTCACCTCGCCCATCGACGGACGCGCGGGCGAGCAGCAGGTCACCGAAGGCGCGCTGGTCGGCCAGGGCAACGACACGCTGCTCACGACCGTCGACCAGATCGACCCGCTGTACGTGAACTTCACCATCAGCGTCGGCGAACTGGATGACCTGCGAGAGTTGCAAAAGAGTGGTGGCGTCAACCTGTCCGCCCTGGACAAGACCATGGTCAAGGTCGCGCTGCCGAACGGCACGCCTTACCCCGAACCGGGTGCGCTGGATTTTTCATCGGTCAACGTCAACCCATCCACCGGCGCCATCAACATGCGCGCACTGCTGCCCAATCCGCAGCACACGTTGCTCCCCGGCAGCTACGTCACCCTCAAGGTCGACATGGGCGAACGCCACGACGCGTTCCTGATACCGCAGCCCGCCGTGCAGAGCGACATCAACGGCAATTATGTGCTCATCGTCGGCAAGGGCGGCAAGGTCGCGCATCGGGATGTGACGACAAGCGGCACGTCCGGACTCGACTGGGTCGTTACCGCGGGACTCACCGCGGGCGACCAGGTGATCGTCTCGGGCATCCAGATGGTGCAGGTTGGCGCCCCCGCCAAGGCCACGCCTTGGCAGCCGCCCGCGTCGGCCAGCACTTCGGCGAGTCCGGCACCATCAGCCGCCCAATCCACTGGCGGCGAGTAACAGGCTCCGCATGTCGAATTTCTTCATTGACCGGCCCATCTTTGCATGGGTCATCGCCATCCTGATCACGTTGGGCGGCGTGATTTCGATCATGAGCCTCGGCGTGCAGTCCTACCCGGACATCGCACCGCCGCAAGTTTCGATCTCCGCCAGCTACCCTGGCGCCAGCGCCAGCACTGCCGAAGGCTCGGTCACCGAAGTCATCGAGCAGCAGCTGACCGGCATCGACAACCTGATGTATTTCAGCTCCAGCACCAGCGCCAGCGGCCGCGTGCAGATCACGCTGACTTTCCAGCCGGGCACGAATCCCGACATCGCGGCGGTGCAAACCCAGAACCAGGTGACGCGCGCGGAGGCACGCCTGCCGCAGGCGGTCCTGCAGCAGGGCATCATCGTCGCCAAGGCCAACCCCGACACGTTGATGGCGGTGGCGCTGATTTCGAACAATCCCGCGATCGACCGCGATCGGCTGAACGACATCGTCGCCTCGCAGGTGCTGAACCCGATTTCACGCATCGAGGGCGTCGGCACGACCCGCCAGTTCGGCGCCGAATACGCGATGCGCATCTGGCTCGACCCGGCGAAGATGCACGGCTACGGCCTGTCGGCGACCGACATCCTCAACGCGGTCGGCGCGCAGAATATCCAGATTGCCGCGGGCACGCTGGGCGGGGACCCGGCGGTCAAGGGCTGGGGATTCACCGCGAACGTGGCCGGCGAAGGACTGTTCTCCACGCCGCAGCAGTTCCTCGACATCATCCTGCGTGCAAATCCGGACGGCACGGTCGTCAAGCTCGGGGACGTCGCGACCGCGAACTTCGGCCCGCAGGGTTACGGCTTCGACACCACTTATGACGGCAAACCCATCGGCGCATTCGCGATCCAGACACTGCCGGGCGCGAACGGACTGACGGTCGCCAAGGCCGTGCGCGCGGAGATGGCGAAACTTGCGGTCGGGTTTCCGCAAGGGGTGACCTGGTTCGTCCCCTACGACACCACCACGTTCATCACGATCTCGATCCAGGACGTGCTGAAGACGCTGGTCGAGGCGCTGGTACTGGTGTTCGCGGTGATGCTGATCTTCCTTCAGAACTTCCGCGCCACCCTGATCCCGGCGGTCGTGATCCCGATCGCGCTGCTCGGCGCCTTCATGGGCATGGCGATGATGGGCTTCACGATCAACCAGCTCACGCTGTTCGGCATGGTGATGGCGATCGGCATCGTGGTCGACGACGCGATCGTCGTCATCGAGAACATCGAACGCATCATGACTGAACAAGGGCTGTCGCCCAAGGAGGCAGCGCGCAAGGGCATGGGCGAAATCTCCGGCGCGGTGGTGGCCATCACGGCCGTGCTGCTGGCGGTATTCGTCCCGTCCGCGCTGCAGTCGGGTGCAACAGGCATCATCTACCGCCAGTTCGCGCTGACGATCGCGGTGTCGATGTTCTTCTCGGCGTTCCTGGCGTTGACGTTCACGCCTGCGTTGTGCGCCAGCTTCCTGAAACCCAAACACGAGAACAGGAAAAACATCCTGTACCGCAAGTTCAACGACCTGTTCGGCTGGACGCACCGCACCTACCTCGGCCACATCGCGCACGCCGTGCGCCATGCCCCGCGCTGGATGGCCGTGTTCGTGGTGGTCGCGGTGCTGGCCGGGTTCCTGTACACGAAGTTGCCCGGCAGCTTCCTGCCGCAGGAGGACCAGGGCTACCTGATGGCCACGGTGCAACTCCCGCCGGGTGCGACCAAGCAACGCAGCGAAGTCGTGATGCACCAGATGTGGGACGTGCTCCGGAAGGATCCCGCCATCGACAGTGCCATGCAGATCGTCGGCTTCAGTTTCGTCGGTTCGGGCGAAAACAACGGGATGGCCTTCATCAAGTTGAAGGACTGGGGCGACCGCAAATACACCGCCGAAGAGTTGATTCCGCGCCTGAACGCACAGTTCCGCAAGAGCATCCGCGACGCGGCGATCGTGGTGGTCAACCTGCCCACCGTGCACGGCCTTGGCCAGTTCGGTGGCTTCGACATGTACCTCGAAGATGTCAGCGGCCTCGGCCGCCCCGCGCTCGACAAGGCATTGCAAACCACCCTGTCCAAGGCCGCGCAGGACAAGGTGTTGGTCAACACCCGGCCCAACCAATTGCCACCCTCGCCGCAGCTCGATTTCAGTATCGATCGCGTGCAGGCGGCTTCGATGGGCCTTTCGGTCACGGACGTCGCCAACGCCGCCAGCCTGATGCTGGCGCCGACCAACGTCGGCCAGATGTTCGCGGAAGGCCGTGTCAAGTTCGTGATGATGCAGGCCGCGGCGCCATTCCGGATGAGCCAATCCGCGTTCAACGACTTCTATACGCCCAGCAGCACGGAAAAGAATCCCGACGGCACGCCGGCGATGATCCCGATCTCCAACGTCATCCACAGCAAGTGGGAACTGGTCTCGCCGTCGCTGACGCGCTTCAACGGCAACCCGGCCATCGAGGTCGTGGGCGACGCCGCGCAGGGCTATGCGTCGGGCCAGGCGATGGACGCCATCCAGGACATCGTCACGCGCGACCTTCCACACGGCTTCAACTACGACTGGGCCGGGGAATCCTTCCAGGAAGTCGAATCGAGCAGCGGCGCAAGCATGCTGATGGCGCTGTCGATCCTGGTGGTGTTCCTGGCACTCGCGGCGTTGTACGAAAGCTGGTCGGTCCCCGTCGCCGTCCTGCTGATCGTGCCGTTGACGCTGCTGGGCACCGTGCTGTTCACGATGGCGCGCGGCCTCGCCGACGACGTCTTCTTCAAGATCGGACTGGTGACCGTGATAGGCCTTGCCGCCAAGAACGCGATCCTGATCATCGAGTTCGCGGTGGCCGCGCAGAAGGAAGGGAAAACACTGCGAAGCTCGGTTCTCGAAGCCGCGCGGTTGCGCTTCCGTCCGATCCTGATGACTTCGTTCGCCTTCATCCTCGGCGTGTTCCCGCTCTTCGTTTCCACCGGTGCCGGGGCGAACGCGCGGCACGCCATCGGCACGGGCGTGATCGGCGGAATGTTGTTCGCCACGATCTTCGGCCTGTTGCTGATCCCGGTGTTCTACATCGTGGTGCGGCGCCTGGCGGGCGACAAGTTGGACGGCGATTCAAATACGTGAACCTGCCATGACGCATGGCCTAGGCGCGAAGGCATCGACCCACGCCATAATGCGGGTTTTCCGTTGACAAAAAGAACCCTGGATGGCCATTTCGCCGCTGCGCTGCGCGAGCGCGGTATTGTTGGCATTGACGATCGGCGCTTGCAGTCACTCCGCCCCGCCTGCACCACAGCCAGCCGAAGTCGGCGTGGTGACTGCACAACCGACCAACTTTCCCGTCACCCGCGATTACCCCGGCCGCCTCGCGGCCACGCTGACCGCGCAGGTGCGCGCGCGGGTGACGGGCATCGTGCTGCAGCGCGTCTACAAGGAAGGCACCGACGTCAAGGCCGGCGATGTACTGTTCAAGATCGATCCGGCGCCGCTGCAGGCGAGCCTGCGCCAGGCGCAGGGACAACTGGCCCAGGCGCAGGCCACTGCGCGCAACGCCGACCTCAGCGCCACGCGCAGCAAGGAACTGGGCGCGAAGGGCGTGCTGGCAAAACAGGACGTGGACAACGCCATCGCTGCCGCCGCGGAAGCCGACGCCGCGGTGAAGGCTGCGCAGGCGAACGTCGAGAACGCGAAAATCAATCTCGGCTACGCCACGGTGACCGCGCCGATCAGCGGCCGCGCCGGCATGGCGAACGTCACCCAGGGCGCGCTGGTTTCGCCCACCGACACCAATCCGCTGACGACGGTGCAGGTGATCGATCCGATCTACGCCAACTTCAGCGAACCGATGGCGGAAGTCGAGCAGCTGCGCAAGGCGGAGAAGGCCGGCACCCTGGCATTGGCCACGCCCGACAAGGTACGCGTGAAGATCGAACTGCCGGACGGCAGCATGTATCCGCTCGCGGGCACGCTGGACTTCACCGACCTCGCGGTCGATCCCTCGACCGGCGCGGTGGACCTGCGCGCGATCGTGCCGAACCCCGACCACACGCTGCTGCCCGGCATGTTCGTGAAGATCCGCCTGTCGCTCGCAACGCTGCACGGCGCATTCCTGCTGCCGCAGGGCGCGATCCTGCGCGACAACGAGGGCGCGTACGTGTACGTGGTGGGCGCTGACGACAAGATCGTCGAGAAGCGCGTCGACCTCGGCGACCAGCGCGGCGCGGACTGGATCGTGCAGCGCGGCCTCGATGCCGGCGCCAAGGTGGTCGTTTCCGGCGTGCAGAAAGCGCAGGCAGGCGAACGGGTCAAACCGGTTCCCTTGCATGCATCCGCCGATGGCGCCTCGGCCGCCAGCACCGCGAAGTAGCCCTCGCCCATGCCGCAATTCTTCATCGACCGTCCGGTTTTCGCGTGGGTGCTCGCGATCCTGATCACGCTGGGCGGCACCATCGCGATCCTCAACCTGCCGATCGAGGCCTATCCGGAAATCGCGCCGCCCAGCGTGCAGATTCGCGCGAACTATCCCGGCGCCAACGCGCAGGTCGTGCAGAGCACCGTGACGCAGGTGATCGAACAGAACCTGTCGGGCATCGACAACCTGCTTTACTTCACGTCGTCGTCCAACTCGAACGGCTCGGCCAACGTCACGCTGTATTTCAAGGCCGGCACCGACCTCGATACCGCGGCCGTGCAGACCCAGAACGCGGTCTCTGCGTCCGAGCCGCGGCTTC
>Ga0207640_10000300_pt1 | contig 32896 bp, 16 predicted proteins | sample KBSCornC42_FD_184300 | JGI IMG/M metagenome (GOLD analysis project Ga0207640, IMG submission 184300) | Corn rhizosphere microbial communities from Kellogg Biological Station, Michigan, USA - KBS Corn C4-2 (SPAdes) (version 2) | ecosystem: Host-associated > Plants > Roots > Rhizosphere > Soil ... | reverse complement strand
CGGCTACCGCAACGCCAACTCGACCGGGCACATCATCACCATCGAGGACCCGATCGAATACGTGCACAAGCACGAGGGCTGCATCATCACCCAGCGCGAGCTGGGCATCGACACCGACAGCTGGGACAACGCGCTGAAGAACACCCTGCGCCAGGCGCCGGACGTGATCATGATCGGCGAGGTGCGTACGCGCGAGACGATGGAACACGCCATCAACTTCTCCGAGACGGGCCACCTGTGCCTGTGCACCCTGCACGCCAACAACGCCAACCAGGCGATGGACCGCATCCTGCACTTCTTCCCGGAAGACCGCCGCTCGCAGCTGTTCATGGACCTGTCGCTGAACCTCAAGGGCGTGGTCGCGCAGCAGCTCATTCCCACGCCGGACGGCAAGGCGCGCCGCGTGGCGGTGGAGATCCTGCTGGGCACGCCGCTGGTGCAGGACTACATCCGCCAGGGCGAGATCCACAAGCTCAAGGAAGTGATGAAGGAATCGACCAACCTCGGCATGAAGACCTTCGACCAGAGCCTGGTCGAGCTTTACCACGCCGGCGAGATCTCCTACGAGGACGCGCTGCGCCACGCCGACAGCTCCAACGAAGTGCGCCTGCGCATCAAGCTGGCCCAGGGCGGCGACGCGCATACGCTGTCGCAGGGGCTGGAAGGCGTGGAGCTGGAAGAGTCGCGCGATACCAACCAGTTCGGCGGCGGCATGCTGTATCGCTGACGCTGCGGCGGCCAGCGTACGCGGCAAAAAGAAAGGAGCCCGGCGGGCTCCTTTCTCGTTTCTGCGCGCTTGAGGGCGCGGCGGTTACTTGGCGTTGTCGCTGACGGTAACGCCGCCGGTATCGACACTCTTCACGCCTTTGACCTTCTTGGCGATCGCTTCGATCTTGGCCTTCTCGCCCGAGGTGGCGGCGGTGCCGGTGATGGTGACGACGCCATCCGTCGTGTTGACCGACAGGTCGCCGCTCTTGATGCCCTTGGTGGTCGCCAGCTCCGATTTCACCTTGGTGGTGATCCAGCCGTCGGCGGCCTTGTCCGGCACGGTCTGGTTGCTGGTGGGTTTCTGCATGGCGCCTGCATCCTGCGCGGCGACCTGGGCCAGCGGCGAGGCGGCGAGCAGCGCGACCAGGGCGGCGGCAGGAAGGGTCTTACGGAACAGGTTGGAAGTCTGCATGGCAACTCTCCTGAGAAGGGGGACGCTGTCCGGGGGAGACAGCCGGACGCGGGTGTTCGAACGTCCGTCATCGATACCAGCAGGTCGCTTGTGAACGGCGCTTCGAAAGCGCGTGCAGACGTTCAGTGGGCGATCGCCAACGCGAAGGTTTCGTGCCTTGCTGCAGGACCAATCGCAAGCTTTCGCGAAACTTGCATGTTGCGTCGCGACACGCGTTTCTTTCTATTTCTTACAATGATTTATGGGATTTCCCCGGCTATTCACGCAGCCAATTTAGTGACCGGGTGAAAAAAATCGCGTTACAAATTCGTTGAGAATCGTACGATGTTGCGTTATACAGCCCGCTGCTTCTTGGGGCTGGATGGATACGAGAGGGGGGCTCGTCGAGCCGCATCTGGTTAGCCATCCGGGGCACGTTTCTTCCTCGGAGCAAGGCCCTTCCCCGGGCCCGCAAGACCCACATCCCCGGTCCGCATCCACTTGCGGATCTTGCGTTGCTAACAAGTTGATGGGAGTACAACCTGTGAGTTACCTCGCTGCTTTCACCAAGCGGCCTAAGGGACGTTCGTCCCTGGCCCTGGCCGTCGCCCTGGCTCTGGCCGGCACCGGCGCCCTCGCGCAGTCCAACATCACCGGCTCGATCTTCGGCCAGGTGGCCCCGCAGTCGGGCAACACCGTCGAGATCAAGAGCGTCGACACCGGTCTGACCCGTTCGGTCACCGTCGACGAGCAGGGCCGCTACCGTTTCAGCTCGCTGCCGACCGGCCGCTACAGCGTCACGCTGAAGAACAACGGCGCCGCCGTCAGCACCCGCGACAACGTCGAGCTGAGCATCGCCGGCGGCACGGAAGTGTCCTTCGGCGCCTCCGCCGCGGCCGCTGCCGCGAACGACGCGAAGAACCTCGATGGCGTCTCCGTGGTGGCCTCGGCCCTGCCTGCGATCGACGTGTCCTCGGTCGACACCCGTACCGTGCTGACCTCCGAGCAGCTGGCCAAGCTGCCGATCGACCGCGACATCGCCGCCGCCGCGATGCTGGCGCCAAGCGTGGTTGCCAACTCCAGCTACGGCGTGCCCAGCTTCGGCGGCGCTGCCTCGTCGGAGAACGCGTACTTCATCAACGGCTACGCCGTGACCAATCCGCTGACCTCGATCGGCTTCACCAAGCTGCCGTTCGACGCGATCGACCAGCAGCAGGTGCTGACCGGCGGCTACGGCGCCGAGTTCGGCCGTTCCACCGGCGGCGTGATCAACATCGTCACCAAGCGCGGTTCGAACCAGACCAAGGGTGGCATCTACACCATCTGGGAACCGGAAGCGCTGCGCGCCAGCCCGCGCAACAACTACTTCCCGAACACCGGCGCGGCCACCAACGCGACCACCGACGGCAAGCTGTACCAGTACCGCAACCGCAACCAGTACTGGAAGTCCACGGTCGGCGCCTACATCAGCGGCGCGCTGATCAAGGACCGCCTGTTCTACTACATCGACGCCGAAGTGAACCGCCAGGAAGGTTCGGAAGTGCGCTCGTTCTCGAACTCCGCGGCGTCCGCCTCGAAGATCGGCTACAGCAACTTCACCAACAAGATTCCGCGCTGGACGGCGAAGATCGACTGGAACATCACCGACAACCACATCCTGGAATTCACGGGTGTGTCGGACAAGACCGAGTACACCTCCGACCGTTACGCCTACGACTACAAGTCGCAGACGCACGGCAGCACCCAGACCGGCGGCGTGTACAACAAGGACGGCGGCGATCTCTACATCGCCAAGTACACCGGCTACATCACCGACGACCTGACCATCTCGGCGCTGTACGGCACGCAGAAGGTCAATCACGTCCAGACCAACTACGGCTTCAATCCGGCTTGCCCGTTCATCTCGGTCGGCTCGAACGCCCAGGCTCCGGGCGTGACCTACAACAGCTGCCAGACCGCGACCACCTCGACCCTGCCGCTGGACGGCGCGAACGACAAGACCAAGGGCTGGCGCCTGGACATCGAGTACCGCCTCGGTGACCACGACATCCGCTTCGGCTACGACGCGCAGAACGCGAAGTCGTTCACCGGCAAGGAATACGCCGGCGGCTACGCCTGGGTGTACGCCAAGCAGACCAACCCGGCCACCCCGATCGATCCGGGCCTGGGCGTGACCGGTTCGCCGGCCTCGGCGGGCGGCCTGGGCGCGCAGGGCTACTACGTCTACAAGGCGTACAACACCCAGCGTGCCGGCGTGGAAACCGACCAGGCAGCGCAGTTCATCGAAGACCGCTGGCAGGTCAACGATCGCTGGCTGCTGTCGATCGGCCTGCGCAACGAGCAGTTCACCAACTACAACAAGAACGGCGACGCCTACATCAAGCAGCGCCACCAGCTGGCGCCGCGCCTGGGCGCGTCGTGGGACGTGTTCGGCGATTCCACCCTGAAGGTGTTCGCCAACGCGGGCCGCTACCACCTGGCCGTGCCGAACAACGCCGCCGTGCGCAGCGTGTCCGGCTCGCTGATCACCAATCAGTACTTCACCTACACGGGCGTCGATCCGGTCAGCGGCGTGCCGCTGGGCCTGAACCCGATCGCGGCGAACCCGAACAGCCCGTTCGTGTGCCCCAGCACGGGTGGCGTGTCGACCAACAAGGAATGCGGCCAGGCGCCGGATCCGCGCACCGTGGCGGCCAAGGGCCTGCGCGCGCATTTCCAGGACGAGTACATCCTGGGCATGGAGCAGCAGATCACGCCGACCTTCAACTACGGCGCGAAGCTGACCTACCGCAAGCTGCGCAGCGCGATCGACGATACCTGCATCCAGGGCGTCGGCTGCCTGACCTTCAATCCGGGCCGCGGCAATACGTTCCTGATCCCGCAGACCGACGGCAGCGTGAAGGAAGTGCACTACAGCCAGAAGGATCTGGGCCTGCCGGATCTGAAGCGTAAGTACTACGCGGTGGATCTGTTCGTCGAACATCCGTTCGCGGACAGCTGGTATGGCAAGGTCGAGTACACCTTCTCGCGCAACTACGGCAACACCGAAGGCCAGCTGGCCTCCGACCTGGATACCGGCGCGGGCGGCCAGACCGACGTGTCGCGCACCCAGGACTGGGACCTGCCGCAGCTGATGGTCGGCTCCAACGGCACCCTGCCGAACCACCGCGCGCATCAGGTGAAGGCGTTCGGCTACTACCAGCTGAACACCGAGTGGCGCTTCGGCGCGACCGTGATCGCCGCTTCGGGCCGCCCGAAGAACTGCACCAGCTTCTACCCGACCACCGACGCCGGCCTGTACAACAGCTCCACGTACTGGTTCTGCGGCCTGCCGGGCCAGCCGGGCTACGCGATCTCCACCCGCGGTTCGAAGGGCACCACGCCGTGGACCTACCAGCTGAACCTCAATGCGGCCTACACGCCGGGCTGGCTGGACAACAAGCTGACCCTGCAGCTGGACGTGATCAATGTGCTGAACCGCCAGACGGCGACGATGTACAACTATCGCTACGCGCTGAACCGCACCACGGTGAACCCGCTGTACGGTCGTGAGCTGAACTACACGGATCCGCGCTACTTCCGCGTGACCGCCCGCTACGACTTCTAAGCGGCCGGGCCGGCCCGCCGCCGCAAGGCATCGGGCCGGCTTCCATCGAGGTCAAGCAACCACCGGCTCCGGCCGGTGGTTTTTTTTCGCCGGTCGGGAAAGACGGCCTGGCTGCGTTGCAGTCTAAGAACTGAAGCCCCTCCCGCAACGCGAGAGGGGCTCAAGCCTCACGCATCAGAACGCGATATTCACCGTCAGCCGCGCCGACTGATCGCGCGCATCGCTGGCGAACTGGCCGTGGTAGCCCAGGTCCACCGTCACCGCATGGCCCAGCGGGAAGCGCAGCCCCAGGTCGAGCACGCCGGCATTGCTCGCCACCGGCAGGCCGTACACGCTGAAGTTGTCGGCGCCGGCGACGAAGCGCTGGCGGCGCTCCGGCACGGTGTCGCCCCAGGCGTGCTGATAACCCACGCCGGCATACGCTTGCAGTCCGCCCGGGCCGAGCTGCAGCGAACCGCGCACGCCGCCGATCGCGGCGGTGAGATTGGACGAGCTGCCGTTGACGCTGAGCGCGGCGATGGTGCCGTGCTCGGTGAATGCATCCGTGCGCACGTGCACCTGGCTCAGGTTGACGTAGGGCTCCAGCGTGCCGCGGTCGAACTGGAACGCATAGCCGCCGTCGACATAGGCCTGCGCGGTGTTGGCGTCGTAGTTGGCCTGCGCCACGCCCGAGAACGGACCGAAGGCCATGCGCCGCGTGGTGTCGATCTTCTGCCACGCGTAAGCCACGCCGCCGCGCAGGCGGATATTGCCGAGGTTCCAGCTTGCGTACAGGCCGGCATAGGTGGCCTTGGCATGCGCGGTGGAACCGAGTTCGCGCACGTTGAGGCTGTTCTGCCCATGGCCGACCACGCCGCCGAGGCGCACATCGCCGATCGCCGTATCCGCACCCACCAGCAGGCCGCTGCCGTTGGCATTCATGGCGTGCGCATTGCCGTCGCTGTCGTGATCGCCCCAATGGCCCCACAGCGAACTCCACACCATGGTGCCGTTGCCGGTCGCGCCTTCGGCGTTCTGCCCGCCGTAGCTGGCGCCGAGCAGATGGTTGTTGATGGCGTCGCGCACGTAGTGGCTGTCGTCGAACAGCGCGGTGGTGATGCTGCCGTGCATCTCGCCGGAGAGCTGGTCGAAGGCGTGCCGCGCGCTGTCCGGGTCGAGGCCGAGCAGGGCGTCGATCAGCGGCGAGTTCGGGTCCAGATGATCGAGCGCGCCGGCGGTGTTCTGCTGGTTCTTGGTATCGGCCACGCTTTCGAAGCTGGTGCTGTTGCGTTGCAGGGACAGGTTCACCGCGTTGGCGGTGTAGCTGAGCACCGGCGTGAGGAAGGTCAGGTTGGCGCTTACCGCGCCGAACTGCCCGCTCACGCCCTGCGCGGCGGTGAGGATGGTGTAGTCGGTGCGCGGCGCGTAATTGCCCGGCTGCGCCAGCACCAGCACGCTGCCGCCGAGGATGGAGGCATTGCCGCCGACCACGATGCGGCTGCTCTGGCCCTGCGGCGTGGCGCCGACCTGATAGCTGGAGCCGTTGCGGAATACCGCATTGCCGGTGACGGTGAGCGTGCCGGTGGTGTTGCCCGGCACCACGGTGCCGGACAGGTCCAGCCCGCCGATCGTACCGATGCCGCCGAGCGTGGCGCCGCCGTTCACCGTCACCGCGCTGCCGAGCGTGGCGCCCGGATGGCTGTTGTCGCCGACGATCAGCGTACCGGCCGCGACGGTGGTGGCGCCCGACAGCGGATTGACCGTGTCGAGCGTCAGCGTGCCGGTGCCGGATTTCAGCAGCGTGCCGCTGCCGGAGATCGCGCCGTTGAATACGGCGTCGGTCCCTTGGTTGAAGATCAGCGCCGCGTTGTCGGTGATATTGCCTTGCAGGCTGCTGGCATCGCCTTGCAGCGCGCCGGCGCTGATGGTGGTGCCGCCGCTGTAGGTGTTGGCGCCGCTGAGGGTGAGCGTGCCCGCGCCGAGCTTGGTCAATGCGCCCGTGCCGGAGACGACGCCGCCGAAGGCGCCAGCGCTGCCCTGGTTGAAGATCAGCGAGGCGTTGTCGGTGATATTGCCTTGCAGGCTGGTGGTGTCGCCTTGCAGTGCGCCGGCGCTGATGGTGGTGCCGCCGCTGTAGGTGTTGGCGCCGCTCAGCGTCACCGTCCCGGCGCCGAGCTTGGTCAATGAACCCGTGCCGGAGACGACGCCGGCGAACGTGCCATCTGTTCCTTGATTGAAGATGAGCGAGGCGTTGTCGGTGATATTGCCCTGCAGGCTGGTGGTATCGCCCTGCAGTGCGCCGGCACTGATGGTGGTGCCGCCGCTGTAAGTGTTGGCGCCGCTCAGCGTGACCGTGCCCGCGCCGAGCTTGGTCAACGAACCCGTGCCGGAGACGATGCCGGCGAACGTGCCATCCGCTCCTTGATTGAAGATCAGCGAGGCGTTGTCGGTGATGTTGCCCTGCAGGCTGGTGGTGTTGCCTTGCAGTGCGCCGGCGCTGATGGTGGTGCCGCCGCTGTAGCTGTTCGCGCCGCTGAGCGTGACGGTGCCGCCGCCGAGTTTGGTCAGCGTGCCGGTGCCGGTGATGGCGCCGGTGAAGCTGCCATCCGTGCCCTGGTTGAAGATCAGCGAGGCGTTGTCGGTGATATTGCCCTGCAGGCTGCCGGTGTCGCCTTGCAGTGCGCCCGCACTGATCGTGGTGCCGCCGCTGTAGCTGCTGGCGCCGCTCAAGGTAAGCGTGCCGGCGCCGAGCTTGGTCAAGGAACCGGTGCCGGTGACGCTGCCGGCGAACGTGCCGTTCGCACCCTGATCGAACACCAGCGCCGCGTTGTCGGTGATATTGCCTTGCAGGCTGCTCGCATCGCCCTGCAGCGTGCCCGCGCTGATGGTGGTGCCGCCGCTGTAGCTGTTGGCGCCGGTGAGCACCAGGGTGCCCGCGCCGAGCTTGCTCAAGCCGCCGGTGCCGCTCAGCGCCTGGCTGACGGTAAACACATTGCCGGCATCGGCGATATCGAAGCCGCCGCCCGCGGCGCCCAGCGTGATGGCACGCGCGGTCGATTGGAACGCCGTGCCGGTCACCTGCAGGATGCCGCCTTCGAAATCCAGGCCCGCACTCGCCGCGCCCAGATTCGCATCGGCACTGACCGACAAGGTGCCCGCGCTCAGCATGGTGCCTTGCGTATAGGTGTTGCTGCCGCCGAGCACCAGCGTGCCGGCGCCGGTCTTGTTGAAGCCCAGGCCGGTGAGCGTGTTGTCGACCGTGGCGACCCAGCCCGCGCTGGCCGCGCTGCCGTCGCCTACGCGGATCTCGCTGAGCGCGCCGGGCGAGGGCGCGACCAGGCCGAGCGCATCGCCGACCAGATGGAAGCCGTTGTTGGCGAACTGCATGCCGAGCGCGGTGACGGCGCCGCTGGTGTCGTCCACCGTCACCGTGCCCGCATCGCCGCCGAAGATGGCGAATGCATCGGTCGGTTGGCGTGACGCTGTCACCGAACCCACCGCATCCGTCCAGTTCGCCAGCGGCGCGGACCAGGTGCCGCTGCCGCCGCCCATGCGCGTGCTGTTGGCCAGGCCGTTGGCGTTCCAGAAATTCAGGGTCAGGCCGCTGGTGTTGATCAGGTTGATCTGCTTGGCGGCGGTGAGGTTCTGGATGGTGAAGCCGGCGATCGGCGCGATGCCGCCATTGGTCTGCGTCAGCGTGCCGCCATAGGTAAACAGGTTGTACAGGCCGGGGCCGAAGCCGCCGGCATCGATGGGATTGAGCGTGGAGCCGTTGATGGTGAGGTTGCCGTTGACCGCTACGTTGTGACCGGTGCCTGGCGTGCTGAAGTTCGGCCCCGGTGCGCCGAACGAGAAATCGAGCAGGCTGCCCTGGGCCAGGGTGAGATCGCCGTTCACCCTCAGCGAGCCGGTGGGATTGCCCGGCGCCAGATGCGCGCCGTTCTGCACCGTGACATTGCCGCCGATGCTGCCGAAGCCGCCCAGCGAAGCACCGCTGGCCACGCTGACGTCGCCGCCCACGGCGGCGCTCGCATGCGTCGCGTCGCCCACGGTCAGGCTGCCGGCCTGCACCGTGGTCAGGCCGGTGTAGATATTCACGCCATTGAGCACGAGCGCGCCGGCGGTATTGGTCAGGCCGCCCGAGCCCTGGATGATGCCGCCGAAACTGCCGCCGCCGCTGCCGCCCACGCTCAGCACATTGGCGCCGAGATTGATGCTGCCGCCCGCGCCGGCCAGCGCGCCGATCGCCTGGTTGCCGCCCGCTGAAATATCGAAGGTGCCGCCATTGGCCAGCGACAGCGCGCTGCCCGCCGCCAGGCTGCCGCCCGCGCCGAGCGCCAAGGTGCCGGACTGGATGGTGGTGCCGCCGGTGTAGGTGTTGGCGCCGGTCAGGGTCTGCGCGCCGGTGCCGTTGATCGTCACGGCGCCGCTGCCCGCGATCGCGCCGCCGAAGCTGCTGCTGCCGGTGGGCGCCAGCGTCAGTGCATTCGCGCCGATATTCACCGTGCCGCCGGTGCCGCCCAGCGCCGCGAGCGTCTGCGCGCCCGCGGCGGACAGATCGAAGGTGGCGCCGGTGGCCAGCGTGACCGTGCCGCTCGCGGCGAGCGAACCGCCCGCGCCCAGCGCCAGCGTGCCGGCGTTGATGGTGGTGCCGCCGGTATAGGTGTTCGCGCCGCTCAGCGTGAACGTGCCGCTGCCTTGCTTGGTGATGCCGCCGGTGCTGCCGATGGTGCCGGCGAAAGCCGAGCTGCCGACGCCACCGAGGGTGAGCGTGTTCGCCCCCAGCGCGACCTGGCTGCCGGCGACGCCGGACAGTGCGCCGATGGTCGGATTGGCCGTGGCGCCGCTGATATCGAAGGCGCTGCCGGCCGCATTCAAGCTGACCGCGCCGGCGGGCGCGAGGCTGCCGCCCGCACCGATGGCCAGCGTGCCGGCATTGATGGTGGTGCCGCCGGTGTAGGTGTTGGTGCCGCCTACGGTGAAGGTGCCGCTGCCTTGCTTGACGATGCCGCCCGTGCCGCCGATTGCGCCGGAGAACGTGGTGCTGGTGCCGTCGCCCAGCGTAAGCGTGCGTGCGCCGAGCACGACCGTGCTGCCGGCATCGCCGACCAGCGCGCCGATGGTCTGGTTCGCGCCGGCGCCGGAAATATCGAAGGCCGAGCCGGCGTTGTGCAGACTGACCGCACCGCCCGCCGCCAGCGATCCGCCCGCGCCGAGCGCGATGGTGCCGCCGTCGACGACGGTGCCGCCGGTATAGGTCTCGGCGGCGCCCAGGGTCAGCGTGCCGGTGCCGTTCTTGGTCAAGGCGCCGCTGCCGGAAAGCACGCCGGACAGCGTGAAGTTATTGGCGCCCGAGGCGGTCAGGCCGCCCGCGTTGAGCGTGATCGCATTGCCCAGCGTCAGTCCGTTGGTGCTGGCGCCGATGCCGCCGCCGTTGGCGGTGATCGCGCCGCTGCCGAACGCGGCCCCGTTGTCGAAGTTGGCCAGGCCGCCGTTGAGCGTGGCATCGCCGCTGACCAGCGCGCCCTGCAGATTCCAGGTGCCGCTGTTGACGGTCAGATGCTGGAAGTTGACGTAGGTGTTGGCCGAGGCGGCGGTCACCGTGCCGCCGGTGCCCGAGCCGGGGCCAGCCACCACGTTCTGCAGCACCAGGGTGTTGTTGCCGCCCGCGCCGCCGTCGATCTGTCCGCTCGGCGCGAAGCCGATATTGATGCCCAGCACGCCGAGCAGGTTCAAGCCGAGGCTGCCGCCGTTACTGACGCTGGAACCGGACACCGCGGTGAAGGTGTTGGTGCTGTTGGTGCCCATCGACACGCCGCCAGTGATGGTGCCGGCGTTGATGAAGGTATTGCCCGGGGCCGATGCTTCCAGCGCGGTGCGGCCGGTGATGGTGCCGGTATTGGTGAAGTTGATCTGGGCGCCGCCATAAGCCGCGATCACCGGCGCATCGGCCGGCAGCAGGGACACGCCGAGCAGGGCGGACGAACCGATGGTGCCGGCGTTGGTGATCGTGGTGGTGCCGCCGCCGCCGTTGCGCACCGCCAGCGCCATGCCGGTGAGGCTGCTGAGATTGAGGCCGAGCAGGCCGGTGGTGCCTTTCATCACGCCGCTGCTCTGGTTGTTGACGGTGACGGTGCTGCCGGCGATCGCGGTGCCGAGATTGGGATTGCCGATCACCGTGCCGGAGGACAGCAGGCTGAGCAGGCCGAGCAGGGACGGATCGATGCTGCCGGCGTTATTGAGCGTGTTGCCGTCGCCGGTCAGCGACATCGCCGTGCCGCCCAGGCCCAGCAGCACGCCGGTGGAGCCGCCGGCGGCGACGTTGACGGTGAGATTGCTGGAGGCGGTGGCGTAGGAAGGCGCCAGCGGATTGGCCGCGCCGGTGCAGGTCACGGTGGCGCCATTGGCGGGGTTGACGGGTGAGCAGGCGGCCATGGCCGATTCCAGCGGCACGGCGGCGCAGGCAGCGAGGCAGGACAGCGCGAGCAGACGGCGCGCGGGCAGGCGGCGCGTTCCTCCCGCTGGAACGACGGCGCTGCGTGCATGAGCCAATTCGGAGGCAACTTGGAGCACGCGCAGCGTGCCGTTCCAGACGAGCCGGTAAATCCGATTCATGTTGTACCCCTGTCGAGTGAGCCGGTGCCGGGCGGCTGTACTGCTTGTTGGCGGAGCTCTCCTATGAGCTCCGGACGTGCAGGTCGCGCGTTCGTATTCGCGAGCCGGGGTGACCGGCGAACGAGGCGTAGCGCGTGAAAGGGGTGGCTGTGGTCAGCCGGTAAGGACTAGTGCGGCGAGATGTGGCGGGGCGGAGCGTCGTTCCACGAAACGATGGCCATATGACACCTCCTGTGCAATGGATCGGGACGAACTACGCGTTGGCATGGCGGCGATCGCGCCCCCTCGGAGGCGATGCCGCGGTGATTCTAGGTTGAGCAAATGTTTAGCAGTGGTGAAAGTGCGCTTAGCGCCGCCAAAAATGAAACGGGGCGTCAAAGGACGCCCCGTTCCGTTACTGCCGCTGGCTGGCGCTGGATTACTTCAGCTCGGTCTGCGTGGTCATCACCGCGCCGCTGTTTTCCATATGCACTTCGCCGCTGATCGCCTTGATGCGCTCGGCCTGCTGGCGCATCGTTTCGAACTGCGCCTTGGCGCGCTCGGCGGCGGCCTTGGCCTTGGCGGTCTGCTCCTGGTCGGCGTCGTCGCCGTCCTCATGGCCCATGGAGTCGGTCAGCTGCTTGAGGCGGTCCGACTTCTCCTCCATCGCCTTGATCCAGGACACGTACATGTCGCCGCTGATGTGCATGCGGCCGAGGCGGCCGGCATCGCCGGTCGGCGCCTTGAGCATGTCGCCCAGCTTGGCGTCCTGGCCCTCGCCGATGGCCATGGCCAGGGCCTTCTCGCCCATCGCCAGCCACACCGGCTGGCCCAGCGCCGCGGTCATGTCCGGCGGCAGCGCCACCGGCTTGCCGTCGGGGGTCAGCTTGATCTGCGCCAGGGCCGGCGAGGCCATGCTGCCCATCGCGGCCAGCCCGGCCGGATTGATGCTGCCGACCAGCACGCGGCCGGTGAACTTCGGCGTGGCGGCGCTGGCGTCGAAGCTGTCCAGCGCGATGCGTACGCCCAGCATGTCGCCGAACGGCGGCATCGCCGCCTGCTGCGCGACCTGGCCGATCTTGGCGAAGCCTTCGTTGAGATTGGCCAGCGAGGCGCAGCCGAACGGCTTGGCCGCGACCGCCTCGGCCTGGGCGGCCCAGAACGTGCGCAGCTGCGCCACCGGCAGGGCCAGGCTCATGTCCATCGGCGCGCTGCCGTCCGTGCCCAGGCCCGGCAGCTCGACCTTCAGGCCGGTGAAGGCCTTGGTGATGTCGTCGGCCAGGGCCACGTCCCAGCGCAGATCCTGGTGCTTGGGATCGAGCTTGGTGTAGCCGAAGCTCATCGACGGCACGCGGGCGGCGATGCGGGTGGCGTCGGCTTCGCAGGCCGGCGAGATGCCCGGCTGGTTAGCCACGGGCTCGCCGGTCTTGGCCGACTCGGCCTGCTGGTGCGCCTTGTACATGGCGGCGAACAGCGGGTCCTTGCCGCTGGCGGCCAGCGGCAGCAGGCGCGCCAGGTCGACGTTGCCCACGGCCCAGGGCTTGTAGCCCTTGTCCTTGGCCAGCTGCTCGAGGCGGCCGTCGTCCTGCAGGTTCTTGGCCGGGCGGTCCAGGCCCAGGGCCTGGCGCAGCAGCGGCTGCGGCGCGTCGGCCGGCAGCACCGTGGCCACCGCCTGCTTGCCGACCACGGCCAGGATCACCTGGGTGCCGTGTTCGGCGGAGGCATGCTTGCGGTAGGTCACGCCGCCTTCGGTGGCGGTGTCCAGCTTCTTGCCGTAGGCGGTTTCCAGGCGGGCGACGAAGGCGTCGAAGGCCTTCGGGTCAGCCAGCTCGAAGCGCACCACCGGGGCCAGGCCCAGGCCGTAGATCGCCGAATGGCCCTTCATATCCAGGCCGATGTTCTGCGCGAAGGTCGCGATGCTCTTGCCGTCGAGTTCGGCGATGAAGGCCTTGAGCAGGTTGGCCGAATCGGCGTCCTTCTCCTGCATGTCCTCCGCCGCGCCCTTGAGCTGGGCGAGCTGGCCGGGCAGCTGGGCATCGGCCTGCGCGATCAGCGCCTTGCGGGTGTCGTCGTCCAGCACGTCCAGGTTGGCGACCACGTACGGCGTATCCGCCGGCACGAAAGCCAACGGGGCATCCTTGTCCTTGTGGCCGCAGGCCGCCAGCAGCACGCCGGCGACAGCCAGCGCCAGGTAGCGCTTACTCACTCGCATGTCGATTCCCTGAGATAGATAGAAGAGGTGTAGCGCCGCGCATTATGCCCGTTTCGCCCGGCACTTGCGGGCGAAACGGTGGGCAGTGCGGGGCGCTGGGGCGGGCCTTTCGCCTACGCGAGGCTTACGCCCGGGCCAGCACCTCGGCCAGCACGGCCATGCGCACGAATACGCCGTTGCCGACCTGCTCCAGGATGCGCGACTGCGCCCCGTCGGCCACTTCGGAGCTGATCTCGATGCCGCGGTTGAGCGGGCCCGGGTGCATCACCAGGGCGTTGCGCGCCGCGCGCGCCAGGCGGCGGGCGTCCAGGCCGTAGCGCTTGAAGTAGTCGGCCTCGTCCTGCAGGTCGGTGGCGGCCATGCGCTCCTTCTGCAGGCGCAGCATGATCACCGCGTCGGCGCCTTCGACCGCCTGGTCGAAATCGGTGAAGCGCTGGCAGTGCGGCATTTCGTTTTCGGCCGGCATCAGCGCCGCGGGCGCGCACAGGCGGATGTCGCGCACGCCCAGCGCGGCCAGCGCGTGCACGTCCGAGCGCGCCACGCGCGAATGCTTCACGTCGCCGCAGATCACCACGCCCAGGCTTTCGAAGTTGGGGCGATGCTGGCGGATGGTCAGCATGTCCAGGAGGCCCTGGGTGGGATGGGCGCGGTTGCCGTCGCCGGCATTGATCACCGAGACGCCGCTCATCGCATGGCGCACCAGCTCGTCGGGCGTGCCGGAGATCTTGTGGCGCACCACGATCGCGTCCAGGTGCATGGCTTCCAGCGTATGCAGCGTGTCGTACAGCTCCTCGCCCTTGCTGGTGGAGGAGAAGCCGATGTCGAAATTGATCACGTCCGCGCCCAGGCGGCGCGCGGCCAGCTCGAACGAGGTGCGCGTGCGCGTGGACGGCTCGAAGAACAGATTCAGGATGGTGCGCCCGGCCAGCAGGTCCAGCTTGCGCGTGCCGTGCGCGCAGGCGTCGCGCATCGAGACGGCGCGGTCGAGCAGGCGCTCGATGGTGGCGCGCGGCATGTTTTCGAGCGTGGTGAGGTGGCGCAGGCGTAAGGTCATGGCGAGGGATCGGCAGAGGTAGGAGTGGCGCCGGCCGGCTGGGCCAGCCAGCGCTCCAGGATCACGGCGGCGGCTTCGGCGTCGATGGCGGCGGCGTCGCTGCGCTTCTTCAGGCCCGCGGCGCGGGCGCCGGCGAAGCGGCGGGCCGCTTCCTGCGAGCTGTGGCGTTCGTCGATCAGGGCGACCGGCAGCGCATAGCGCTCGCCCAGCCGCTGGGCCAGGCGGCGGGCGCCGCGGCTGGCGTTCTGTTCCTCGCCGTCCAGGGTCAGCGGCAGGCCGATCACCAGGGTGTCGGGCTGCCATTCGCGGCGCAGCGCGTCGAGCCTGTTCCAGTCCGGTTCCCCATCGCGTACCGGCACTACGGCCAGCCCGCGGGCCAGGCCGGTGAAACGGTTGCCGACCGCGACGCCGAGCAAGCGGCTGCCGTAGTCGAAACCGAACACACAGCTCATGCGTGACCTACGTAGCCCGGCAACTGCAGCGGATTGACCCCGACCAGGCCGGCGGCGGCGCTCCAGCGCTCCTCCAGCGGAGTGTCGAATACGACGCGCTCGCTGGCTTCCACGGTCAGCCAGCTGTTGTCCTTCAGCTCCTGCTCGAGCTGGCCGGCGCTCCAGCCGGCGTAGCCCAGCGCCATCAGCGCCTGCTGCGGACCGGTGCCGGCGGCCATGGCGATCAGGATGTCGCGCGAGGTGGTCACCGACCAGTGGTCGTTGATGCGGTAGCTGGATTCCCAGTGCCCTTCCTCGCGGTGCAGCACGAAGCCGCGCTCCTGCTGCACGGGGCCGCCGATCAGCACGGGCAGGTCGGCGACCTCGGGGTCGTCGCATTCCAGCTTCATCTGCCTGAGCACGTCGCTCAGCCGGTATTCGGAGAGCTGGTTGACCAGCAGCCCCACCGCGCCGTCTTCGTCGTGCTGGCAGATAAAGGCCACGCCGCGCGAGAACGGCGGCTCGGCCAGGCTGGGCATGGCGATCAGGAAGTGACCGGCGAGGGAGGAGGAACGGACGGCGCTCATGCCCGGCATTGTAAGCGCTGGGGGTGCCGGTGGGGTGAGGACGAAGTTGGCGGAACGTATAGCCGCGGACGGCAGGGCGCTTCTCAGCGCGTATGCAGCACGTTGTTGGCCTGGAACTGCCAGGTGCGGGTGATGTGCAGCTCGTCGACCCGCTCGCCGCTCTGCGGCAGCGGCGGGAACGGCGCGGCGAGGCGCACGATGCGCTCGGCCGCCTTGTCCAGCAGCTGCTCGCCGGAACTGCCGATCACCTCGATGCCGATCACCTTGCCGTCGCGGTCCAGCGTGACCGTGAGCAGCACGTCGCCATGCAGCTTCTGCCGGCGCGCCGCGTCGGGGTAATTGAGATTGCCCACCCGCTCGATCCGGTCCACCCAGTTGCGCATGTAGCCGGCGTAGGCGTACTCGCTGGTGTTGGAGGAGATGAATTTCTTCTTCGGGCGCTTGGCGTAGGCCTCCTGGATGCGCCGCTTCTCGGCCGCCAGCTGGGCGGCTTCCATCTGCACGCGGTCGACCTCGGAAGCCGGCAGCGTGCTGTCGCTGCGCTGCGGCCTGGCGCTGTCGGAGTTCACGCTGAAGCGGCTGTTGCCGGTGGTGGTGACCAGCTGGTCCGGGGTGGCGTCCTGCGGGCGCGCCGCGGTGGCCTGCTGGGCGCGCTCGGCGATGCCCGGATCGGGCTTGGGCAGCGGGCCGGAGAACGGCTGCGACGGGCGCGCCGCCTTGTCCTGCTCGCCGCCGCCGCGGTTGTTGGCCTGGGCCAGGAAATCGGCCTGCTCGGGCTTTTCGCGGTTGGCCACGTCGACCAGGGTCACGTCCAGCGTGGGCAGGCTGGGCTTGGGCTTCACATAGCCGAAGGTGATGCCCAGCAGCAGCACGCCGTGCAGCAACAGCGAGAACAGCAGGGTGGCGCCGATCAGGTCGGCGCCCCGGGGTGCGGGTTGACTCACGCGGAACGCTTTCCGTGGATGTGGTGCTCGATGACGTCGAACAGCTGGCCGCAGATATTAAGCCCGAACTGCTTGTCCAGTTCGCGCGCACAGGTCGGCGATGTGATGTTGATCTCAGTGAGATAGTCGCCGATCACGTCGAGACCCACGAACCACAGTCCGCGCCTGCGCAGCTCCGGCGCCACCTGGGACACGATCCAGCGATCGCGCTCGCTCAGCGGCACGCCTTCGCCGCGGCCGCCGGCGGCCAGGTTGCCGCGGAATTCGTCGCCCTGGGGAATGCGGGCGAGCGCATAGGGCACCGGCTCGCCGTCCACCAGCAGGATGCGCTTGTCGCCGGCGCTGATCTGCGGGATGAATTTCTGCGCCATCACGAACTGCGCCTGGCCGCCGTGCAGGCCGCCGCTGAGCAAGGTTTCCAGCATCGAATTCAGATTGCTGTCGCCGCTGCGCACGCGGAAGATGCCGCGCCCGCCCATGCCGTCCAGCGGCTTGAGCACCACCTCGCCGTGCTCGGCCACGAAGCGGCGCAGGTCGGCCTTGTCGCGGGACAGCAGGGTGGGGGCCATGCACTGGCCGAAGTCCAGCGCGTACATCTTCTCGTTGCAGTCGCGCAGCGCCTGCGGGTCGTTGACCACCATCACGCCGGCGCGCTGGGCCAGCGACAGCACCATGGTGTCGTAGACGAACTGGGCGTCGACCGGCGGGTCCTTGCGCATCAGCACCACGTCCACCTCGGCCAGCTCCTGCCAGCGCGCCTCGCCCAGGCTGAACCAGCCGGACGGGTCGTCCTGCACCGTCAGCGGGGCCAGCCGGGCCCAGGCACGGCCGTCGCGCACGGCCAGGTCGCCCTGTTCCATGTACAGCAGCGCATGGCCGCGCCGCTGGGCTTCCAGCAGCATGGCGAAGGTGGTGTCCTTGGCGATCTTGATGGCGCGGATGGGATCCATCAGCACGGCGACCGAAAGGGCCATCGTCATTCTCCGGTAGTGGGGACCCGATAATCTGGTGGGCTCTTGCCGGGTCGGCGGCGCACCAGGTCGATCGGGCCAAGTAGATCAGGGTGGGAAGACGCGCATGTTCGCCGAGTGGCATCGCGGCGGGCAAGGCATGTGAAGTCGTGCCGCACGGCTCAACGGCGAGGAATTTGGCTTGACGCCACGACGGGCAGGCGGTAAACAGCACGGACAATCGTCCGCCCACGAGCGGATGAGTAGGTGGGCTATCTTGCGGGATTCTTTTCGTCCACATGGAGCCGGCGGCCCAGCGCTGTCGGCTTTGTGTCTTACCTGAGCCTGGGGCGGGTCACAGGGGGGTGTGTGAACTTGAACATAAGTGGAAATGGCCTGGCCGGTCTGAAGGTCATGGTGATCGACGACTCAAAAACCATCCGCCGCACGGCGGAAACCTTGCTGAAAAAGGAAGGTTGCGACGTGCTCACGGCGGTTGACGGGTTCGAAGCGCTCGCCAAGATCTCTGATCAGAAGCCCGCCATCATCTTCGTCGACATCATGATGCCGCGCCTTGACGGTTACCAAACCTGCGCGCTCATCAAGAACAATCCGCAGTTCCGGTCGACACCGGTCATCATGCTCAGCTCGAAGGACGGCCTGTTCGACAAGGCCCGCGGCCGCATCGTGGGCGCCGAGCAGTATCTGACCAAGCCGTTCACGCGCGACGAACTGCTTGGAGCCATCCATCGCCATGTCACGGTGTAAGACCACCATCGACTACAGGGGCTGAGGGGGACCTGTGGCCAATATTCTGATCATCGACGACTCGCCGACCGACGTGCGCGTGTTCACCACGCTGCTGGAGCGCGCCGGGCATACGGTCGGTTCCGTCAACAATGCCGAGGAGGGCATCGAGCGCGTGCGCTCCGAGCTGCCCGCCCTGGTCATCATGGATGTGATCATGCCCGGCATGAACGGGTTCCAGGCTACGCGCACGCTGTCGCGCGACCCGGTGACCAAGGATGTGCCGATCGTGATGATCACCACCAAGTCCATGGAGACCGACCGCGTCTGGGGTTTGCGCCAGGGTGCTCGCGCCTTCATCACCAAGCCGGTGAACGAGAAGGAGCTGCTCGCGTGCATCAACGATCTGCTGCCCAACGCGGCCTGAGGTCTACCCGATGAGCCAGACCTTGTCCCCGTTCGAGATCCTCGCGCGCTACGAGCGGCTGTCGCTGACCCATGCTTCGGATACACCCGAGAAGCTGGAGGCGCCCGGGCTGTGGCGCGGCATCGGCTACCGTGTGGGCGGGCGCCTGTTCGTCAGCGGCATCGACGAGATCAGCGAACTGCTCGCCGTGCCCTCGCTGACGCCGGTGCCCGGCACCCAGGCCTGGCTGATGGGCGTGGCGAACGTGCGCGGCAACCTGGTGCCGGTGGTGGACCTGGCGCGCTTCCTGTTCGGCGAGCGCACCCTGCACACCGAGCGCAGCCGCCTGCTGGTGGTGCGCCAGGGCGCAGGCAACGTGGCGCTGCTGGTGGACGAAGTGTTCGGGCAGCGCACGGTGGATACCGAAGCGCGCCGGGCGGCGGAGCAGGAAGACGATCCGCGCCTGTCGCGCTTCGTCGAGGAAAGGGTGGGAGAACCCCGGCTGGCGGTATTCAGCATGGGACGCCTGGTGCGTGCCCCGGACTTCCGCCAGGCCGCTGCGGCCTGAGGCAGTAACCGGTAGTGAGTAGGACCGGTGCCGGGTCGCGGCCGGATTGACGGGCTTTGAAATCCCAACCGATGCCGCAACGGCGGCGTGGCGTAGACGGGTGAGGTAACGCACATGAGCACTACAGGGGGCGTCGGCAAGGAGCGGGGCTATACCGGCCTCATCGTCTTGCTGGTGGTCGCGATCGGCTTCGCGGCGCTGGACTTCTTCATGCTTAACGCGAAGAACGGCGAGGATCGCCAGGCCATCGGCCTGACCACGCAGATCCAGGTGTTGTCGCAGCAGACCGCCAAGTACGCGCTGGAGGCGTCGGACGGCAACGTCGACTCCTTCAAGGAGCTGGAAACCAACCGCAACGCGATCGATTCCGCGGTGCAGCGGCTGAATTCCGGCGACACCAAGAGCGGCATGAAAGCCTATGCCGACAACAGCGCCTCCCCGGCCGGCCGCGCGGTGGCCGCGCTGAGCAATGCCTGGAAGCAGCTGGACGCGGACATCGGCAAGATCCTGTCGAACAAGGCCCTGGTGCTGGATTCGGCGCAGCGCGCCGGCACTTTGTCGCGCGACCTGCCGGTGCTGAACTCCAGCATGGAGCAGGTGGTGAACATCCTGCAGCAGCGCGGCGGCAGCGCGGAGCAGACCTACACCTCCGCGCGCCAGATGCTGCTGGCCGACCGCATGATCCGCCGCGTGCAGGAAATCCTGCAGGGCGGCGACGCCTCGCAGCCTGCGGCCGACGGCCTGGCCCGCGACGGCCAGCTCTACGGCGGCGTGCTCAAGGGCCTGCAGGAAGGCAACTCGGAAGTCGGCGTGCGTTCGATGAACGACGCCAACGCGCGCAAGATCCTGGCCGACATGCAGATCAAGTGGGACAGCCTGCAGGATCCGGTGTCCAAGCTGGTCGGCGCGGCCGGCAACCTGTCCGAAGTGAAGCGCGCGGGCAACCAGGCTTCGCTGGATTCGCAGAACGTACTGCTGCGCGCGAACGAACTGTCCGAGCAGATCGGCAAGCTGCCGCTGCGCCGCCTGTTCCCGAACGTGTGGTGGGGCGTGCTGGGCGCCGGCGGCGCCGCGGCCTTCGCCGTGCTGCTGGTGATCACCCTGGTGCGCGACCAGCGCCGCCGCTTCCAGGAATCGGCGGAACTGAACCAGCGCAACCAGGAGGCGATCATGCGCCTGCTGGACGAAATGGGTTCGCTCGCCGAAGGCGACCTGACGGTGAAGACCACCGTGACCGAGGACATCACCGGCGCCATCGCCGACTCGGTGAACTACGCCATCGACGAGCTGCGCACCCTGGTGACCACCATCAACGAGACCTCCGAGCAGGTCTCGTCCTCGGCCCAGGAAACCCAGACCACCGCGCGCCATCTGGCCGACGCGGCCCAGCACCAGGCGGCGCGGATCAGCACCGCGACCTCGGCGATCAACCAGATCGCCAGCCTGATGGACAACGTGTCGAAGGACTCCGCCGAGTCGGCCGACGTGGCCGAACGCTCGGTGCGCATCGCTTCACGCGGCGCCGAAGTGGTGCGCGAGACCATCTCCGGCATGGACTCGATCCGCGACCAGATCCAGGAAACCTCCAAGCGCATCAAGCGCCTGGGCGAATCGTCCCAGGAAATCGGCTCGATCGTGGAACTGATCAACGACATCGCCGAGCAGACCAACATCCTCGCGCTGAACGCCGCCATCCAGGCGGCCTCGGCCGGCGAGGCGGGCCGCGGCTTCGCGGTGGTGGCGGACGAAGTGCAGCGACTGGCCGAACGCTCGGCCAGCGCGACCAAGCGAATCGAAACGCTGGTGCAGGCGATTCAGTCCGACACCAACGAAGCCGTCAATTCCATGGAGCAGACCACCGCGGAAGTGGTGGCCGGCGCCCGCAAGGCCGAGGACGCGGGCAGCGCGCTGGGCGACATCGAACGCGTGTCGCACGACCTGTCCGCGCTGATTCAGAACATCTCGGCGGCGGCGCGCGAGCAGTCCATCGCGGCGACGGACATCTCGCAGTCGATGAACGCGATTCAAGAAATTACTTCGCAGACCTCGCAGGGCGCGAGCCAGACAGCCGAGTCGATCGGCTATCTGGCCCAGCTGGCCAGCGACCTGCGCCGTTCGGTGGCGCACTTCAAGCTGCCGGGCTGACCATAAAAAAACAGGTACGGGCGCGCCCGGCACAGTGGGCGCATCCGAGGACAGGGGGGCAACCTCGACGGTTGCGTGACACGCGTTGCGCGGCCGCTGAGAGGGGCGCATGAGACTTCAAGACCACATCGATTTCACCACCCTGCAGTGGGTCAAGCCCGAGCTTGACGAGACGCTGGCCATCGCCCGTGAGGCGCTGGAGTCCTACGTCGAAAATCCGGGCGACCGCGCCGTCATGCGTTCGTGCGCCGACAGCCTGCACCAGGTGCAGGGCACCCTGCGCATGGTCGAGCTGTACGGTGCCGCGCTGGTGGCCGAGGAAATGGAAAACCTCGCCATCGCCCTGCTCGAAGGCCACGTCACCCAGCGCGAGGAAGCCTACGCCGCGATGATGCGCGGCCTGATGCAGCTGCCGGACTATCTGGAACGCCTCTCCGGCGGCCATCGCGACGTGCCGGTGGTGCTGCTGCCGCTGCTCAACGAGCTGCGCGCCAGCCGCGGGCAGCAGGCGCTGCACGAGTCGGCGCTGTTCGCGCCCAATCTCGAAGCCGTGCTGCCCGACAACGCGCCGGCCGCGCTCAACCAGGAAGAAGCCGAGCGCATGCACGGCCGCATCGCCGAGCTGCGCCTGCGTTTCCAGCAGCAGCTGCTGGCATGGTTCCGCGGCCAGGCCGCCGAGCAGCAGCTCGGCGCCATGGTGCAGACCCTCGATGCGATCGCCGCGCGCTGCTACAGCGTGCCGGGCCGCCGCCTGTGGTGGATCACCGCCGGCGTGCTGGAAGGCCTGCAACAGGGCGTGCTGAAGAACCAGGCGGGCGAAGTGCGCCAGCTGATCGGCAAGGTCGATCGCAGCATCCGCCAGCTGATCGAACAGGGCGAAGCGTCCATGCGCGGCGGCGATGCCGACGAGCTGGCGCGCAAGCTGCTTTACGTGGTGGCGCAGTCCAAGCAGCGCAGCGCGCGCATGGACCTGCTGGTGCGTACCTACGGCCTGGACCGCCTGCTGCCCGACGAGGGCGAGCTGGAACACGCCCGCGGTTCCATGTCCGGCCACAACCGCGCCCTGCTGGACTCGGTCGCCAAGGCGATCAAGGAAGACCTGCTGCGCGTGAAGGAAGCGCTGGACCTGTTCCTGCGCCAGGCCAACGCCGATCCCGCCCAGCTCAGCGAACAGACCGGCGTGCTCGAACGCGTCGGCGACACCCTGGGCATGCTCGCCCTGGGCGTGCCGCGCCGCGTGGTGAACGAACAGCGCCGCGTGCTGGAAGACATCGCCAACCGCCTGCGCGCCCCGGACGAAGAGCTGCTGCTCGACGTCGCCGGCGCGCTGCTCTACGTGGAAGCCTCGCTCGACGACCATATCGAAAGCCTGGGCGCGGAAGAGGAAACCTCGCAGGAAGCGCCGGTGAACATGCTGCCGCGCAGCGAAGCCCGGCACATCCTGTCCACCCTGATGCAGGAGGCGACCGCCAACACCGGCAAGGTGAAGGACGCGATCGTCGCCTTTATCGAATCCGGCTGGCGCCACCAGGAACTGACCGACGTGCCGGCCCTGATGGACGAGGTGGCCGGCGCCATGCGCATGCTCACCGCGCCGCGCCCGGCCGAACTGGCCGAAGGGATCGGCCGCTTCGTCGGCAACGAGCTGCTCAGCGACCGCCGCGTGCCGACCAGCGCCCAGATGGATCATCTGGCCGATGCGCTGGCCGCGCTGGAGTACTACCTGGAAGCCGCGCGCGAACATCGCGGCGGCCTGGAACACATCCTGGACGTGGCCGAGCACAGCCTCAGCACGCTCGGCTACTGGCCGCCGCCGGCAGCGCGCACCGTGCTGGCCGACGCCGAACCGGAAGCCGCCGCGCCCGCGCCGGCGCCCGCCGCGTTCACGCCGGACCTGGGCACCGACCACGAACTCACCGAAAGCGTCAGCCTCGCCCATGGCAACGACCTGGGCGGCCTGATGATCGGCGAAGCGGTCACGCCGATGCCGTCCGCGCACGAGCTGGCCGGCCTGCGCCTGGTCGATACCGAGCACGTGCCCGCGCCGGCCGCGTCCGGCGCCAACGACGACGACGACTGGGTCGAGATCGAAGAAGAAATCACCGAACAGGTGTCGTCCGGCGATGCCATCAATGCCCATGCCGGCTTCCAGGTCAGCGTGGACGGCATCGACGACGAGATCCGCGAGATCTTCCTGGAAGAAATGCAGGAAGAAATCGACAGCCTGCGCGAAGCCGAGCAGAAGTGGTCGGCCGATCCGGAGCGCATCGAGGCGCTGACGCCGATCCGCCGTTCCTTCCACACGCTGAAGGGTTCCGGCCGCCTGGTCGGCGCCAATGCGCTGGGCGAGTACGCGTGGAAGATCGAGAACATGCTTAACCGCGTGCTCGATCAGTCGATTCCCGCCAACGCGAACGTGCAGTCGCTGATCCGCCACGCCATCGAGGCGCTGCCGCAGCTGCGCGCCGCGCTGATGGGCGAGGGCGCGCCGACCGCGCCGCTGGCGGCGATCATGGAAACCGCCGACCGCCTCTCCGGCGGCAGCGAGCACGCCAGCATCGAGGACTTCAAGCCGGCCGCCACCGAAACGGTGCGCCGCACCGTGCGCCGCCGCGTGCTGCGTTCGCAGCTCGCCGCCGAGGCGATCCCGCCCGCCACGCTGGCGCATGTCGAGCCGGCGCCGGAAGCCGCGGCGCCCACGCCGTTGCACGAGGTCTTCGCGCCGCCGGTGTTGCCGCCGGTCGATCCGGTGCTGCTGGAAATCCTGCGCAGCGAAGTCGCCCAGTACCTGCAGACCATCCGCCACGCGATCAACCGCGTCGACGGCGAACTGCGCGTGGACGACAGCCTGCTGCGCGCCGTGCACACGCTGCATGGCGCCATCGCCATGGTCGACATCCCGCTGCTGACCCAGCTGCTGTCGCCGCTGGAAAGCCTGCTCAAGCGCCTGCGAGCCGCCGGCCGTCCGCTGTCGGCCGAAGGCGTGAATCTGCTGGGCAAGAGCGCCGACGCCGTCGACTACATCATGGGCCAGTTCGACGCCGAGCATCCGCAGCTGCCGGAACTCGACGCGCTGATCCATCGCCTGCTCGAACTGCGCGACGCGCAGCCCGAGCCGCAGGTGGCGCACGTGCTGTTCGAGCCGCTGGCCGACGACCTGGCCGCCGAAGGCGAGGACGACGAAGGCGCGCTCGCTGCCGCGCTCGACGCCGCCATGCCGGTGCAGCCGGCCGGGCATGCGCTGCACGAAGCCGCGCCGCCGGCTGCTGCGCCGGTGGACGATTTCACCGCGGAGCTGATGGCCGCGCTCGGCAGTTTCGACGCCGAACAGCCGTTGCACGAAACCGACGTGACCCATCATGTCGCCGCGCCGGTGGCGGAAGAAGACGACTTCGCCGCGCTGTACGGCGACCTCGCCACCGACGAGCCGCAGCACGCGGAAGCGGCGGATGGCGAAGAAGAGATCGTGATGGAAAGCACGCTGTCCTTCGACGGCGAAGCGATCGAACCGATCGAACTGTCCGGCGCGCATCGCGGCGCCGACGAAGCCGAGCACATCGAGCTGTCGCTCGATGCGGTGGAGCCGGCGGAAGCGCGTCTGGTCGATGCGCATGCGCTGGTCGGCACGCAGCCGACCGATGCGGTCAGCCATGTTTCGCTGGAGCCGGCGGTCGCCGGATCGGGCGTGGAAGAAGTCGACGCGGGCTTCGTCGCCGAAGCCGATCTGGCCGATTTCCTCGGCACTTCCGAGCCGCTGGCCGATCTGGCCGAGCCGGTCTCCGGCCTCGTCGACGAACCGGTCGCCGAACCGGTGCACGTCGAGGAAGCGAAGCCTTCCGAACCGGAGCATGTCGAGGCCGAGCACGCCGAGCCGGAAGCTATCGAGCCGGAAGCTATCGAGCTTGCGCCGCTCAAGGCCGCCGAGCCGGTGGCCGAAGCGCCGAAGGCTCCGCTCCACGACCTCACCGCCGAATACGCCGGCAGCTGGACCAACGACCAGATCGACCCGGACCTGCTGGAAATCTTCACCGAGGAAGCGCGCGAGATCCTGGACCACTCCGACAGCGTGCTGTCGCAGTGGCGCGCCGAGCCGGCCGAGCCGGAACACATGGCCAGCCTGCAGCGCGATCTGCATACGCTGAAGGGCGGCGCGCGCATCGCCGGCATGGTGCCGGTGGGCGACCTTACCCACGCCATCGAAACGCTGCTGGAAAGCCCGGTGGGCCGCGATCCGGCACGCCAGGGCGAATTGATCCGCGCGCTCGAAGCCGGCTTCGACGCACTGCACGGACTGGTGCAGCGTGTGTCGCAGGGCCGCGGCGTCGAGTATCCGCAGGCGATGATCGACCGCTTCCTCGGCCTGTCCGGCGAAGCCAGTCATGCCGGCGAGCACGCCGCTCCCGTCGCCGAACCGGCTGACCGCGCCGGTCTGCCCGAACTGCTGCCGGAAGACGGCCAGTTCGACGAGATGCGCGGTCCGCAGGAACAGATCCGCGTCCGTTCCGAGTTGCTGGACACCCTGGTCAACCATGCCGGCGAGGTGGCGATCTACCGTTCGCGCCTGGAACAGCAGGTGGCCGGCTACCGCTTCAACCTGGTCGAGCTCGACTCCACCGTGCAGCGTCTGCGCAGCCAGCTGCGCATGCTGGAAATCGAAACCGAAGCGCAGATCATCGCGCGCTTCCAGCGCGAGCATCGCGAAGCGGGCATGAGCGTGTTCGATCCGCTCGAGCTGGACCGCTATTCGCAGCTGCAGCAGTACTCGCGAGCGCTGGCCGAGTCGGTCTCGGACTTGGTCTCGATCCAGAGCATGCTGGACGACCTGACCCGCCAGGCCGAAACGCTGCTGATCCAGCAGTCGCGCGTGAGTTCGGAACTGCAGGACGGCCTGCTGCGCACGCGCATGCTGCCGTTCGACACCATGGTGCCCAACCTGCGCCGCACGCTGCGCCAGGCCGCGCAGGAGCAGGGCAAGAGCGCCCAGCTGTTCGTGGAAGGCGCGCACGGCGAAATGGACCGCACCCTGCTCGACCGCCTCAAGGCGCCGTTCGAGCACATGCTGCGCAACGCCGTGGCGCATGGCATCGAGTCGCCGGAAGAACGCCGCAAGGCCGGCAAGCCGGCTGAAGGCGCGGTGCGCATCCGCGTGGCGCGCGAAGCCACCGAGGTAGTGGTGCGCGTGACCGACGACGGCCGCGGCCTGGACCGCGAGGCCGTGCGCAAGCGCGGCATCGAGCGTGGCCTGCTGCGCGCCGACGCCAAGCTGAGCGACGACCAGCTGCTCGCCCTGATCACCCAGCCGGGCTTCTCTACCGCAAGCAGCGTCACGCAGCTTGCCGGCCGCGGCGTGGGCATGGACGTGGTGGCCAACGAGATCAAGCAGCTCGGCGGCTCCATCGCGGTGGAATCGCAAGCCGGCCAGGGCACCACCTTCGTGATGCGCCTGCCGTTCACCCTCGCGGTGACCCAGGCGATCCTGGTGCGCATCGGCGAAGCCACCTTCGCCATCCCGATGACCTCGGTGCAGGGCGTGGCCCGCATCAGCCCGGCCGACCTTACGGCGCGCCTGGCCGATTACGAGCCGAGCTTCATCTACTCCGGCGAGGAGTACGGCATCCACGACCTGGCCGAATTGCTGGGCATCGCCCCGGGCCATCCGGGCGAGGAACAGCTGCCGCTGCTGCTGACCCGCGCCGGCGATCTGCGCGCGGCGATCCGCATCGACGCCGTGATCGGTTCGCGCGAGATCGTGGTGAAGTCGGTGGGCCCGCAGGTGAGTTCGGTGCCGGGCATTCTCGGCGCCACCATCATGGGCGACGGCTCGGTGCTGATCATTCTCGATCTGCCTCCGCTGGTCCGCCACGGCATCGTGCGCCGCCAGGAACGCCTGGCCGGCGGCCTCACCGCCGTCGAAATGCCGGTGATCGAGGAAGAGCGCGTGCGTCCGCTGGTGATGGTGGTGGACGACTCCATCACCATGCGCAAGGTCACCGGCCGCGTGCTGGAGCGCCACGAGTACGAGGTGCACACCGCGAAGGACGGCCTGGATGCGCTGGAAAAACTGCACGAACGCGTGCCCGACCTGATGCTGCTCGACATCGAAATGCCGCGCATGGACGGCTTCGAACTGGCCGAGCAGATGAAGGCCGATCCGCGCCTGCGCCAGGTGCCGATCATCATGATCACCTCGCGTACCGGCGATAAGCATCGCCAGCGCGCGTTCGACATCGGCGTGGACCGCTACCTCGGCAAGCCGTATCAGGAAGCCGAACTGCTGGCGCAGATCAGCGAAGTGCTGGAGCAGCGTGCGATGGAGTCCGCCCATGGCTGAAGCCCCGGCAGTCGCACTGCTGTTCGACGATGCGGAGCTCGGGGCCCATCTGCGCGAAGCCTTGCGCGAACGCGGTGCACGCATCGTGCACGAGGGCGCGCTGGGCACGCTGAGCCGCGACGTGATCCATGGCACCGGCGCCCAGGTGGTGGTGGTGAACCTGGACGATCACGCGGCGGACGAACTCGATCGCCTCTACGACGTCATCGACGGCGACCATCCGCGCGTGGTGTTCAACGACGCCCAGGCCAGCCGTGGCCTGGACGGCTGGGACCGCGCGCGCTGGGCGCGCCATCTGGCCGTGAAGGTGCTGGCGGAAGGCGACGTCGATCCGCCGCGCCCGGCCGATGCGCTGGCGGTGGAAACGCCGGTGCCGCACGAAGCCGTGGCGGTTGCGCCGGTGGCTACGGTGGCCGAGGTTTTTGCGGAGCCCGTCGCCGAGCCTGAGGCCGCGCCCCCTGCCGAGTTCGAGCCGGTGGCCGAGTTCGCGCAGATCGACGAATCGCCCGAGATCCTGCTTTCTCCCGTGGTCGGCGAAGCTGCCGACGTTTCCGAATCGCTCGCCGCCGAACTCGAAGCGCTGCTCGCCGCCGATACGGACGAGCCGGTGGAAGACGAGTTCGGCAGCGGCCTGAAGCCGATCGCCGAAGACGCGCCGCCGCTGCACGACGGCATGTTCGGCGCCGACTTCCTGGCCGACACGCACGGCCCCGCGCCGATGCCGCCGGTGCATCAAGATGTGGTTGCGCAGGTACCGCCGCCGCTGCCGTTGCGCGAAGAACTCACCGCCAGCGTGCCGACCGAGCCGCTGGATGCGTCGCCGAGCGCGGCGCGTCCTTCGTTCCAGCTCGACCATCTCGCGCTGACGCCGCTGGATGACAGCTTCATGCCGGCGGATACGCCGATCAAGGTGGAGAAAATCTCCACGGCGGAAGCGCTGCATGCCGGCTGGTCGCTGGTCGATGACGATGCGCCGCTGGCCGAAGCGCCGGCCGCGGATTTCGGCATCGAGAAGATGAGCGCCGTCGACTACCTCGCGCACGATGTCGAAGAGCTGGAAGATGCCCCGCTGATCGAGCCCGGCATGACGCTGGAACTGGTTTCCATCGAGGAAGCCATTGCGCCGCGCGAGGAGTATTCGAACGAAGTGCATCTGGGCGAATTGAGCAGCGCGCTTGGCCGCGTGCTGCTGCTGGGTGCCACGGTGGACAGCACCGATTCGGTGTGCGCGTTCCTGGCCGCGCTGCCATCGAGCCTGCGCATGGCCGTGCTGCTTACTCAGCACCAGGGCGCGGCTTCGGTGGAAGCCTTGTCCGAGCGCCTGTCCAAGAGTTCCGCGCTGCCCGTGCGCATTGCCAGCCACGGTCACCGCGCACGCGCCGGCGAAGTGCTGCTGGTGCCTGCCAACCGCCAGGTACGCCTGCTGCGCGACGGCCGCGTGGAATGCGAAGCGGTGGATGTCGCTTCGTTCCAGAACCCGTCCATCGACAGCGCCTTCACCACCGCGGCCAACGTCTTCGGCCGCGATGCGGTCGCCATTGTCTTCGCCGGCCCCGGCACCGACGCCGTCGGCGGCGCGCAGGCGGTGCACGACCGCGGCGGCAAGGTGTGGGTCGAGCAGGCCTCCGGCGATCACTACGCCGACATGGTGCACGGCGTCGAAGCCGAGCGCCTGGCAAGTTTCACCGGAACGCCGTTCGAACTGGCGGCACGTTTGATCGAAGAGGAAGTCCAGCGATGAGCGAGCAGCCGTTGCCGCGCGAAATCCGTTGCGTATTGGTGCCCGTCGGACACCTTCGCCTGCTGCTGCCGAATGCCACCGTGGCGGAAGTGATTACCTTGCCCACGCCGGAGACGGTGGAGAATGCGCCGGAGTGGTTGCTCGGGCGTATCGCGTGGCGTGGTTGGCGCGTGCCGTTGGTCTCGTTTACCAAACTTGCCGGGGCGGAAGAAGGTGACCCTTCGCTTGCGATGCGTGTCGCCGTGCTGAAGGCGCTGGGTGGCAATCCGAAGTTGCCGTTCGTTGCGGTGGTCACGCAGGGTTTCCCGCGACTGACAACGTTGAATGCCGAACTGATCATTCCGACCCACGATGGAGTGGAGTTGCCGCCGGGTGTAAAGGCGCAGGTGCTGGTGCGCGATGACGTGGCGGTGATTCCGGATCTTGAGGGGATTGAGGAGCAGTTGACGGAGATGTTGGAGTTGGCGAGCTAAGAGAGATTTGTTCGCGCCTGGGAAGGGCGCTTTGGGACCGTTCCTATGGAAGGGCGATCACGGATGAGCGTTACATCACAATCGATGGTGATACCGTCGTAGAGGATTGCGAAATAGGGCCGAGGTTGCACGCAACCTTGGCCTTTTTTGTGGGTAAAAATCGAGTAATGGACGACGTCGCAGGGCGTTGTCCGAATGCTGACTTCACTTCAAGCAACTGGTGGAGTTGTTCTAGCAGGGGATGAGCATGGAACTCGCGGGTCGTTTGATTCGTTTTTTTGCGAAAACAGAGGTATGGAGTTCGATTCTCCATTTCTTATCGAGCGGGTCACGGGCAGCATCCGGTGGCATTGTTCGCTTTGGATTATGCATAGGACTTCTTCTTGCGGGAGCCACACACACCACAGCAGCTCTCGCTGATAGTCATTGGTGTCCTCCTAATGGCTCTGGCTGGCCGACTTACAGTCAGGCCGAAGATCACTGTGTGAACGTGATGGTGCCAGGCACCATGTCGCAGTACCCCGATCTGGTGGTCACGGCTTCGTGCCACACATGCTGTGTTGGATGGAATAACTCTTCCCAGACGGCGCTGATCGGGTCGTGGGTGTACGGCTTACGTAACAATGTGAATGGCCTGGGCAGCTATGACTACGGCGTCGGGAATCAATGGATGTGCCCTACGCCAGTCACTCCGGATCCAGGCAAGAGCAACGGCGAACCGCCGTGCCCGAACTGCGTCGGTGATCCGATCAATGCCGGTAATGGCAATGTCTTTCGGCGCGAAGAAGAATTCGCCGCTGGACGGTGGCTGCTTTTCAATCGCTACTACAACAGTGCGCCTAGCGCCGGCGCGGGACAGCTTGGGTCGCGGTGGAGGCATACCTACCTCCGCACTGTCAATTTCATCGCGGGTACGGCGCCCAACCCGGATACGGTAACCGTCACAAGAGAGGACGGTCGGGTCGTCATCTACAGACTTCTCTCTGGCGTCTGGTCCGGGGAGTCGGATGTCTTCGATGAGCTGGTTGAGCAAAAAGACGGCTCAGGTAATCGTACCGGTTGGCTGCTCAAGCGAGTCGATACTCGGAGTACGGAACAGTTCGATCTCAATGGCCATCTTGTGGCTATCCAGGATCCTGAGGGCTTTGTAGTTTCCCTCGGCTACAGCGATGCCTCTACGCCGACCAGCATCGCTCCTGCTGCCGGTTATCTGGTTTCCGTAACCGATCCCTTTCAGCGCGCCATCAATTTCGTTTATGACGCTTCAGGACGGCTGACATCGGTAGCCAGCCCGGACGGGCATGTCATCGGCTATGCCTATGACGCTGCCGGAAACCTTTCTACGGCCAGCTATCCAGATGGCAAGCAGCGGACCTACCTCTACAACGAACCATCGCGTACAGGTGGTTCCCAGGTGCCGGGTCTGCTGACGGGCATCATTGACGAGAACCAGGCCAGGTATGTCAGTTATACCTATGACGTAAACGGCAGAGCGACAGGAAACGAGCTGGCTGGGGGCATGGATGCCTTCACGATTGCCTACAACAGTGATGGCTCGGCCAATGTTACTGATGCGCTCGGTGCGACGCGCAATCACACGTTTACGGTGATACAGGGTGTCCCGAAGGCCGTCGGCTTGAACGGGGCGTGCAAGACATGCGGCACGATAAGTGCGCGCGAGTACGACATCACCGGGTTGGTCAGCAAAACCACCGATTTCAATGGAAACATCACTAACTACCAGCACAACAGCGAAGGCTCGCTTACGGGTACGGTTGAGAACTATGGAGGCCAGAACTCGCGAGCCATCCAGACGGATTGGAATAACGTTTTCCATCTTCCGGTGGAGCGGCGCATCTTCAACTATGGATATGCGCTCCTGGAAAAGTTCACCTGGGCATATAACGGAAGAGGCCAGGTCACGGCGGCATGCGAGGTCGATGCGTCGAAGCCGGCCGCGCTCAGCTATGTATGCGGCAGCGCAGCTGCGGCGCCCGATGGCGTGCGGCAGTACAAGTACAGCTATTGCGACGCGATAGGGACTAATTGCCCGTCGGTGGGTTTGCGGCTGACGGAAACCGGGCCCAGGAGCGATCTTGCCCAGGTCAGCAGCATCAAGTACTACACGGCGAGCAGTGCTTCCGCTAAAGCTGGCGACATCTATCAAATTGTCGATGCGCTTGGGCATGTAACGACTTATACGTCGTACGACGGAGCCGGGCGCGTCACGGGAATCGTCGATGCGAACGGCGTAACAAGCTCCTTTACCTATACGCCTCGCGGGTGGTTGAAGACGCGTTCTACTGGCGGTGCCACTACGTCGATTGACTATGACGGTGTTGGAAACGTCATCGGAATGACTGATCCGGATGGCGTCAAAGTTACTTATGGCTACGATGCAGCCCACCGCCTCACCGATATCACCGACGCCCTGGGCAACCGCATCCACTACACACTGGACGCGGCCGGCAACAAGACCAAGGAAGAAACCTTCGATGCCAGCAATACCCTGCGCCGCTCCCTGGCTCGCAGCTACAACACCTTGGGCCAGATCACCGCCATCAAGGACGGCCTCAATCGCACCGTCTTTGATGCGAGCTTCAGCGACAGCTACGACGGCAACGGCAACCTGGTGCGCAGCGCTGACGCCTTAGGGATCCAGCGCAAACAGGGCTACGACGCCTTGGACCGTCTGGTCAGTACCATCGACAACTACAACGGCACCGATACCGCGACGCAGAACACCCAGAGCGTGTTTGCCTACGATGCACGCGACCAATTGCAGGGTGTGAGTGATCCGGACGGGCTCAATACCACCTACGACTACGACGGCTTGGGTAACGCGAAAGCGGTGCATAGCCCGGACACGGGCACGTCCGGTTTTGTTTACGACGCGGCCGGCAATCGCATCCAGGCCACGGATGCCAGGAACATCGTCAGCCACAGCACCTACGATGCGCTTAACCGC
>Ga0207640_10000298_pt1 | contig 33033 bp, 32 predicted proteins | sample KBSCornC42_FD_184300 | JGI IMG/M metagenome (GOLD analysis project Ga0207640, IMG submission 184300) | Corn rhizosphere microbial communities from Kellogg Biological Station, Michigan, USA - KBS Corn C4-2 (SPAdes) (version 2) | ecosystem: Host-associated > Plants > Roots > Rhizosphere > Soil ... | reverse complement strand
CGGCCGGGCGAGCGTTACCGGTTCTGGGATCATTATTGTCGCGGCTTTCCGCGGCCTTGCCGTGACCTGCTGGCTTCCGACGTCACGCCTGTGCACCGGCGCAAGATTCCGCCGGCCCTCGCGCAACTCGCGACGTCAAGCCGGCGTCGCGTGCTGGTCAAGATCACTGGATGGCCGCGCATCGGATTCCTGCGCGAATTGTTTCCGCACGCAAAGTTCATCCATGTTTATCGCGACGGCCGCTCCGTCGCCAGTTCGCTGCTCGCGGTGCCGTTCTGGCGCGGCTGGGCGGGGCCGCCGCAATGGGGTTTCGGCGAGCTCGATCCGCTGCAGCAGGCCGAATGGGAACACTACGGCCGATCGTTCGTCGCGTTGGCCGGCATCCAGTGGAAACTGCTGATGCTGGCGATGGACAAGGCCGCGATGCATGTCCCCGCAACCGGCCTCATGCACGTGCGCTACGAGGACTTCATCGAGGATCCGGTGACCACGTTCAGGAACGTCGCGGAATTCTGCGAACTGGGCTGGTCGGCGCCATTCGAAACGTCGATCAGGCGGAAACGCCTGCACGCGACCAATGACAAGTGGCGCGACAACCTGACCGTGGAGCAACAGGCGCTGCTGGAGGACGTGCTCGCCGAAAGCCTGCAACGTTATGGCTATTCGCCGCGCCGATGAACCGTTGCTGTGTGCAGGCTTGCGCGGCGCTGAACGCGAATGCGCAATCGCTTTACGCGGCACCGCACGGGGAGTAACACGGATATGCCACCATGCATGGGATCGCCACATGAATGCGCACGCAAGGGAACGTAATCGTCAGCGATGGGTTTGGAGTTGTTGTGCGTTCCTCGTGTGCACCTTGTCGGTGACCCCCGCGTGGTCCGCGTGTCCGAAACTCCTGATGACCGCGGGCCTGAATATCCACAAGCAGACGAATCCGGAGCAGGCTGCGTATTGGGGCCAGAAAGTCGGCGTGCAGGGCTTCATGGTCAATTACATCGTGACCGATTGGCAGACGGATGTCGGCACCAACCAGGACAATGGCACGTGGAAATTGTTGCGGCGGTTCCAGTCCATTTATTCGCAACACGGCGTCACCGACAATTTCATCAAGATCGGGTTGTACCGGGGACATGATTGGCACGATGCCAAACAAAACCAAAAGGTAACCAGGAACCTCGCGCATGCCGCGGCCCTGGCGCGTTACGCGGGCCTGAAAGGCCTGGCGCTGGATCTGGAACCGTACAAACCCACTTGGGGCAGTTCGGCGGGTGGCCCGGAACTCGCGAAGCTCGTCGAGGCGGAAGGTCGAAAGATGGGGCAGGCCATGCACGATGCCTATCCGGACATGACCTTGTTCGTGTTGCCGGACGTGCTGCGGGAAGTCGAGCACGAGAAAAAGGCATCCAGCGGCCGGGGCGACAAACACAACAACAGCTATGGGCTGTCGGCGCCCTTCGTGCGCGGCCTGCTGTCGATTCCCTGGGCGCATGTGGTGATCGGGACCGAGTTCACCTACAGCGCGCACGCGGAACGGATCGCGCCGTTCATGCAGCAGGCCGCGGCGCGTTACCGCGACGGCTCCCGCGCGCACGATGCAGCGACGGCCAACTTCAGCATCGCACCGGGTTTGTGGCCGCTGGGTCCCACGGCCAAGAACAAATCCGCGCGCTTCAGCCCCGCCGAATTCAGGCAGCGCCTGCAGGTCGCGTTCGACACATCGAAACAGTACGTGTGGATTTACGGATCCAGCAGCGCGTGGCAGAAGGACGGGCCGTTGGGGCCGATACCGGGTCCGGTCGCGACGAGTTTCCAGCAATTCCTGGATGCGATTCATCAGGTTCGCGCGAACTGCAGCGCGAAGGCTCCGCCGCCGTCGCGCAAAACCCCGCACCGTACGAAGTAGCGCGACCGCAATGCAGAAAGTCATCCTCTTCGCCAATACCGACTGGTACCTCTTCAACTTCCGGCGTTCGCTCGCGCTGGCGTTGCAGGCCGAAGGCTACGACGTGCTGCTGCTGTCGCCGCCGGGCGAATACGGCCCGCGCCTGCGTGCGCTCGGGCTGCGCTGGCAGCCCCTGCACATGGACCGGCGCAGCGTGAATCCGCTGCGCGAGACGGCGTTGTTGTTGCGGGTGACCACGCTGCTGCGTCACGAGCGGCCGGCGCTGCTGCACAACTTCACCATCAAGAGCGCCGTATACGGATCACTCGCCGCGCGCATGGCCCGCGTACCCGCGCGCATCAATGCCGTGGATGGTTTGGGCTACGTGTTCGCGAGCAATGATCGCAAGGCGCGCGTGCTGCGCCCGGCGGTGCGCGCGCTGCTGCGTTCCGCGCTGCGTGGCCGCAACACGCGGTTGATCCTGCAGAATCCCGATGACAAGGCCGCGTTCGAGCAATTCAAGCTGGTCGAATCCAGCCGCGTGAAATTGATCCCCGGTGCGGGCGTGGATTGCACGCGGTTCACGCCGCGTACCACGCGATGCAATGGCGCAAACCAGCCCGTGCGAATCCTGTTGGCCGCGCGTTTGCTGTGGGAAAAGGGCATCGCGGAATACGCGCAGGCTGCACGGGTCCTGCAGGCGCAAGGCAGGAACGTTCGCTTCCTGCTCGCCGGTACGCCCGACCCGGGGAATCCGGCGGCGGTGCCCGAAGCAACGTTGCGCGAATGGGTGGAAGAGGGCGTGCTCGAATGGCTGGGGCACGTCGGCAACATGCGCGAGCTCTATGCATCGGTGGATATCGTGGTGCTGCCGAGCTACTACCGCGAAGGCATCCCCACGTCGCTTACCGAAGGCGCGGCCTGCGGATTGCCGTTGATCACCACCGACATGCCCGGTTGCCGCGAGGTGGTGACGGACGGCGAGGACGGCTTGTTGATCCAGCCGCGCGACGCCGAGGCATTGGCCAGCGCGATCGCGCGGTTGCTGGATTCGCCCGAACTGGCGGCGCGGCTGGGCCATGCAGCGCGCGCCAAGGCGCTGGACGTCTTCGATGAACAAATCATCATACGGCGCACGCTCGACGTGTACCGCAAGCTGCTCCCGCGTACCCGTCGAATCCGCGCAACGGCTTCGGCATGATCGACGGCCGACAGGGGCCGGCGCGCATGGTCAGAAATGAGTGGTGCGCGGGATACGCCGCACCGCGCCACCGGGTTCACCCGTGCGCGCGACCTGCTTGCGTTCCAGGCGAACGGTAAAGGCGGTCCAGATCATCACCACGACGGCGAAGGCAACCATGTTCGCGATCGCACCCAGCCGCCCATGGATCAAGACGCCCACGAACGGCAGCACCGCAGCAAACGCAACCAGGCAAACCAGGGTCGGACGTGCGCCGAGTCCGGCGTTCATCAGCAAATGATGAATGTGGGAGCGATCCGGCGTGAACGGCGATTCGCCGCGCCGCAGGCGGCGATAGATCACCGCCAGCGTATCCATCACGGGGACCGCGACGCACCACAACACCAAGCCCGGTGATATCCGCCGCGGATCGTCCTGGCTCAACGCGATCAGCGTCCATGCGATCACGTAACCGAGCACGACGCTGCCCGCATCACCAAGAAACACTTTGGCCCGCCGGCCCAGCAGCCCGAGGTTGGAAAGCAGGAAGGGGGACAACGCCGCCGCCAGCAGGAACACGACGACCGCCAGCGGCGCCGGCACGTGCGTAGGAACCAGCAGCGCGACGGCGCCCGCACTGACCAGCGCCAGGCACCCCGCCAGTCCATCGATGCCGTCCATCAGGTTGAACGCATTGATCAGGCCGATCACCGCGAACACGGTGAAGGGGATGCCCAGCCATCCCAGCGTCAATTCGTACCCGTGCAGCCTGCCGAGTGAATGCACGTACATGCCGGTGGTGGCGATCACGATCAGGACGGCCAGGACCTGCACGACCACCCGCACGCTGACGCGCAAACCGTATTTGTCGTCGATCGCGCCGAGCAGGACCAGCATGCATGCCGTTCCCAATACAACATCATCGAAATGCTGCGCCTGTCCCAGCCACACCCACCCGGCGAGCACGCCGACGAAAATGGACAACCCGCCCACCAGTGGCGTGGCAAAACCGTGTCGTTTGCGCGCGTCGGGATAATCGAGCAAGCCAAACGGCTTGCTGATCGGGACGAGTACGCACAAGCCGAGTGCAGACGCGCCCAGCGAGACCACGCATGCCGATAAAACCGTGTGTGCCGCAGAAATCATCCTTGCTCTTTCCGGCTCGCGAAGAGGTTGAGTATGTCCACGCCAGTGAAATTGGTGCTGAATATTTGTGATGATTTCCATTTGGGCAGCCAATTGAAAATGAACCCGTTTATATATTTGAATCACCGATAAACCACATCCAATAATTTTTTCTCGCTGACTTGCACGAGACTGAGAACACGTGCATGCGCAATGTTTTTCTCTCGCCACGACTTGCTCGGCTTGCGTTGAGGTTCGCGTTGCAATGAAGTGCCGCGTCGTATTCAGGTTTGTGCGCCACTCGACGTGCACGAACAACCGATTCGGCGATTGCCGGTTCAGCCTTCGCTACGGGCATGGAATTTGCTTGTATCCTTGCAATGCTGGAAAGGGGTGCGTCGCGTGGTTCGGCAACCGGGGTACTCGTTCAGTCTGCTGCTCCGCTCGGTCCTGACCGGGCCGCGAGGGACAACACCATGACGACGACCGACATTGGCATTCTCCTCATCGTGCTGTGCATCCTGCTGTGGGCGATCATGGCGGCGCTGCACCGGCACACGGTGCAATTGAAAGCACTGCAGGCGCAGCTGGATGAGTTGCTCGACGCATCCCGGCCGAAACGTTCCCGCACCACCGAAGCGGAGGTGCTCGGTCGCAACGACCACGGCGAACCGCGCGCCGTACACGCTCCGGGCGAAAAAAGGGCGTAAGCCGCGCGACCGCAAGGTGGCAACGGAGCCGCTGCGCTTTTTCCATTACCCGTTGCGCCCAGCCATACCCGCGCGGGACCCTGTTTATTCGACGCCGCCGTGTGCATCGGCACTTGGCGTCCTCCGCATGCGGGGTGTAGGTTCGCCGGATTCCACTTTTGCAAAGGCGCGCCATGCCAACCGTCCGTCACGGCTTCCTGCTGCTTGTCGCCACCGCGGTGTTTGCCGCTGCGCCGCTTCTGCAGGCCAAGGCGCCACCCGCGTCCCCGGAAAACGCGAAGATCGAACAGATCCTGGCGCAACGCGCCAGGGTCCGGAATATCCCAGCGGTGGCGCTGTCGAACGACGGCCAGCATCTTGCGTGGATCGTGTCGCACGACGACAAGACGGAATTGACGATGGGCGCGTGGAATGGCGCGCGTGCGCGAGCGGTGCCGATCCCGGGCGATTGCCGGGAAGAGGGCATCCACTGGGCGCCGCGCGCCAATGAACTTGCGGTGCTGACGCGTTGCAAGGTCGATCCTTCCAACACCCGACCGATCAGCGGCGCGATCTGGCTGATCGATGTCGATGCCGGCAAGCCGCCGCGCAAACTCGCGAACATCGACGGCTTCGCGCAAGACATGCAATGGAGTCGCGACGGCCAGCGCATCGCATTCCTGTATGTGCCGGGCGCAACGCGCCTGCCCGAAGCCACGGCATCCGGCAATCCGCGGGTCGGCGTGATCGGCGAAAGCGACGCGCAGGTGCAGCACGTCGCGAGCATCGCGATCTCTGGCGGTGCACCTCGGGTCCTGACGCCGTCTGATCTCTACGTGTACGAATTCCGCGCGTCCTCGACCGGCAATCGCATCGCCTACATCGCCGCCAAGCCACCCGGCGACGACAACTGGTGGACGGCGAAACTCTACGTGCAGGAAGCCAGCGCGGGCGCCATACCGAAGTTGATCGTCGATCCCGCGACGGTGAGCGGACCGCTGCACGGGTTGCAGATCGCGTTGCCACGCTGGTCGCCGGACGATGCGCGCATCCTGTTCATCGGCGGCCTGATGAGCGACCGTGGTGCCACCGGTGGCGACATCTATGGCGTGCCGGCATCCGGCGGAACGCCGGCGGATCTCACGGAAGGAACCAAGGTCACGCCGTCGTGGTTCACGTTCCTCGACGCGCGTTCATTGCTGGTCAACCAGATCGAGAGCGGCAAGGCACAGGTCACGGAATACGTGCTGTCCGGCAACAGCGCGCGCCAGACGCGCCTGTGGTTTACCGCACCGGGCAGGATCGGCGACGGCCGCGCCGCGCTCTCGGTTTCGTTGTCGGGCAAGCAGCCGCTGCGCATCGCGTATGCGGGCAATTCATTCGACCAGCCACCGGAGGTGCACGCGGGGCAACTCGCCACCGCGCCTCCGCCCGCGGTCACCTCCATCAACAAGGATCTTGCGCACACCTGGGGCAAGGCCGAATCGGTGCAGTGGGACCACGATGGGTTCCACGTGCAGGGCTGGCTGGTGTATCCGGCAAATTACGATCCGCACAAGAGTTACCCGATGATCGTGTACGTGCATGGCGGCCCATCTTCGGCGACCCTTCCGAGTTGGGGCAGTGGACAGACGATGCTTTCGGAATTCGGTTATTTCGTGCTGATGCCCAATCCACGCGGCAGTTTCGGCGAGGGCGAAAAATACGCGCAGGCCATCCGCAACCAGATGGGTTACGGCGATCTCGACGACATCCTCGCGGGCGTGGACGAGGTCGAGAAGATGCTGCCGATCGACGATGCAAGGCTCGGCATGATGGGTTGGAGTTACGGCGGTTTCATGAGCATGTTCGCGCCCACCCGCAGCCAGCGCTTCAAGGCCGTGGTCGCGGGCGCCGGCCTTTCCGATTGGCAAAGCTATTACGGCCAGAACCAGATCGACCAGTGGATGATTCCGTTCTTCGGCGCATCGCTGTACGACGACCCCGCCGCCTACGCGAAAAGCTCGGCGATCAATTACATCAAGAATGCACATACACCCGCGTTGATCGTGGTGGGCGAACGCGACGAAGAATGCCCGGCGCCGCAATCGTTCGAGTACTGGCACGCGCTGAAGACGCTCGGCGTGCCGACCACGCTGGTCGTATATGCCAACCAGGGCCACCACATCGCCAACCATGCCGACGAGGAAGACATCATGCGGCGCACGCTGGATTGGTTCGGGAAATACCTGTCCGCAACGCCCTGAGCGCAAGCAAGGCTCAAAAAAGGTTGCCTTGTGGAGATGTTTTTCGCGGCGGCGTGAAGCGCGTGCAATCCAGTTGCAGGCTGCGCGCGCGCAAGAAGCCATGGCGGCGGCAGGCGACCTCGAATCGCCGCCGCAACAATTCCGCGAACGGGCCTTGGCCGCGCATGCGCGTGCGGAAATCGGAGTCGTAATCCTGGCCGCCATTCATCTGGCGCACGAGGCTCATCACGTGTTCGGCGCGTTGCGGCACATGGATCGCCAGCCATTCGCGAAACAGCACCTTCAGTTCCCACGGCAGGCGCAATACCGTGTATCCGGCCATGTTGGCGCCGGCTTCCGCGGCGCGTTCCAGCACCGCTTCCATGTCGCGATCGTTCAATGCCGGAATGATCGGTGCGACCAGGACGCCGGTCGGCACGCCCGCTTGCGTGAGGGCCTGCACCGCCTGCAAGCGCCGGTGAGGCGCAGATGCGCGCGGTTCCAGCTTCGACGCCAGACGGTTGTCGAGTGAGTTCACCGACACGAGTACCTGCACCAGGTTTTCGCGCGCCATGGGCGCGAACAGATCAAGGTCACGTACCACCAGCGCATTTTTCGTAACGATGGTGCAGGGGTGATGGCATTCCGCCAGCACCTCCAGCGCGGCGCGGGTCAGCCGCCATTTCTTCTCGATGGGCTGGTACGGGTCGGTATTGCTGCCGATGTTGATCGGCTTCACCACGTAGCCCGGCTTCGACAACTCCGCGCGCAGCACTTCCGCCAGGTTGGTCTTGGCGCGCAACCTGGTTTCGAAATCCAGTCCGGGCGAAAGATTCAAATAACTGTGCGAGGGACGCGCGAAGCAATAGATGCAGCCGTGCTCGCAGCCTCGGTATGGATTCAGCGCCTGCTCGAAAGCGATGTCGGGCGAGTCGTTGCGGGTGATCACGCTGCGCGCGCGTTCTTCGCTTACCTCGGTGCGCGGCCGCGGCGCGATCTCGTCCAGCACGGCGCTCTGCCAGCCGTCGTCCTCGGCGCGGTGACGCACGCTTTCGAAGCGCCCTTCCGGATTGGAAGCGGCGCCGCGACCCTTGATGCGCGTAGGCGGCGGGTTTTCGGCCGGGCTTTGCATCCTGCCAGCTTATCCCGTGCCGTCTCGGCGCCTGCGACGGGTCGCGCAGACCCCTGCCATCGGTCACGCTTGACGGACGCCTAGTGTATTTGCATATTAATACACGTGGACGCATCGCTGCTCACCATCCAGCCGGCTTCGGCCGAACCAATTTATCGGCAGATCGTCGAGCAGTTGCGCCGATTGATCGCGGGCGGGCAGTTGCCGCCGGGTGAGCTGTTGCCGTCGGTGCGCGAGGTCGCGGGTTTCCACGCGGTCAATCCGATGACCGTGTCGCGCGCGTACAGCCTCGCAGAAAGTGAAGGCCTGCTGGAACGCCTGCGCGGCAAGGGCATGGCCGTCGCCGCGCAATCCAAGCCGACACTGAACCAGACGCAACGTCTCGCGTTACTGGAACCGCAAATCGTTGCGCTCGCGCGGCAGGCCCGCGAACTCGAACTTTCCGCCGAACCGGTGTTGCGCCGGCTCGACAAATTGCTGAAGGAGTAAAGCCATGAACGCCACCGCCCAGGCCGTTGCCGTCGCATCCGCCGCGCCGCTGCAGGTGCGCGGCCTCACCCACCACTACGAATCGAAGATCGTGCTGGACCACGTCGATCTTGCGCTGCAGCCATGGGTGCGGCGAGCGCGATGTCACTGCTGCGCGTATTCGCGGGACGTGCGCTCGGCAACATGGTCCAGACCTGCATCGCCGGTGTCGCGTTCGTGCTGATGTGCGTGAGCCTGCCGCTGGTGTACCTCACGCCGATGGCCAGGCTCGGCCCTGCCGCGGGGCTGATCGAATGGGGGCTGTTTGTGGCATGGCTGGTGTTCGCCGTGTGGATGGCCTGGCTTGCGTTGCGTGCCTGGCAAGCCTTCCGGCTGCGCCCGCATCCGTTCCTTTCGCGTTGAGGCGTTCCGTACCGGCGTCAGTCACCACGCTCCATGTCGCGGGCGAACAAGCGCCGGAAGCCACGCCTCAATGCCATCAAGCCGCGCCACAACTTCGGGATCAGCCACACGAGAAGCAGCACGAACAGCACCAGCAGCGCCACGAACACCGCCGGATGCTTGAACGCCAACCACAGTCCCAACAACAGCAAGCCGTCTTCGGAGAAGCTGAGTCCCCAGTTGGAAAAGGGTTCGGGCGAGGTGTTCACGACGGCCCGCGTACCGGCCTTGGCCACGTGGGTCCCGGCCGCGAGCGCGCCGCCGAGGATCGCGGCAACCGCCTGCGTTTCCGGTGGGGCGTCGGCGAACACGCCCCACGCCAGCAACGCACCCAGCGGCACCCGCACGAAGGTCTGCACGCTGTCCCATACCGAATCGACCGCGGGGATCTTGTCGACCAGGAACTCGACCACCAGCAAGGCGCCCGTCGCGATCAGCACCGGCGTGTGCGCGAGGATGGCAAGCTTTGCCGGCAACACGACCACGTGGAAGCGCGCCAGCATGCCGGCAATGAAGAGCGCCGCGTACAGCCTGAAGCCGGAAGCCCAGGACATCACGCCCGCGAGCGCGACCGAGGGCAGTGCGACCATCGTGACCGTCTCCGTGGATCGACATCGCGACCATACGCCGGCGCGTTGGCCTGCGCTATGATCCAGCCGGATTCGCCCTGTCGAGGTTGCCAATGTTCTGGGGTCTGGCGCTGATTGCATTGGTCGCATTCTTGCTGGCGTTCATCAGCCACTCGCCCGGCTGGATGGGGCTGTGCCTTTTCATCGGTTTCATCTCCGCCATCGCGGCGGCGCTGGTTTTCATCGAGCGCCACGTGCGCGCGAGTTCGCGGCCCGAGCACATGACCGATCGGGAGATCCAGGCCTTGCGCAACACCGTCCGCAAGCCCGGCGAGCCGCCCCGGCAATTGCCGCCCTCCGATCCCCGCTGACGCGGTTTCGACTCCGCGGGTCCGGCACTGCTACGCTAAAATTTTCTTGTCCGGCCGCGAGGAGTCTTGAGCGATGAGCAAGGTGCACCCCGTTCCATCAGCGTTTGCCGCCGCCGAGCAGATCAAGCCCGACACCTACGACCGCCTGTACAAGGAATCGATCGACGTCCCGGAAAAATTCTGGGCCGAAGCCGCGAAACGGCTGGCATGGATCAAGCCGCCCACGCAGACCATGGACATTTCCTTCGACGCGAAGGATCTGCACATCCGCTGGTACGCCGACGGCGTGTTGAACCCAACCGTCAGCTGCCTCGATCGGCACTTGGCAAAGCGTGGTGACAAGACAGCGCTGCTGTTCGAAGGCGACGATCCGAACGTTTCCCGCGCGATCACCTACCGCGAACTGCATGCCGACGTCTGTCGGTTCGCGAACGCCTTGCGCAACCTGGGCATCAAAAAGGGCGACCGCATCGCGATCTACATGCCGATGATTCCGGAAGCCTGCGTGGCAATGCTGGCCTGCGCACGCATCGGAGCGATCCATTCGGTGGTATTCGGCGGGTTTTCGCCCGACGCGCTGGCCGGGCGCATCGCCGATTCACAGTGCAAAGTGGTGATCACCGCGGATGAAGGCGTTCGTGCCAACAAGAAGATCGCACTGAAGCACAACGTGGACGAAGCACTGACGCGTCCCGACACGAACAGCATCGAGACGGTGGTGGTGGTGCGCCGCACCGGCGGCGCGGTGAACATGCAATCGCCGCGCGACCGCTGGTGGCACACCCTGGTGGAAGGTCAATCGGCCGAGTGCGAACCGGAGCCGATGAACGCGGAGGATCCCCTGTTCATCCTGTACACGTCAGGTTCCACCGGCAAGCCCAAGGGCGTGCTGCACACCATCGGCGGCTACATGGTGTGGGTGTCGTACACGCACGAGGCGATTTTCGACCTGCGCGAGGACGACATCTACTGGTGTACGGCCGACGTCGGCTGGGTCACCGGACACAGCTACATCGTGTACGGCCCGCTTGCGAACGGCGCGACTTCGCTGGTGTTCGAAGGTGTGCCGAACTGGCCGGATCCTTCGCGCATCTGGCAGGTCTGCGACAAGCACAAGGTGACGATCCTGTACACCGCACCGACGGCGATCCGCGCGCTGATGCGCGAGGGCGATGAGCCGGTGAAGAAAACTTCGCGCAAATCGCTGCGTCTGCTCGGCTCGGTCGGCGAGCCGATCAATCCGGAAGCCTGGGAGTGGTATTTCAACGTGGTCGGCGAAGGCCGCAGCCCGATCGTGGATACCTGGTGGCAGACGGAAACCGGCGGCATCCTGATCTGTCCGCTGCCTGGTTCGAGCGTGCTGAAACCGGGCGCCGCGATGAAACCGTTCTTCGGCATCAAGCCGGCGATCTTCGACCCGGACGGCAAGCCCATCGAGGGTGCGGGTTCCGGCAACCTGGTGATCACCGATTCCTGGCCGGGCCAGATGCGCACGGTGTACGGGGACCACCAGCGTTTCATCGACACCTATTTCAAGATGTATCCGGGCGTGTACACCACCGGCGACGGCGCCGAGCGCGACGCAGATGGCGACTGGAAGATCACCGGCCGCGTGGATGACGTGATCAACGTGTCCGGCCACCGCATCGGCACCGCCGAAATCGAAAGCGCGATGATGGCCGACGAACGCGTGGCCGAAGCTGCGGTGGTGGGCTGCCCGCACGACATCAAGGGCACGACCATTTATGCCTTCGTGACACCGAAGGAGGGCGTGGCCCCGAGCGACGCGCTGAAGAAGGAACTCGTCGGCGGCATCCGCGAACGGATCGGGCCTTTCGCCGCGCCCGAATACCTGCAGTGGGCCGCGGCGCTTCCGAAAACGCGTTCGGCCAAGACCATGCGAAGGATCCTGCGCAAGATCGCGGAAGCCGGCGACCACGAAGTCGATCTCGCCACGCTGGGCGACACGTCCACGCTGGCCGATCCTTCGGTCGTGAAGCAGCTCTACGACGATCGCGTGCGGCACTGATCGCGCGGTTCGCTTGATGTCGCTGCAACTCGATTTCGCCGAGGCGATTCCAAACGAAGTCGCCTCGCGGCTGGATGAACAGTCGATCCATCTCTGGCGGATTCCGTACGCGTCTTCGCAACGGCGTGCGCCGCTCGTCACGCTGTTGGCCTGTTATCTCGACCTTCCCGAATCCGCCATCGCGCTGGATGAAGATGCGCGGGGCAAACCCTTCCTCGCCAACTCGACGGGTCCATCCGGCGATGGCACAGCGTTCGAGTTCAACTGGTCGCACAGCGGCGACTACGCACTGGTCGCGTTGTCGCGAGGCGGTGCGGTGGGCGTCGACATCGAGCGGCTTGGGAAAAATCTGCGTGCGATCGAAATCGCCCGACGCTTTTTCGACGCCGGGGAAGCCGAAATCCTCACGGCGCTCGATCCGGACCCCCGCGAACGTGCCTTCATCGGACTTTGGTGCGCCAAGGAGGCGGTGCTGAAAGCGGTGGGCGAGGGCCTGTCCTTCGGGCTCGCCCGCCTCGCCTTTGCACATGTTTCCGATGCGGATTGGGATTTGGCGACGGCGGATCCCGCACTGGGTGAAGTGCGCGACTGGCAGGTATCGGGTTTCGATCCCGCGCCCGGCTACCGCGGATGCGTGGCCTGGCGCGGCGGAAGTCGTCGGATTTTTGCATTCCAGCCGCTTGCCGGCCGCGCCAGCTGACCGTGGGCTTGCGCCCGGGAACTCCATCGCGCCGGGCGGGTCTCAGTAGTACGGGTAGTCTCCCCGTAGATTCACGGCGCACAGCGAGCGTCGTGGATTGCACCCTCCGGCGCGGAGTCCTCTCCGCGCCTTTTTTATGTTTTCGTGCCATCATTTCGGGCTGTTCCACCGATCGCGGCTCCGGGTAGCACATCCTGTGGGGGCAAGTGCGCACTTGGTACTTGCCGACGCGGGTTGCCAACGCACGTTGCCGAAGGCATCCATGACGACCCTGAGTGTCAACCTCAACAAGATTGCCGTACTGCGCAATGCCCGTGGCGGGGACCAACCGAACCTGCGCGAGGCCGCTGAAACCTGCATCACGGCCGGTTGCGGCGGCATCACGGTGCACCCGCGGCCTGATCGCCGTCACGTCACCGCCGAGGATGTTGCGCTGTTGGCGGAGCTGACGCGCGATCGCGTCGAATTCAATCTCGAGGGCAATCCGTTCGCACCCGCGCGCCCGGGCTATCCCGGATTCGTCGAATTGGTGCGGCAAGCGCGACCCACGCAGGCCACGCTGGTTCCGGATTCGGACGGCCAAATCACCTCCGACCATGGCTTCGATCTCACTCGCGACATCGACCGCTTGGCGCCGTTGGTCGCTGAACTCGACGCAATTGGTTGCCGCGTGTCATTGTTCGTGGATGCCGGCACGATCAACGGCTTGCAGCAAGCGCGCGCGATCGGCGTTGCACGCATCGAGCTTTATACCGGTCCATATGCCCAGGCTTTTGCCAGTGGCGATGCCGATGCAGCGTTGGCGAGCTGCACGATCACGGCCCGACACGCGACCGAAGCCGGTCTGGGGGTGAATGCGGGTCACGACCTCGACCAGCAGAACCTCGGCGCGTTCCGGCACGCCATTCCGCAACTCGCGGAGGTTTCGATCGGGCATGCGTTGATCAGCGAAGCACTCTATGACGGACTCGTGCCCACCGTGCGCCGCTATCTTTCGATTCTGGCCTGAGCAAAAAAATGCCGCGCTGAGCGCGGCATTTTCAGATTGCGAATCGCAACACTCACTCAGGCCCGGATCCATTCTTGCCCTTGCCGTGGGTTATGAAACCCACGTGCACCATGCCCGCATCCTTCGCCTCCTGCATCACTTTCCAGATAATGCTGTAGGGTGTGGTCTTGTCCGCGCGGATATCCAGTTCCGGTTGCGGATTGTTGCTCGCCTCGGCACGCAGCTTGGCGGAAAGAATCGCGTCGTTGATCGGACTGTCGTTCCAGTACAGCGTACCATCGGCTTCCACCGCCAAATCGATGGGCGGAACGTCGATCGGCACCGGCTTGGTGTTGGGATCGGCACGCGGCAGGTCGACCTTGACCTTGTGCGACATCAGCGGCGCCGTGATCATGAAGATGATCAGCAGCACCAGCATGACGTCCGCCAGCGGGGTCACATTGATTTCGGCGCGCGGGATATCGCTTCCCGAGTTGTCGCCTAGACTCATCGCCATGACGTCAGGTCCTCACTTCTCGAAGCCGATTTTCTGCACGTTGTAGCGTCGTGCTTCGGCCATCACTTCAGCCAGATAGTTGTACTGCGTGTCGTCCGTCGCCTTGATGTGCACCTGCGGCTGCTGATCCAGCGTCTTGGCGCCAATCGTGGCGAGCTGCGCCTGCAGATCGACATTGCTGATCGGCACGTTGTCCCAAGTCATCGAACCGTCGGCCTGGATGAACAGCGTGTGCGGCGTGATCTCGTCAGGCTTCGAGTTCGGGTTGGGCTGGGGCAAGTCGATCTTGATGTTGTGCTGCACCAGCGGCGCGGTGATCATGAAGATCACCAGCAACACCAGCATCACGTCGATCAGCGGTGTGATGTTGATGTCGGCGACGGGACCGCCGCCGCTATTGGTACTCATGGCCATGAACGAACCCTCTTACTTCTTGGCCGCCGGCGGAGTGGCCGCAGCCGCCTGACGCGGGATCGCCGCGCTGCCGGTCTCGACGCGCGCACCGGTGGAGAAGAAGTCGTGCAAGTCGTGCGCGAATTCATCGAAGTGCGCGATGGTCACGCGGTTGGCGCGCGAGTAGGCGTTGTACGCGATCACCGCGGGGATGGCGGCGAACAGACCGATGGCGGTCATGATCAGCGCCTGGCCGACCGGGCCGGCCACCGCCGAGATCGAGGACTCGCCGCTGGCACCCAGGTTGATCAGGGCGTAGTAGATGCCCATCACGGTACCCAGCAGGCCGACGAACACCGCGGCCGAACCCACCGTGGCCAGCAGCGTCAGGCCGCCTTCGAGGTTGCGGCTCTCGCGATCCACGGCTTGCCGCAGGGCGCGATCGACGAACTCGGAGCGGTTGAGCGCTTCGACCATGCGGCTGCCTTCATGCCGTTGATGATGCGCGGCGGCCGAGGCCGCGTCCAGCGCGATCTTGGAGAACGGTTCCGTGCGCGGCTGCTTTTCCATCACGCGAACCGCATCCTGCGCGGACGGGGTATCCCAGAACTTCTGGATTACCTTGTCCATGCGGGAGCGGATCAGCGCGTTGCGGATCGCGATCGCGATGATGAAATACCACGAGGATATCGACATCACCACCAGCACGACCAGCACGATGAAGTCGATCGCGTGATCCAGCGGATGGCTCAGGATTTCGTGGAGAAAGTGACTCGCGCCAACCTGTTGGAGGGCTTGCGCGTTGGCATTGCCGACTGGTGCGGCGGCGGCGGAGGCTGCTTCTTGGATCATGGCGCTACCTTCCTTCAAGTTGTAGCAAAGTGGAACGTTGGTTGACGAACTCTAACGGATGGAAACCTGAAGAGCGTGAAATCTACATCATGCCTTGGAGGCTGAAGTTGACCGGAACCCGGACCACGCCACCCGCGGCCTTGCCGTTGTGGACGCCCGGATTGAACTTCCACTTGCGCGCAGCCTCCTCGGCGGCGCGATCAAGTTCCCGGTAGCCACTCGATTTCTCGATGGTGACGTTGGTCACCTCGCCCGCCGCATTGATGGTGATGTTAAGGACCACCATACCCTGGTGACCCTGGCGCATCGCCTGGATCGGATAGCTCGGCGGGTTGCGGTTCTTGTAGCTGATGTCGATCGACGCCTGCACGTCCGCGGGCGGCGGCGGTGGCGCCGGCGGACGCGGGGGCGCGGCCGGGGTCGACATGACGCTCTGTTCCTGCGGCGGCGGCGGCGCCGGTGGTGGCGGCATCGGCGGCGGCTTCTGGATCTTGATTTCCTTCGGCGGCGGCTGCTTCGGCGGCTCCGGCGGCGGCGGCGGCGGTGGTGGCGGTGGCGGTGGCGGCGGAATGAACTGAACGCGCACGATGGCCTGCTTGTTTTCCTTCTTCGCACCCGGCGGAGCCGCAGGCGCGAGCAGCATGATGATGATGCCGGCGTGCAACGCAATCGCGAACGCAATCGCAATCGTGCGCCACCAGTTGAACCGTTTACGGTCTCGAGCCGACGTACGTGCCATCGTGTATTGAACCAATCACTGACCTGTTGGGCCCTACCGCGGCACCGTTCCGTCCGAAACGGCGCCGCAACCAAGGCGGCGGAAAAGTCTGAAACGTTACACCAGCGTGACGGCTTTGCCTAGTGGCAAAAGCCCAATATTTGTGTTGCGTATCGCTTGAGAACCCGGCGCACGTGCGGGATCACTTGTGTCCCAATTGCTTCAGGGTTCGCTGTGCGTCGGCTCGCGTTTCCGGATCCTGCTCGGCTTGCTCGTACGCTGCGCGCGCGGCGACCTTGTCCTTCAATGCCAGTTCGGCATTGCCCAAGGTGAGATATGCCGCGCCCATGCGCTTGAATCCGCCCTTCGCAACAGCCTGCTTCAGCGCGTCGCGCGCTTCCTTGTGGTGATCGAGCTGCTCAAGCAACTGCCCGCGCAGGAAATCCACCTCGCCGGTTTTGGCGTCGGGAGCGGCCTTGCCATACGCCGCTACGGCATTCTTGTAATCGCCCGCAATGGTGTAGGAGTCACCCAGCAGCTTGTAGCTGTCGTAGCCGGGCTGGATGATGCCTTTGCTCATCCCTTCCTGGAGGACGCCCACGGCCTTCATCGCATTGGCTTTCGGGTTGGAGCTGTTCTGGCCGAGGTTGTCGTACATCTTGGCCATGTTCATGTAGCCGGCCTGATCCTTGATCTGGCCGTTGGCCCGTGCGCGCTCGAGCAGCGCCAGTGCCTTCTGATCTTGGTGCGCGTTGATGTAGATCGCGATGACGTTCTGCAGCAACGTGCTGTTGTTGGGGTCCTTGGCCAGCGCGGCTTCAGCCAACTTCGCAGCGTCGTCGTATTTGTCCATCGCGAAGTCGCTGGCCATCTCGATCTGGTCCCAGCTCGACTGTGGCTTGTCGCTCAGGGATTTGGCCTTCTGGATGGCCGCGACGGCCTGCGGATATTTCTGCATGCGGTAGTACGCGTTGCCCTGCAGCGCGTACACGTCCGCTGATTGCGCGCCGCTTTCCTTGTTCCAGGTATCCAGCGTCGTCAGCGCATCGCCGTAGTCCTCGTCTGCGATGTACATCTGCGCGAGGGTTTCCAGTCCTTGGAAATAACTGTCGTTGTCGAGCGCGTTCGAATCGAGGGCCTGCTTTTGCAGTGCGATCGCGCCCTTGGTATCGCCACCACGATACTTCACTTGCGCGAGGCCCAGCATCGCAAGCGATTTTGCGTAGGCGCTGCTGCCCGCATCAGCAATCGGCTGCAAATCCTTGAGCGCCGTCGAAGCGTCTCCACTGTTGGCGGCCGCCAAACCTTCATTGAGGGTCTTCGCTTCTTTGGAGCTGACACCCCTGTCCTTGGGCTGTTTACGCGTGGCGTTGGGATACTTGGTTTCCTGCTTGCCCTGCTTGTCCTGCTTCTCGGACTTCTCGTTCTGCTGCCCGCATTTGTGCTGCAACATTTGCATGCTGTTGCACGCGCCGGCGGTGCTTTGCGCCAAGGCCACGCCAGGGAGAAATGCCAGCGCAACCAAGGAACACATGCCCATGCCCAAAAACACCCAGCGGGAATCAAGCTTCATCAGAACGCCTCTCACAGACGGGTAGGTGCGCGAACGGGGAGGGTGAGAGTAACGCGGGCCATGCGCAAAGCTCAAGTACCAGACGGCCGCACGTTCATGCGCGCCCCTCCAGTGCCTTGTTAGACGTCCAGATTGCCGACCCGCAGCGCGTTGGATTCGATGAACTCGCGACGTGGTTCGACGACGTCGCCCATCAACGTCGAAAAAATCTGATCGGCCTCGAGCGCATCTTCGATGCGCACTTGCAGCAACCGCCGCGTGTCTGGATTGACTGTGGTTTCCCACAGCTGTTCCGGGTTCATTTCGCCGAGGCCCTTGAAGCGCTGGATCTGGCGCCCCTTCTTGGCTTCGTCGAACAACCATGCGCGCGCACCGGCAAAACTGCTGGCCGCCTGCGAAGCGTTTCCACGGCGGACTTCCGCGCCTTCCGCTCCGCGACCATGGAGCGCCCGCGCCACCTCCAGCAACGACCGGAAATCGGCACCGGAAAAGAAACTGCGCGGCAGCACCCAGGTGTGTTCCGTGCCGTGTTGCGAACGCTGCAGCAGCCACGCGGCAGGGTGCTCGCCCGCTGCTTCGCGCAGGTCGAGCCGGAACTGCGGGCGACCCAAGCCCGTGGCGTTGAGTTTGGACGTCAAGCCGTCCGCCCACGCGTGCATCGCGACAGAATCGGACCACATGCCGTCCTCGAGCGGCGCGTATTCCAGCATCGCCGTGAACACGCTCGCGTCACCGCGTTGTGCGAGCCGGCCGATCTGGTCGAGGGCCGCCTGGTACTGGCGCAACAGGGCCTCCAGCGCCGGCCCCTCGATGGGAGCCGCGCCCGCGCCCGGCAACCAAGCCGCGTCCTGCACCGCGCTGGCGATCAGGTACTCGTTCAATGCAGCGTCGTCCTTGAGGTACAGCTCGTTCTTGCCCTGCTTGATTTTGTATAGCGGTGGCAGGCCGATGTAGACATGCCCGCGCTCGATCAGCTCCGGCATCTGGCGGTAAAAGAAAGTGAGCAGGAGGGTGCGAATGTGCGAACCGTCGACATCCGCGTCGGTCATGATGATGATGCGGTGGTAGCGCAGCTTTTCGACATTGAACTCGTCCTTGCCAATGCCGGTGCCGAGCGCCGTGATCAGGGTTCCCACTTCGGCGGAATTGAGCATCTTGTCGAAACGCGCCTTTTCGACATTGAGGATTTTGCCCTTGAGCGGCAACACAGCCTGGGTCTTGCGGTTGCGGCCTTGCTTGGCCGAACCACCCGCCGAGTCGCCCTCGACCAGGAAAAGCTCGGACAATGCGGGGTCGCGTTCCTGACAGTCGGCCAATTTGCCGGGCAGCCCAGCGATATCGAGCGCACCCTTGCGCCGGGTCAGCTCACGCGCCTTGCGCGCCGCTTCGCGCGCACGCGCCGCGTCAACGACCTTGCCGGCGACGAGCTTGGCGTCGCCGGGATTCTCCTGCAGATATTCCTCGAGCTTGGTGTTGACTGCTTGCTCGACGATGCCCTTGATCTCGGAAGAAACAAGCTTGTCTTTCGTTTGCGACGAAAACTTGGGGTCAGGCATCTTGACCGACAGTACCGCGATAAGCCCTTCGCGCATGTCGTCGCCCGACAGGGCCACTTTGGAGTTTTTCGCCAATCCCGACTGTTCGACGTAATTGCTGAGCGTTCGCGTCAGTGCGGCGCGCAATCCTGTCAAATGTGCGCCACCATCCTTTTGCGGGATGTTGTTGGTGAAGCAGAAAATCGATTCCTGATAACCATCGGTCCACTGCATGGCCAATTCAACCGTCGTATCGCCGGATTGGACGCTGAATCCGATTGCGTTGGGGTGCAGGGGAGTCTTGAGTTGGGAAAGATGTTTGACAAAGGCACGGATTCCGCCTTCGTACTGGAAAATGTCTTTTTTTCCAACCCTCTGATCCTCAAGGGTTATTTTGACTCCCGAATTCAGAAAGGCCAGCTCGCGCAAACGTTTGGCCAGGATGTCGTACTGGAATTCGATATGGGTAAAGGTCCCCGAACTGGGCAGAAACCGCACCGTGGTACCACGGCGGTCAGAGGGGCCCACCTCGCGCAACGCATACAGCGGTTCACCCAACCGATATTCCTGCCGATATTCCTTGTCATTGCGATAAATCGTGAGCCACAAGTGCTCCGACAACGCATTGACGACCGAAACGCCCACGCCGTGCAGACCACCCGAGACTTTGTAGGAATTGGCGTCAAACTTGCCACCCGCGTGCAGGACAGTCATCACAACCTCGGCCGTCGAGCGGCCCTCTTCCGGATGAATGTCCACCGGGATGCCGCGGCCGTTGTCGGCTACGCTGACTGTTCCATCATCAAGGATGGTAATTTCGATGTGATCGCAATAGCCCGCCAAGGCTTCGTCGATCGCGTTGTCCACGACCTCGAACACCATGTGATGCAGACCCGTGCCGTCATCCGTGTCGCCGATGTACATGCCAGGACGTTTGCGAACCGCCTCGAGTCCTTTCAGTACTTTGATGCTGCTGGAGTCGTAGATCTCATTCATGGTCGGTCTCGAAAGTAGACAGCGCAAACGATTCATTATACCGCGTAGCACCCCGCATCCCCTTCAGTTATGGGTTGAAGGGCTGGCATTCTCCGTGCTCCACGTGGAACAACCTTGTGGTCTCGTTTACGCGGCTGGGTTCAGGCGCGCGCGTGCTCGTCAGCCAGCTCTGGATTGCAGTGTCGCGAAGCCACTGAATCACGCGAGATGAATGAGGCTCGTCCAATTCCGATTCCAAGTCGTCCAGACACAACAACGGATATTCGCCAATGCTGTCTTTGAGCCACCGCGTGATCGCCACGGTGCACACCAAAGCAGCGGCTTTCGCTTGTCCGCGGGACAAATGCTCGCGCTTGGCGACCTTATCGAACACCATTGCCCAGTCGGCCCGATGGGCCCCGACCCGGGTAAACCCTATTTCGCGGTCGCGATCTCGCGTCTCGGTCAACTGTCGGGCCAAGCCGTGCTCGGTATCCCAACCGGGACGGTAATCGATTCGAACCCGGCCCAGCTCAGGAACAAGAACGGCGGCTTCCTGCGCGATATAGGGCTCCAGCCCCGCCAAACAACGCACCCGCATGGTGTGTATTTTGTGCGCCAGACCCCCAAGGTCATGTTCCCAAGGCACAAAATCATCCGATGGCGCATTCTGGCGAAGCAAAGCATTCCGTTGACGCAACGCCCGCCGCCAGGCTTTCCATAATGCCAAGGAGGCGTGTTCCACGTGGAACACGCTCCAATCAAGAAACCCCCTGCGCTCCTCCGTGGGACCAAGTATTAGTGTCTGGCTCTCGGGGCCAAAGTAGACAACGGGGCAGGCCTCGAACAGCGGCGCCAAGTTCGGCAGATCTCCGCCATCAAGGCGCCCGATCCACCGGTCCTCCGTGCGGGTCAGCCCTAGCCGCGCCTTGGCCCTTCGGTTGCGCTGGACTTCGGCGTAGAGGAGGTAGCTGTTTGCGCCGTGACGCTTGGGCGCAGTCCGTCCGCCAGCCCGAAAGGAGCGGCCGTGCGAAAGAATGTAGGCGGCCTCCAGCAGTGTCGTCTTGCCGGCGCCATTCGGACCAATCAGCCAGTTGATCCCGGGCCCGGGTGCGAAGCTGACGTGCTCGAAACAACGCAGATTGCCCGCCCGCAACAGTTCAATATTCACGCCGTCGTTCCGCGTACGGCCCCGCCGGAGCGGCCGTGTTACAGCCGCAACGGCATTACCACGTGTTGGGCTTCTTGGCTCGAAACGCCACGCAGCAGGCAACTTGATTGGGCGTCGCGCAACTGGAGTTGCACGTTCGCCTCGTCCAGCGCCCCCAATGCCTCAAGCAGGTAACCGACGTTGAAGCCGATCGCAATGTCACCGACCTTGGTATCCGCCTCGATCTCTTCGAAGGCTTCTTCCTGCTCGGGATTATGGGCGATGATGCGCAGGCAACCCGGGGTCACTTCAAGGCGTACGCCGCGATACTTCTCATTGGAGAGGATCGCCGCGCGTTGGAGTGCATTGCGGAGCCCTTCGCGATCGACTTTCACGATCTTGTCAGCACCCAAGGGGACGACCGCTTCGTAATCCGGGAACCGGCCATCGATCAACTTGGACGTGAACACGACATCCGAGCGGCGAACCCTCAGGTGATTGCTGGAGAACTCGATTTCCACCAAGTCATCGGCGTTCTCGAACAGGCCTTGCAACTCCGTCACACCCTTGCGCGGAATGATCAGCTGCCGCGTACTGCCTGCCGGCTTGTCCAGGGCTGTCTGAGCCATCGCCATGCGGTGTCCGTCAGTGGCCACGCAACGCAGCTCGGCGCCTCGCAAATCCAGCAGCAAACCGTTGAGGTAGTAGCGAACGTCCTGGTTGGCCATCGCGAACGACGTGCGCTCCATCAGGCGCCGCAAGGTGCCTTCGGGCAGCGAAACCTTGTCGGTAACCTCGATCTCGTCATTGTTTGGAAACTCCTCTGCGGGGAGGGTTGCCAAGGTGTAGCGGCTGCGGCCCGCATGCATCACTACGCGATCACCCTTGACCTGAACGTCCACGTTCACGCCATCGGGGAGAGCCCGAACCAAGTCAAACCATTTCCTCGCTGGAATCGTGGTTTCGCCGGCCTCCTTCATCTCCACCATCGTGGTGGCACGCATTTCAACCTCGAGATCCGTTCCCGTAAGCGACAGGCGACCTTCCTTGACGGTCACGAGCAGGTGAGCGAGAACCGGCAGTGTTTGCCTGCGTTCGACCACGCCGACGACCTGCTGCATTGGTTTGAGCAAGATTTCCCGTTGAGTGCTGAAGCGCATGTTGGTCCCCGCGGCGGTTATCTTTTAACAAGGTTACTTGTAAACAAGCTAGTAGAAGCAGGTGACGTTGATAACTGTTATTCTGAAATTAAACATTAAAAATCAATTAGCTGGCGTTAAAAGTCTCGGAACTGGCCGCTTTCGTTTCCGGTGCATGGATTGTGGATGATTTACGGATGAACAGCCATCCCGATTTCATCCACAAGTTTACCCGGTCAATATCCGGATCAATTTGTCCCAGTCCTGGCGCAGGCGCATGTCGGTGTCGCACAAGCTGCGGATCTTCTTGCAAGCGTGCATGACTGTGGTGTGGTCCTTGCCGCCGAAGGCCTCGCCGATTTCCGGCAGGCTATGTTCGGTCAATTCCTTGGCCAATGCCATCGCAATTTGGCGTGGACGGGCCAGAGACCGCACCCGCCGTTGCGACAGCAGGTCCGACAGCCGCAACTGGTAGTAGTCGGCCACCGTTTTCTGGATGTTCTGGATCGTGATCGCCCGTGCATGCACATTGAACAGATCGCGCAAGGTTTCCTGGACCAGTTCCATCGTGATGCCGCGCCCGGAAAGGTTGGCCTGTGCGGCGATGGTATTGAGGGCGCCTTCCAGTTCGCGCACGTTCGAACGAATCCGTCGCGCCAACAGCAGCGCCACGTCGCCGGGCAGCGGAATGCCTCGGGTTTGGGCCTTTTCCAGCAGGATTGCCGCTCGGGTCTCGAAGTCGGGTGGCTCGATCGCCACCGACAAGCCCCAGCCGAGCCGCGATTTCAAGCGCAGTTCCAGATTATCCACTTCCTTCGGATAGCGGTCGCAGGTCAGGATGATCTGTTGGCGCGATTCGTACAGCGTATTGAAGGTGTGGAAGAACTCTTCCTGGGTCGCGTCCTTGCCGGCGAAGAACTGGATGTCGTCGATCAGCAACGCGTCGACCGAACGAAACTTGTGCTTGAAGTCGTCCATGTTCTTGTTGCGCAGCGCCGTGATCATCATTTCGGTAAAGCGCTCGGAGTGCACGTACAGCAACTTCATCGACGGGCTGTGCTTCAGCATCAGGTTGCCCGCGGCCTGCATCAGATGGGTTTTGCCGAGGCCGGTGCCGCCGTAGAGCAGCAAGGGGTTGTAGGCGCGCCCAGGATTCTGGGCCACCTGCATCGCCGCGGCCTTGCCCAACTGGTTGGACTTGCCTTCGACGAAGTTGTCGAAGGTGTAGTGAGGGTCTATGTTGTGTTGCTGGGTATGGACCGGGGCGCCGGACACGGACGCCTGCATGACGGGCGATCGGGTCGTGGGTGTGAGCGAACCCACCTCGAGCTTCAATGCAACCGGATGACCCGCGAGCGCGGACAAGGTCCCCTCGATGCGCGTCAAATATTCATTGCGCACGAATTCCAGCGTGTAGCTGTTCGGGGCCAGCAGCCGCAAGGTGCCGTCGTCGTAGCGCGCCTGCAGCGGCTGCAGCCAGGTGTGCAGCACGCCCGGCTCGATTTCACCCTCGAGTCTGGCGAGGCAGCGTTGCCAAAGATCGCTCATGGAATCCCGCGCAAAAACCATCAGGAACGCCAACGTGCAACTGCACGCGGCAGAACAGGGGAGTCTATCAGGCTGCCGCGAACCTGCGAACGCGTCCGACGCTCCGTCAAATGTGCTCTCCGTTCGGTTGACTGGAAACCATGTTCAACCCTACAATCCGCAGTCTTTTTCCTTGCCTGACCCGCCTTGCGCGGGCGTCCCGCTGCGGAGTCACCCATGAAACGCACCTACCAGCCCAGCGTGCTCAAGCGCGCACGTACCCATGGTTTTCGCGCGCGCATGAAAACCGCCGACGGCCGCAAGGTCCTGTCTGCACGCCGCGCCAAGGGCCGCAAGCGCCTGATTCCGTAAGCGTGTCGGCATGGTCGGCTTGCCGCCCGCTGCGCGGCTGCGCCGTGCCTCCGATTTCGCCGCGTTGCGGCAGGCCGAGCGCTGGCAGGGACGACACTTTCTGTTGCGCTGGCACACGGGTTCGGAAAGAAACGCACGGTTGGGTCTCGCGGTTTCGCGCAAGGTGAGCAAGCGCGCGGTCGAACGCAACCGGATCAAGCGCGTCGTTCGCGAATCGTTCCGGGCCGAGCGCGAGGGATTGCCGGCGCTGGATATCCTGGTCATTGCGCGCACGTCGGCGGCTGGTATTCCGAATCCCGTGCTGGTCGCCGACCTCGGACTTGCGTGGCGCAAGCTCAAGACGTTGAAGCCGACGCCCGCACCCGGCACAATCGGCGGCTGACTTGCTGCGGCCCGCAGCGCCCCAGCCCGAGTTCCCCCAGTGATCAATCAAACACGCACCCTGCTGGTCGTGGCGTTGTTCTTCGTCGCCTACCTGCTCTGGCAGGCCTGGCAACACGACTACCCCGCCGTGCCGCCTCCGGCGCCACCCGCGTCTGCGCAGGTAGTCGCGACTTCGGGTGTGCCCGAAGCGAGTTCGATGCCGACCGCCGCAGGCAGCGTCGCTGCGCCCCCCCTGGGGGCGGCAACGCCTGTCGGCGATGCCAGTGCGGGCTCGACGCCGAAACAGGATCTGGTCACCGCCAGCAATGACGTGCTGAAGCTCACGATCGATCCGCGCGGCGGCACGATCGTCGGCGCCGCGTTGCTCAATTATCCCGAAAAGGTGAAACGCGGCAGTCCCCCGGTGCAATTGCTGGACGATGCAGCCGGGAACTATTACGTGGCGCAGGACGGCCTGATTGGTGCGAACGGCAGTGCGGCGCCCAATCACCTGGCGGTGTTCAAGCCTGCGGCGACTACGTACGGGTTGGCGCCGGGGCAGAAACAGGTCGTGGTCACGCTGACCTGGACCGATGCCGCGACCGGCATCAACGTCGTCAAGCGTTACACGCTGGCCCGCGGCAGCTATGTCGTCGAGCTTTCGCAGCAGGTCGAGAATCACGGCACCAAGACGTGGCAGGGCAACACCTACGAACAGCTGGATCGGATCGAGCCGCCGCCACCGCCCAAGCATTTGCTCGAGTTCTACAACCCGGACAGCTACGCCTTTACCGGCGCCGCCTGGTACAGCGACAAATACAACAAACTGAAGTTCGGCGACTTTGAAAAGGAACCGCTGCACGCGAGTGTCACCGGCGGCTGGATCGCGATGAGCCAGCGGTTCTTCGTGGCCGCGTGGATTCCGGATGCCAAGCAGGCCCAGCAATTCGGCAGCGTGGAAACGCCGGCCACCGATGCGAGCGGCAAGCCGCGCTATCTGATCCGCACGGTCGGCTCCGGCTTCACCGTCGCGCCAGGCGCAAGCGCCACCCGCAGCGCGCGTTTGTATGTCGGGCCGAAGCTGCAGGACCACTTGGGCGACGTCGCACCCGGGCTCGACCGCACGGTCGATTACGGCATGTGGACCTTCATTGCCCAGCCGATGTTCAAGTTGCTCGCATTTCTGCACAAGCTCGCGGGTGCGTGGGGCTTGGCGATCATCGTGCTGGTGCTGCTGATCCAGGCGGCGACGTACAAACTCACCGAAGCGCAGTACAAGGCCGGCGCGCGCATGCGCAAGCTGCAGCCGCGCCTGAAAGCGCTGAAGGAACGCTTTGGCGACGACAAGCAGAAATACCAGCAGGCCATGATGGAGTTGTACAAGAAGGAAAAGATCAATCCAATGGCGGGCTGTCTGCCGGCGTTGATCACCTTCCCGATCTTCTTTGCGTTGTACTACGTGCTGATCTTCAGCGTCGAACTGCGCCACGCCGCGTTCCTGTGGATTCCAGACCTCTCGGCTGCCGATCCGCTGTTCATCCTGCCGGTCGTGTACGCGCTGACGATGCTGGGCCAGCAGTTCCTGACCCCGGTGCAGGGCATGGATCCGACGCAGGCCAAGATCATGAAGGCTATGCCGGTGTTGTTTGCCGTGCTGTTCTTCTTCTTTCCGGCCGGCCTCACGCTTTACTACGTGGTGCGCGGCATCTGCATGCTGGGCCAGCAGTGGTACATCACCCGCAAGATAGACCGGGCCGACGTGCGCGCGCGGGCCTGAGGCGAACGTGCCGCCATGCGCGAGCCAGCTGAAACCATCGTTGCCATCGCGACCCCGACTGGGCGCGGTGGCGTCGGCGTGACGCGGGTGTCGGGCGACGCAGCGCGCGCGATCGCGAAAGCGATTTGTGGTATCGAGCCGCAGCCACGGCAGGCGCGATTTGTCTCTTTCGCCAATGCCGAGGGCGTGACGATCGATCGCGGACTCGCACTGTTTTTCCCGGCGCCCCATTCCTTTACCGGTGAAGATGTGCTGGAACTGCATGCGCACGGCAGTCCGGTGGTGCTGGATGCGTTGGTGCGGCGGGCCTGCGAGTTGGGTGCGCGACCTGCACGTGCCGGCGAGTTTTCCGAACGCGCCTTTCTCAACGGCAAACTCGATCTTGCGCAGGCCGAAGCGGTCGCCGATCTGATCGCCGCGCGCTCGCAAGCGCAGGCGCGCGCGGCAATGCGTTCCCTGGACGGCGTGCTTTCCCGTCGCGTTGAAGCACTGGCGCAGACGATCGTGCAGCTGCGGGTCGAAGTGGAAGCGGCGATCGATTTTTCCGACGATGCATCGGAAAGCGCGTCGTTGCCGCGACTCGAACGGTTGTTTGCGGCGGCCAATGAACAATACGACGCATTGTTGAGCGCAACGCGCAACGGCGCGCGCCTGAACCGAGGCATGCATGCCGTGATCGCGGGCGCGCCGAATGTCGGCAAGTCGAGCCTGTTGAACGCACTGGCCGGCGGCGATCGCGCAATCGTCACCGACATTCCCGGCACCACACGTGACGTGCTGCGCGAATCGGTCGTGTTCGATGGCGTCGAACTCACGCTCGCGGACACCGCGGGCCTGCGCGAATCCGCGGACGTAGTGGAAGGCGAAGGCATTCGCCGCGCGCGCGCGGAAGTTACGCGGGCCGATCTGGTGCTGGTTGTGGTGGAGCACAGCGGGGAGCAGGCGTCCGCACTCGTTCTCGACGAAGTGCCCCAAGGCGTTGCACGCATCGTGGTGGCCAACAAGATCGACCGCGATGGCAGTGCGCCTGCGCGCGATGAGCTTCATGGCGTGGTGACGATCGCGCTGTCGGCGCGCACGGGCGCCGGACTCGATCTGCTGCGCGATGAACTGAAAAGCATCGCGGCGGGCCATCAAGCCGAAGGCGCTTTCAGTGCACGCAGCCGGCACGTGCTCGCGCTGGAGCGCGCAGGAGAGCATCTTGCCGCCGCGCGATCGGCACTGAAGAGCACCAGCCCGGAGTTGATGGCCGAGGATCTGCGCGCGGCGCAACAGGCGCTTGGGGAAATCACGGGCACCTTCACCAGCGAGGATCTGCTCGGCGCGATCTTCTCGACGTTCTGCATCGGGAAATGACGACAGGATGTCGTCATCCCGTGCAGGCTGTGGATGGCTGTTGACACGGGATCCAGATCAGAAAGGGCGCGACTTCAGTTGGCCCGTTGCCTGAAAGCCACCAACCGCCGAAAAACCCAGCAATTCCAGTACGAAAGACGGCATCGCAGGTTGCCACGCCACGCGCGCCGCTGCTAGAATTCCACAGCTCGATTGCAAGCTTTTGGCGGGTCGAAGACACGCCCGAGGTGGCTGAACGTGTACAACTCCCTGGCCGCCGGACGGCGCTTGGCCACGCAAGTGGTGTTGGCGCAGACAGCGGCAGCGATCATCGTCGGGTTGTTGTTTCTCGTCAGGGGCGCGGCACCGGCCCTTGGCGCGTTTGGCGGTGGCGTGGTGGTGGCCATTGGCACCGCACTGCTGGCGCTCCGCGTATTCAGGCCGCCGCTGGCACGGGGCGCTGTCGCCATGCGGCGGTTTGCGCTGGGGACGCTGTTGAAGTGGGTGGTCGTGCTGGGCGGTTTGTTCCTGATCCTGGTGCGCCTGCGCTTGCCGCTGGTGCCCGTGGTGGTCGGGACTGGCGCGGCGATGATGGTCAATTGGCTGGTTTTGCGGTTCGACGCGTGACGCGTCTTCATTGGACAGACTCGGGCTGGAACTCAACCCATGGCGGCAGAAGGTCCCATCACAAGCGGTGCATACATCCTGCACCACCTGACGTATCTCCAGCTTGACCTCAAGACCTGGAAGATCGTCGAGAACTCCCAGAATTTCTGGGTGGTGAACATCGACTCGGTGTTCTTCTCGGTATTGCTGGGCCTGATCTTCGTGTTCCTGTTCTGGCCGGTTGCGCGGCGTGCCTCCACGGGCGTGCCCAAGCGCTGGCAGAGTTTCGTCGAGGTCTGCACCGAATTCGTCGACGGCCAGGTCAAGGATGCCTTCCACCAGAAGTCCAGGTTCGTCGCGCCGATGGCGCTGCTGATCTTCTTCTGGGTGCTGTTCATGAACATCATGGATCTGCTGCCGGTCGACAGCCTGCCGACGGCCGCCGAAGCCATGGGCATCGGGCACCTGCGCATCCTGCCCTCGTCGGATCCGAACATCACGCTGTCGATGTCGTTGACGGTGTTCGCGCTGTGCTTCTGGTACAGCTTCTACTGCAAGGGGTTCAAGCTGGTCGCCAAGGAAGCCTTCTTCCATCCGTTCGGCAAGTGGATGATGCCGGTCAACTTCGTGTTGAAGGTGGTCGAGGAACTGTCCAAGCCGCTCAGCCTCGGCTTGCGACTGTTCGGCAACATGTACGCGGGCGAGGTGATCTTCATCCTGCTCGCGGCGTTGACGCTGAAGTACACCGCGCCGGCGCATATCGCGCCGCTCACCGGCACCGAATTCTTCATCTTCGCCGCGCTCGCCATCGCGACCGTTGCGCTGTTTGCGTACGGCAAGGGCAAATGGCTGCGCGCGTTCGCGCCGCTGATCCTGCTGGCGGTGATCGCGATCGGCAGCATCGGCGGCTTCCTGCCCGCGATCGGCGGCGGCACGTATTACCAGATCCTGTTCGCGACCGGCTGGGGCATCTTCCACATGCTCATCATCGGCCTGCAGGCGTACATCTTCATGGTGCTGACCGTCGCTTATCTGTCGATGGCGGCCGAGCACCACTGACGTTTCTTTCCACCAACCGTTCACCCAGTACTACGGAGACACACAATGGATATCAGCGCACTGGCCAATGTTGAAGGCTTCACCGCCCTGGCGGCCGGCTTCATGCTCGGCCTCGCCGGCATCGGCGCCGCCATCGGCATGGGGCTGATGGGCGGCAAGTTCCTCGAGAGTTCCGCGCGCCAGCCGGAGCTGGTGCCGATGCTGCAGGGCAAGATGTTCCTGCTGGTCGGCCTGATCGACGCGATTCCGATCATCGGCGTGGGCATCGCGCTGTACGTGATTTTCGTCGATCCGTTCTCCGCCCACGTGCTGGCACAGGCCGCCGGTGCGGCCGCGAAGTGACGCAAGCCGAACTTGTCGTGTTGTTGATTGAAGTCCCGAGAGGAATGCGACCGTGAGCCTTAATGCCACGCTCATCGCCCAGCTGATCGTTTTCCTGATCCTTGTCTGGTTCACGATGAAATACATCTGGCCGCCCATCGTCCGGGCCATGGACGAGCGCGCCAAGCGCATCGCTGAAGGCCTCGATGCCGCCGACCGTGCGCGCAAGGAACTGGCCGAAGCCAACACGCGTGCCGACGACGAGGTGAAGAAGGCGCGTGCGGAAGCCGCGGTCATCATCGAGCGTGCCAACCAGCAGGCGGGCCAGATCGTCGACAAGGCGCGCACCGACGCGCTGGCCGAAGCCGCGCGGCAGAAGGCCACGGCGCAGGCCGACATCGAGAACATGGCCCACCGTGCGCGTGCGGAGTTGCGCGGCCAGGTCGCCACGCTTGCCGTGCAGGGCGCCGGGAAGATCCTCGGCCGCGAAGTCGATGCTTCGACTCACAAGGCGTTGCTCGATGAACTGGTTGCCGGAATCTGATCGATGACGCAGCCCCTCACCATCGCCCGTCCCTACGCCCGCGCCGCGTTCGAAATCGCGTCCGCGGACGGCACCCAGAACGCGTGGGCGGAAAAGTTGGCGTTCGCGGCGGAAGTCGCGGCCGAGCCGCGGGTGATCGCGCTGTTCGGCGATCCGCGCCTGGATGCGCAGACCCTGGCGTCGCTATTCGTGCGCCAGGACGAACTCGCGGATTCCGCGTTCGCGCGTTTCCTCGGCGTGCTGGCCGACAACGGGCGCCTGCGTGAACTGCCGGAAATCGCCGCACTCTTCGAACAGATGAAACGCGACGCCGAGCACGTGCTGAAGGTCCATGTGCGCAGCGCGGTTCCGCTGGATGACGCCGAAGCCGTGCGATTGGTCGAAGCTTTGAAGCGGCGTTTCAACAGCGACATCCAGCTCGAACGCAGCATCGACCCTTCGGTGCTGGGCGGTGCGGTGATCGACGCCGGCGAAACCGTGATCGATGGCTCGCTGAAGAGCCGCCTCGCCAAACTCGAAACCGCGTTGACCAACTGATTCGCGACTATTGAAAGGCGGCGCCGCAGCGGGCGGCGTACGCAACAGGAAAAACATCATGGCCACCACACTCAATCCTTCAGAAATCAGCGAGCTGATCAAAAGCCGCATCGAGCAATTCAAGCTCTCCGCCGAAACGCGCAATGAAGGCACGCTCACCAGCGTGTCCGACGGCATCGTGCGCATCCACGGCCTCAATGACGTGATGGCCGGCGAAATGATCGAGCTGCCCGGCGACACCTACGCGCTGGCGCTGAACCTCGAACGCGACTCGGTCGGCGCGGTGGTGCTCGGCAAATACGAGCACCTGTCCGAAGGCAACACCGCCAAGACCACCGGCCGCATCCTGGAAGTGCCGGTCGGCCCCGAGATGTTGGGCCGCGTGGTGGACGCGCTGGGCAATCCGATCGACGGCAAGGGCCCGGTCAACACGCACCTGACGTCGCCGGTGGAAAAAGTTGCGCCGGGCGTGATCTGGCGACAATCGGTGTCGCAGCCGGTGCAGACCGGCTACAAGTCGGTCGACTCGATGATCCCGATTGGTCGCGGCCAGCGCGAGCTGGTGATCGGCGACCGCCAGACGGGCAAGACCGCGCTGTGCGTCGACACCATCATCAACCAGAAAGGCACCGGCGTGAAGTGCATTTACGTCGCGATCGGGCAGAAGCAGTCCTCGATCGCAAACGTGGTGCGCAAACTGGAAGAACACGACGCGCTGGCGCACACCATCATCGTCGCGGCTTCGGCTTCGGAATCGGCGACCATGCAGTACATCGCGCCGTATGCCGGTTGCGCGATGGGCGAATACTTCCGCGACCACGGCGAAGACGCGCTGATCATCTACGACGACTTGACCAAGCAGGCTTGGGCCTATCGCCAGATCTCGCTGTTGCTGCGCCGTCCGCCGGGCCGCGAAGCGTATCCGGGCGACGTGTTCTACCTGCACTCGCGTTTGCTGGAACGCGCCGCGCGCGTCAACGCCGAATACGTCGAGAAGGCAACCCACGGTGAAGTGAAAGGCAAGACGGGTTCCTTGACCGCGCTGCCGATCATTGAAACGCAGGCGGGTGACGTGTCCGCGTTCGTGCCGACCAACGTGATCTCGATCACCGACGGCCAGATCTTCCTCGAGACCGATCTGTTCAACGCCGGCATCCGTCCGGCCGTGAACGCCGGCATCTCGGTGTCGCGCGTGGGTGGCGCGGCGCAGACCAAGATCATCAAGAAGCTGTCCGGTGGCGTGAAGCTGGCGCTGGCGCAGTACCGCGAGCTGGCGGCGTTCGCGCAGTTCGCGTCCGACCTCGATGCCGCGACTCGCGCGCAGTTGGAACGCGGCCAACGCGTCACCGAACTGATGAAGCAGAAGCAATACGCACCGCTGTCGATCGCGCAGTTGGCAATTTCGCTGTACGCCGCCGACAAGGGCTACCTGGATGATCTGCCGGTGCCGCAAATCCTGCCGTTCGAGCACGCGCTGCACCAGTTCATGCAGGCCAACCATGGCGACCTGGTGAAGAAGATCGTCGATACCGGTGACTGGAACGCCGACATCGAAGGCACCTTCAAGTCGGCGCTGGACGAATTCAAGAAGACGGGCAGCTGGTAATTCCCCATGGCCGGCGCACGCGAAATCCGCACCAAGATCAAGAGTGTCGCGAACACCCGCAAGGTGACCAGCGCGCTGCAGATGGTGTCCGCGTCCAAGATCCGCAAGGCGCAGGATCTGATGCATACGTCGCGCCCGTATGCGCTGCACATGCGCAACGTGGTCGCGCACATCGCGCAGGCGTCGCCGGACTACCAGCACCCGGCGTTGCGCGAACGCGAAGTCAAGCGCGTGTGCTACCTGGTCGTTTCGACCGACCGTGGTTTGTGCGGCGGATTGAACGCCAATCTGTTCCGCAAGGTATTGGCCGA
>Ga0207640_10000297_pt1 | contig 33227 bp, 28 predicted proteins | sample KBSCornC42_FD_184300 | JGI IMG/M metagenome (GOLD analysis project Ga0207640, IMG submission 184300) | Corn rhizosphere microbial communities from Kellogg Biological Station, Michigan, USA - KBS Corn C4-2 (SPAdes) (version 2) | ecosystem: Host-associated > Plants > Roots > Rhizosphere > Soil ... | reverse complement strand
TTTCACGTCGCGGCGCGGTCGCTGGCCACGCATGCGCTGTCGATCTTCGGCGATCACAGCGACGTCATGGCCGCGCGCGGAACGGGATGGGCCATGCTCTGCTCGTCGAGCGTGCAGGAGGCGCACGACTTCGCGCTGATCGCGCAGGCAGCGGCACTGGAGTCACGCATTCCGTTCCTCCATTTCTTCGACGGATTCAGGACGTCGCACGAGATCGCGAAAGTCACGCTGCTCACCGACGCCCAACTGCGCGCGATGATCGACCTGGAGCTGGTCTTCGATCACCGTTCGCGCGCGCTGACGCCCGACCATCCGGTCATGCGCGGCACAGCGCAGAATCCGGACGTTTTTTTCCAGTCGCGCGAGCGCGCCAATCCGTTCTACCGCGACTGCGCCGGCATCGTCGCCGAGACGATGGAGCGCTTCGCCAAGCGCGCCGGCCGTTCGTACGCGCCGTACGAGTATCGCGGCGCGCCGGACGCGGAGCGGGTGATCGTGGCCATGGGATCGGCGTGCGAGACGATCGGCGAAACGGTCGAAGCGTTGCGCGCGCGAGGCGAAAAAGTGGGCGTGATCAACGTGCGGCTTTTCCGTCCGTTCGACGTCGAGCGCTTCGCGAATGCGCTGCCGGCCACCGTACGCGCGATTGCGGTGCTCGATCGATCGAAGGAATCGGGCAGCGCCGGCGAGCCGCTTTATCTCGACGTCGTCACCGCGCTGCGCGAGGCAGATCGCGACGTGCCGATCGTGACCGGCGGGCGGTTCGGACTGTCGTCGAAAGAATTCACGCCGGCCATGGCCAAGGGCGTGTTCGATTCTCTCAACAGCTACAAGCCGCGCCGCCACTTCACCGTCGGCATTCACGACGACGTCACGAATCTCAGCATCGATTTCGATCCGTCGTTCACCGTCGAGACCGACGACGTCGTCCGGGCCATGTTCTACGGCCTCGGATCGGACGGAACGGTCGGCGCGAACAAGAACAGTTGCAAGATCATCGGCGACACGGGCCGCTACGCGCAGGGCTACTTCGTCTACGACTCGAAAAAGGCGGGCGCGGTGACGGTGTCGCACCTTCGCTTCGGGCCGGCGCCGATCCGCGCGCCGTACCTGATCGAGCACGCCCAGTTCGTGGCCTGCCACCAACTGTCGCTGATGCAGCACAACGATGTGCTGAAAAATCTCGCGCACGGCGGGACGTTCCTGCTCAACGCTCCGATCGATTCGTTCGAACAGTTGCCGGCGCATATCCGCGCCGGACTGGCGGCGAAGAACGCGAAGCTCTTCGTCATCGACGCCACGCGCGTGGCGCGCGAGTCCGGCATGGGCAACCGCATCAACACGATCATGCAGGTGGCCTTCTTCGCCTGCGCGAAAGTGCTGCCGTTCGACGAGGCGCTCGACGCCATCTGCTCCGCGGTGCGCAAGACGTACGCGCGCAAGGGCGAGGCGGTGGTGCAGAAAAACCTGCAGGCGATCGACGCCACGCTGGCGAATCTGCGCGAGATCGCCGTCACGAACGAGCCGGTGATGTCCGAGGCGCGTGGGACGTCGAACGCGCCGAAATTCGTGCGCGACGTTCTCTTCGAAATCATCGGCGGCCGCGGCGACGCGCTGCCGGTCAGCGCCATGCCGTGCGACGGCACCTTCCCCACCGCCACCGCGCAGTACGAGAAGCGCAATCTGGCGCAGGAGATCCCGGCGTGGGAGACGGCGGCGTGCATCCAGTGCGGCAAGTGCGCGATGGTCTGTCCGCACGCGGCCATCCGCATCAAGGCCTACGATCCCGCGCTGCTGGCCGACGCGCCGCCGACGTTCAAATCGCTCAAGCCGATGCACAAGGATTGGGCAGGGTTGGTCTACACGATCCAGGTGGCGCCGGAGGATTGCACCGGCTGCAAGATCTGCGTCGACGTCTGTCCGGCGCGCAGCAAAGTCAATCCCGAGAATCAGGCGTTGGAGATGGTGCCGCAGCAGCCGCTGCTCGACGCCGAGCGCGCGAACTGGGATTTCTTCCTCAAACTGCCGCAGCGCGACCGCCGCGAAATCAATGCAGGATTGATCCGCCAGCAACAGTTGCAGGAGCCGCTCTTCGAATTCTCCGGCGCATGCTCCGGCTGCGGCGAGACTCCCTACCTGAAGTTGATGACGCAGCTCTTCGGCGACCGCGCGGTGGTCGCGAACGCGACCGGCTGTTCGTCGATCTTCGGCGGCAATCTGCCGACGACTCCGTGGTCAAAGAATGCGGAAGGCCGCGGACCGGCATGGGCAAACTCTCTCTTCGAGGACAACGCCGAATTCGGCCTCGGCTTCCGCCTTTCGCTCGACAAGCAGCGGCAGTTCGCGATCGAACTGCTCGAGCGTCTCGGAACGGCGATCGGCGAGAACCTCTGCCGCGCCATCATCGATTGCCCGCAGGTCACCGAGGCGGAGATCTTCGAGCAGCGGCAACGCGTCGAACTGCTGAAGGTTCGTCTGCGCCGCGTCGAGCTGTCGACGCGCATGCACAAACTCGATCCGACCGACGAGCAGCAACTTCTGGCGATCGCCGACTCGCTCGTCAAGAAATCGGTCTGGATCGTCGGCGGCGACGGATGGGCGTACGACATCGGCTTCGGCGGCCTCGATCACGTCCTCGCCAGCGGCCGCAACGTGAACATCCTCGTGCTCGATACCGAGGTCTATTCGAATACCGGCGGGCAGATGTCGAAGGCGACGCCGCGCAGCGCCACGGCGCGCTTCGCCGCCGCCGGCAAGCCCTCCGCGAAGAAAGACCTCGGGCTGATGGCCATGACGTACGGCAATGCGTACGTCGCGAGCGTGGCCATGGGCGCGCGCGACGAGCACACGCTGCGCACGTTCATCGAAGCCGAGGCGTACGACGGGCCGTCGCTGATCATCGCGTACAGCCACTGCATCGCGCACGGCATGGACATGGGAACGGCGCTGCAGCATCAGAAGGCGATCGTCGAAGCGGGGCAATGGCTGCTCTACCGCTTCAATCCCGATCGCGCAAGGAATGGCGAGAACGCGCTGCAGCTCGATTCGCGCGCGCTGAAGCGCCCCGTCGGCGAGTTTCTGAAATCGGAGAACCGCTTCCACGATCTGTCGCCCGCGGACATTGCCGCCGCGCAGCACGACGTCGATGCGCGCTGGAAGATGTATTCGTATCTGAGCTCGATGACCAATGGCTGAGATCTCGATTTTCGCCGGCGACATTTGCGATGTGCACGCCGAGGCGTTGTGTACGTCGACGAATCCGCGGCTGTCGCTGGCGATGGGAACGGGCGGCGCCATTCGCGGGCGCGGCGGATATGAAATCCTTCGCGAGTGCAAGGCGATCGTTGATGCGGAGTGGCGACGGTCGGGCCGCACGTTGCCGGCGGGTTCGGCGCATCAGACCGGCGCGGGCGAGCTGCCGGTGAAGACGATCATCCATTGCGTCGCCAGCGATGCCGGACATCGATCGTCGGCCGGCATCATCCGCGAGTGCGTGAAGAACGCGCTCGCGCTTGCCGATGCCGGTGGCTGCGAAAGCATCGCCCTGCCGGTCTTCGGAACGGGCCACGCACGGTTCCGCTTCGAGGATTCCGTTCGCGTGATGGCGGAGACGCTTCGCGATCAGGCCACGGCGGTACGGCGCGTGTTCCTCGTCATCCACGACGACGAGCGTGCCGACGACATCATGCAAATCATCCGCTCCGTGATTCCCGCTGCCGAGGTCGACCTTCAGCACGGAGCCCGCGAAGAGGCGATGAGCATGTGGGGCGCCGAGTGGTAGCGCAACGCTGTGAATCGATGTTCATGCTCGCACGGCACGCGGCACATTTCGCGAAGCTTTGGAGTGCGGTGGCGATCGAGCCACCGCTTTGGGAGGGAGGGGGACGGTGATGTCGCGCGACGTTGCAAACATCACACGCCGCGGTTCATCGCGATTCCACCGCCCTCCCAAAGCGGTGGCCGTGCCACCGCACTCCAAAGTGCTGCGCACGAAAGCGCTGTCACCGATGCTGCGACGCGCGTCACACGATCTCGTGATCGCGGCCGTTCCTCCCGCCGGTGGCGGACACGTACTCTGGTTCGCTATGGACGATCTGGTGCGATCCGTCACCGAGGAGTTGCGGTGGGATCCACGCATCGATGCGGAGAGAATCGTCGTCACCGCGGACGGCAGCACCGTCACGCTGAAAGGCGTCGTCCAAAGCTACTCCGTGAAGTGCTGCGCAGAAAAAATCGCGCGCGAGATCCACGGCGTCGTCGATGTGAAAAACGATCTCGAAGTGCGGCTGCCGATCGGCGCCTGCCGCACGGCCGCGGGTCTGGAGCGGCTGACGTCGGAAATCCTGCAGAACCATACGTCGCTTTGCGATCCGTTGCCGCGCGTCACCGTCCGCGACGGCTGGCTCACTCTCGACGGCGTCGTGGCCTCGGACGTTCAGAAGCGATGCGCCGAGGATGCCGTGCGCGACGTGGCGGGAGTCCGCGGCGTCACCAACAATATTGCTGTGATTCCGCCCGTGAACGGCGCCGGCGCCGCGGAAGCATTCGAAGCCGCGGTGCGCCGCCGCGCGGCACTGGCCGTGCGCGAACTGAAGGTGGAAGTCTTCGGCATGACCATGGCCGTCTACGGCCAGGTGGCGTCGTGCGCGGAACGCGACGCGCTCATCGAGCTGGCCTCGCGCCGCCGCGGAATCGCGCGCGTCGAAGACCACATCGTCGTACAACCTCGGAGCCTGTCATGAACAAGATTGCGATCGGCGTAGCTGTCGTTGGTCTTTCGTCGCTGATGTTTGCCGGCGTGATGGCCATGCGCGGCGGCAAGGCGGCGACACCTGCCGCGGCGACGACGACCGTGAGGACGATGACGTCGCTCGAGTCCGTGCCGCGGATTTCCGTGGCCACGCTGCGCGAGAAGATGGACCGCGGCGAAGTGATCGTGATGGACGTGCGCGACATCGATTCATACACGGCCTCGCACATCACAGGCGCGATGCACATCCCGGTGTCGTATGTCGAATCGGAGTTACCGTACCTGCCGCGCGGGAAACCGATCGTGGCGTACTGTACGTGACCCAACGAGGAGTCGAGCGCCCGTGCGGCGCTCATCATGAACAACGGCGGCATCCCGGCCTCGGCGCTCGCCGGCGGATTCGACGCATGGCAGGCGGCCGGCCTTGCAATTCGGAAAGGACGTGAACGTTAGATGGAGAGAAAAGGACGAATGATGACGAAAACTCTTGCGTGTTCCCTGTTGCTCGCAGCGGCCCTGCCGATGGCGGCCTTCGCCGACGGCGCGGCGATCTACAAGACGAAATGCGCACCATGCCACGGCCCCGACGGCAGCGGCCAGACGCCGGTCGGCAAGAGTCTGAAGGTGCGCGATCTGCGTTCCGCCGAAGTGCAGAAGCTCAGCGACGCCGAGATTACGAAAGTGCTCATGGACGGCAAGGGCAAGATGCCGGCGAGCAAGCTGGCCGCGGCGGATATCAAAGCCGTGATCGGTTTCATTCGCACGCTGAAGTAAAAACCGTTTTCACCACGGAGGCACAGAGGACACAGAGAATCTTTGTGCCCTTCGTGTCTTTGTGGTGAAACGCTTTTACGTGCGCTGCGCGCGTCTTAAAAAAAGAGTCGTTGCAGCAACTCATCGCGCGTGATTTTCAGCGCAGCAGCGACATCATCCAGGATCGCTGCCAGTGTGCCCAAACGCAGCGCAGGATGCCGCGGGATCGTCACGTGATGCTGGTCGAGCTTCGTGGTTCTCGTGAGTCGCATGTGGCTGCCGGCTTGACGCGTCGCCACATATCCGAGGTTCCCGAGTCGGCGGGCGAGATCCTCGCCGGAGATGTCTCGTGGCAGTCTCACACCACGATGACCTGTTCGCGCGTGAAGTGCAGCCGCACGACTCGCGGCACTTCCCCTTCATCGAAGTGACAACGGACAGCGTCACGAACGTTTGTCTCGAGTTCGGCGAAATCATCGGCCTCGGTAAAGATCGACTCACCCAATGCGCGCGCCGTGTAGCCGCCTTCAGGCGCTTCTTCGACCATAAAAATGAGCTCGTTCATCGGCTGATCTTACTCCGCGGCAAGACATCACACGCTAGACTTCACCCTTCATGTCCATCCTCGCCGTCGATCGCCGCGCGTGGCGGGCGCTGTTTGCCGCGCAGCTCGGGTGGATGCTCGACGCGATGGACTTTCTGCTGTTCAGCTTCGCGGTCATTCCGATCCGCGAAGAGTTCGCGCTTTCGAACGGCACCATGGGCGCGCTGACCTCGGTGGCGCTGATCGCCAGCGCGATCGGCGGCATGGTCTTCGGACGCGTCGCCGATCGCCTCGGGCGCGTACGCGCGTTGTCGTTGTCGATCCTGCTCTACTCCGCGGCGACGGCCGGACTGGCCACGAGCGCCGCGCTCTGGCAACTCGTGGCGTGGCGCGTCGCAGTCGGATTGGGAATGGGCGGCGAGTGGTCGTGCGGATCGGTGCTCGTGGCCGAAACGTGGCCGGCCGAACATCGCGGCAAAGCGATGGGATTGATGCAATCCGGCTGGGCCATCGGCGCAATGATCGCCGCCGGCGCCTCGGCGTTGATCATCGGACGCTTCGGATGGCGCGTGCTGTTCCTGATCGGAGCGCTGCCCGCCATCGCGGCGTATTTCATTCGCAGAAATGTCGAAGAGCCGAAGGTCTGGACGGAACGGACGCGAGAAGCATCGCGATGGGCCGAGATGTTCTCGAAGACGTTCATCCGCCGCACCCTCATCGCCACGGCGCTTTCGAGCAGCGTCCTGATCGCGTTCTGGGGCGTGACCTCGTGGCTGCCGGCATTCCTGGCCACGCCGCTCGCCAACGGCGGCGCGGGCTTGACGGTGACGAAGTCCGCAAGTTGGCTGATCGCGCTGCAGGCCGGCGCGTTCTTCGGCTACATCAGCTTCGGATGGATCGCTGACCGCATCGGCCGCCGTCCCGCCTTCACCGCGTTCATGATCGCCGCCACGATCCTCGTCCCGCTCTTCGCGTTCTACGCACGGACGCCGTTTCTCCTGCTCACCCTCGGTCCGCTCCTCGGATTCTTCGCGCACGGCTACTTCTCGCTCTTCGGCGCCATGCTCGCGGAACTTTTCCCGACGCGCATCCGCGCCGGCGCGCAAGGCTTCTGCTACAACGGCGGCCGCCTCGCCTCAGCAGCGGCGCCGTTCGCGATTGGCGCGGCCTCGAAGACACACAACTTCGCGCTGGTCATCACCTGCGCCGCGCTCTTCTTCGCCGTCGGCGGCGTGCTGGTGTGGCTGCTGCCGGAAACGAAAGGAACCGAGTTGTGATCGATCTCAGCGCCGACCTCGGCGAAGGCGCTCCGGACGAACCGGAGATCTGGCCGCTGATCACCTCCGCGAACGTGGCCTGCGGCGGTCACTTCGGCGATGTCGATTCAATGACGCACGCCGTCGTCCGCGCGCGCGAGCTCGGCGTGCGTATCGGCGCGCATCCGTCCTATCCCGATCGCGCGAACTTCGGACGGAAGTCGATGCCGATGCCCGCGGATGCATTGCGCGCAACGCTCATCGAACAGATCACCGCGCTTCTCGACATCGCGGGCAAGCTGCACCACGTCAAACCGCACGGCGCGCTCTACAACGACGCCCACAAGGACCGCGCGCTCGCGGACATCGTCGTCGATGCGATCCGAGCGATCGATGAAAAACTTCCGATCGTCTGCAGCGACCGTTCGCAAATGGCCGCCGCCGCGCGCGCTGCCGGAACGCCTGTCATCCGCGAAGCCTTCGCCGACCGCCGCTACAACGCCGACGGTTCCCTCGTCGCGCGCAGCGAACCGGGCTCACTCCTCGGCGTCGACGAAGCAGCGAATCAGGCAGCGATGCTGGCCAACGAAGGCGCCGTCATCGCCCGCGACGGCTCCCGCATCACGATCCCCTTCGACACGATCTGCGTCCACGCCGACATGGAGCACGCCGTCGAACGCCTCCGCGCAATTCGCCGCGTCGTGTGACCTGACGCACGTTCGACTCCGCGAAGCGGCCCCATCCTTTGCGACCATGCGCTATCTGACGTTCGTTCTTCTTGCCGCCGTCGCCGCTACGACATTCGCCGCGGAGACGCCGCGGCCGCCCGCCTACAGCGCGGAGATGGTCGCCACCGGCGGCGGCCAGATCGTCCGCACCCATGTCTGGAGCGACGGCAAAATTCTGAAGAGCGAGAGCGCCGACGGCAAGACCGGCAGGTACGTCGATTACGACAAAAAGCTGTCGTGGGTCTACGGTCCCGGCTTTCCTTGCGTGCAGGTTCCCACCGAGCCGGAAGGCTACGCCGTCACGTCGCGCGAAGAGGTCGTCGGCAGCGAGACCATCGATCGTCATCCGGTGAAGAAGGTGAAGATCACGTCGACGATCGTTCACGACAAGAAGACCACAACCAGCGTGGTCACCGAATGGCGCGCCACCGATCTTCACGATCTCGCTCTTCGCCGCAGCGCCAGCGACGGCAGCTACGAATCGCACCTCGAGCACGTCGTTCCCGGCGCGCCCGACGCGAAGCGGCTGGCCTTTCCGAATCCGCCGTGCAAGTACGACGCGATCGCCGACACAACTCACAATTCCGCGCAGGCGGCCGGCGGCTCTCGCGCCGTGAGCTTCTTCGACGCCTCGTGCAAAAAGCTCGTCCCGTTGCCGCTCACCCTCTCCATCCCCTCGGATTACGCCATCCGCGGCTACGGCACTTCCGATAATTGCTTCTGGGGGACAACCGACGATCTCGATCGCGCGATCACCCGCGAAGGCCCCGACTTCACGCAGATTCATCGCGGCGTTTTCTGGTGCCGCGTCTCGAACACCGGCTACGATCCGATCAAGAAAAAGTTCGTGAGCGAGATGGGCACCGAGGATCAGTGGGCGGCCGGGATGAAGGCGCAAGGCATGCGAGACGCCGTCGTCACCTCGAAGAAAATCGGCCTCATTCCGACCCTGCGCATCACCGGCAGCATGAACGGACAGCACGTCTACATGCTCTACCTCGCCGTGCCTTTCACCGACTCGCCAGCCATCCTCATCAACTATCGGCCGCCCGGAAAGGGCGACCCCGCCGACGATGCCGCATGGCAGCGCTTCCTCGATTCGATCGACCCGACGAAGAAGAACTGACGCGCCAGCGTCCGGGCGCGTGTACAGAGAGCGCTGTCTACGCAAGCATCACGGGCTGCGAGCCGTCGCGATTCCACCGCCCTCCCAAAGCGGTGGCTTTGCCACGCGCACTCCAAAGTGCTGCGCACGAAAATGTTCAGATGCGTGCGTTACGCGAGGCACATTTCGCGAAGCTTTGGAGTGCGGTGGCGATCGAGCCACCGCTTTGGGAGGGCGGTGGAATGCGCGCTTCGGGCGTCGTTTGATACTTGCACGACGCGAGGCATATTCGTCTAGCGCGCGAGTACTTCCGGTGCTTCTTCGCCGATTCCGCGGATGACGTCTTCGACGCTGTCGCCGCCGAGCAGCAGGGCGAAGGAAGAGCGCCAGATGCGGGCGAGCTCGGGGACGGTGGTGCGAATCAGGGGGATGCCGTTGCGTTCGATCAGGAATGCGGCGGTTTCCGTGCGGCCGATGCGCATCGCGGGCAGGCCGTGTTGTTGCGCGAGATTGAGCAGCGCCTCGGACTGTGACGTTGACACGATCGCGCGGCCCTGCGATTCGCTGAAGAGGAGGGCGATGGCATCGACGTTCGCGTGATCGGCGAGCTCGATGTGGCAGCCGACTCCGTCCATCGCGCATTCGGCGAGGGCGATGGCAAGGCCGCCGTTGGAGACGTCGTGTGCGCTGCGGATTAGACGGTGTTCGTACGCTGCGATGAAAAACTCGACCAGCGATTTTTCATGAGAGAGATCGACGCGCGGCGGCGCGGCGAGCGCGTCGCGCATTGCGGATTGCTGCCATTCGGATCCGCCCAGCTCGTCGCGCGTTTCGCCGATCAGGATGATGTCCAATCCAGCCTCGGGGAAGGCGATCTCGCAGCCGTCGGTGTCGCGTTCGAGGATGCCCACCATCCCCACCGTCGGCGTCGGCAGCACCGCGCGGCCCTCGGTCTCGTTGTAGAACGACACGTTGCCGCTGACCACCGGCGTGCCGAGGGCGAGGCAGGCGTCGCTGATGCCGCGGATGCACTCCGCGAACTGCCCCATGATCTCCGGCCGCTCCGGCGAGCCGAAATTGAGGCAGTCGGTGATGGCGACAGGCCGTCCGCCGCTCACCGCGATGTTGCGCGCGGCTTCGGCCACGGCCTGTTTGCCGCCTTCATACGGATCGAGGAAGCAGTAGAGCGGATTGACGTCGCTGGTCATGGCCAGCGCGCGCCCGGTGCCCTTCACGCGCACGATCGCCGCATCGCGACGCTCCGGGCGCGCGATCGTATTCGTGCGCACGGTCGTGTCGTACTGCTCCCAGATCCAGCGTTTCGAGCAGAGATTTGGGGAGGCGATCAAGCGAAACAGATCGTCGGTCAGATCGCGATCGTCAACATGTTGACGATCGAGCGATTGAGGAAGCGCGCGGTCCGGCATCGACATCGGACGCTCATAAACGGGCGCCTCGGTGGAAATCGGATCGACGGGAATCGCCGCAACTTCTTCGCCGTCCCACAGCAGCCGGACGAAACCGTCGTCCGTCACTTCGCCGACGACGGCGGCGTTGAGGTCCCACTTCTCGAAGACGCGCACGACTTCTTCCTCGCGGCCGCGCTTGGCAACGATCAGCATCCGCTCCTGCGACTCGCTGAGCATGATCTCGTACGGCGTCATGCCGCTTTCGCGTACCGGAACGCGGTCGAGATTCATGCGCACGCCGGTGCCCGCGCGGCCGGCCATCTCGAACGAAGACGACGTCAAGCCTGCCGCACCCATGTCCTGAATGCCGACGACCGCGTCGGACTCCATGATCTCGAGACACGCTTCTAGGAGCAGCTTCTCCGTGAACGGATCGCCGACCTGCACAGTCGGACGTTTCTCCTCGGACGCTTCGTCGAATTCGGCCGAGGCCATCGTCGCGCCGTGGATTCCGTCGCGTCCCGTTTTCGAACCGACGTAGATGACCGGGTTGCCGACGCCGCTGGCGGTACCGGTGAAAATGCGGTCGCGCGTGGTCACGCCGAGGGCGAAGACGTTGACGAGGATGTTGCCGTTGTAGCTGCGGTGGAACGACGTCTCGCCGCCGATCGTGGGGATGCCGATGCAGTTGCCGTAGCCGCTGATGCCGCGCACGACGCCATCGACGAGATACTTCATGCGTGGCGCGTCCAACTCGCCGAAGCGCAGCGAGTCGAGGCAGGCGATCGGACGCGCGCCCATCGTGAAAATGTCGCGCAGGATTCCGCCGACGCCGGTGGCCGCGCCCTGGTACGGCTCGATGAACGACGGATGGTTGTGCGACTCCATCTTGAACGCGGCCACCCATCCGTCGCCGATGTCGATCACGCCGGCGTTTTCGCCGGGACCCTGCACGACGCGCGGTCCGGTCGTCGGAAACTTGCGCAGATGGACGCGCGACGATTTGTAGGAGCAGTGCTCCGACCACATCACGCTGAAGATGCCGAGCTCCGTGTAGTTCGGCGCGCGCCCGAGGATCTGTTCGACGCGCTGGTACTCATCCGGCGTCAGCCCGTGCGCGGCGATGACCTCGGCGGTGATGCTCGGCTCATTCATGCGCCGATTGTGTCAAAAAAAAGGCCGCCTCGGCGGCGGCCTTTTCCGAAGCAGCACGAAGAATCAGTCGCGCGAGCCGGGCTCGGGATGGCGCATGTGCATTTCCATCGGGCCGTGTCCCATCTCGTGATGCAGCGAGTCGAACTTCGCCTTCTGATCGGGCGTCAGGATCGCCGTCAGCTTCGCGTGCGCGGACTCGTGCGCGGCCTTGACCTGCTTTTCGATCGCGCGTGCGGCGAGGAAGGCTTTGCCGACCGCGGTGGCGTCGGGATTCGACGACGACGACAGCGATTCCAACTGCTCGTGCGACGAACGAAGCTGCTGGAGCAGCGGCTCGACGCTGGCCTGCAACTGCTGGTGGATGCTGTCCCACTGCACCTTCTGATCGGTGCTGAGGCCGAGGGTGGCGGCGATCTCGCCGGGATCAGGACCCATGCGCATTTTCATCATGTGCGGTTCCTGAGCGATGGCGAGCGATGCGAGGGCGGTGAAGCAGAGTGCGAGAGCGATTCGTTTCATATTCGATGTTTCCTTTCGTCGAGCAATGTACGCATCGTACGCCGCGGAGTGATCAACCCGAGGAAAGCGCTTTGTAAGAAACGTAAAACCCGCATGGGCGCTCGATTTTCGCGCAATTCCGGATGCTAGACTCGATCGCATGAAGGGGAGCCGCAGCGCTACAGCAGCGTCCATCTCGCTGGCGGTCCTCACCGCGGCGCTCGTCGTTCTCGGTCATATGCAATACCGCTGGATCGATGATCTGGCGAAGGCGGAACGGCAGCGGATGCGCGCCGGAATTGAATTCGCCGCGCATCATTTCAGCGACGAGTTCGATCACGAGCTGACACGGATATTTGTCTCGTTTCAACTGCCGATGCCCGATGCGACGGCGGATCACCTGCTGAAGCGATATGACGAATGGGCGGCGACGGCGCGCGATCCGAAAATCGTGCGCGCCGTTTACTTCGTGCCGCCGTTCGAGCCGGATCATCTTCAATTGATCGACTCCGCGACACGAAGCGTGCGTCCGGCGGCGTGGCCGGCGTCGCTCGCGACGTTGCGTCCGATGATCGCCGAGGAAGCAGCGGGCGGAAGGCCGGTGCCGGGTCCGATCGTGCCCGGCGTGATGGCGCTGGTGATTCCGTGCGGCGGAATGCGTCGGGCCATGATCGAGCAACACGTTGCTGCGATGGCCATGCATGCGATCGAAGTTCACCCGAATCACATGAAGATGGCCGAGGGCGGATGTCCCGGCTACACGGTCGTGGAGATCGACGGCAATTACCTCGCGCGCGTATTTCTGCCGGAGATGACGCGGCGCTACTTCGATACGCCGAACGGCCGCGAGTACGACGTTGCGATCGTCTCGCCGGCAAGCGGCGCAACGCTTTATCGATCCGATGCGGACAACCCTGCGCCGTTTCGCGCGGACATCGTCCTGCCGATCTTCAGCGTGCGCGCGATGCGGCGGATGCCGATGGAAGTCCCGATGCTGACCGAGCCGCCACGGCCCCCGCCGATGTGGAATCTGCTGGTTCGGCATCACCGCGGCTCGATGGAAGAGATGGTCGCGCACACGCGGCTGCATAACCTGCTGATCACCGGCGGGATCCTGGCGGTGCTCGCGGGCACGGTGCTGGCGCTGGTGACGATGTTGCGCACGGCGGAGCGGCTGCGGCTGCAGCAACTGGAGTTCGTGGCCGGCGTCACGCACGAGCTCAACACCCCCGTCGCCGCGCTGACCTCGGCCGGACAGAATCTCGCCGACGGCATCGTCACCGAGCCGTCGCAGGTGTCGCGATACGGGGCCGCGATCGTGAAGGAATCGCGACGGCTGACGGAGATGATCGGACAGGTGCTGGCGTACGGCGGAATGGAGTCGCGCCGGAAGTTGCCGCACGTTCCGGTCGACGTCGCGAAGGTCATCGACGAAGCGGTTGCCAATTGCCGGTGGATGGCGGACGAGCAGTCGATCGCGATCGAGACGAATGTCGAGCGCGCGCTGCCGGTGGTCGACGGCGATGCCGCATCGCTCGCGCGCGCGGTTCAGAACCTGATCGCGAACGCGATCCGCCACGGCGCGGACGGAAAGTGGGTTGCCATTCGCGCCATGGGAGAAGATCACAGCGTCGCGATTTCGGTCGAAGATCGCGGTCCCGGAATCGCCGCGCGCGATCTGCCGCATCTCTTCGAGCCGTTCTATCGCGGGCGTGGCGCCGATCGCGTTCGCGGCAGCGGACTCGGACTGACGATCGTGAAACAGATCGCGCTCGCGCACGGCGGCAGCGTGTCGGTCGACAAGCGTCGCGACACCGGCGCGATTTTCACGTTGCGTTTGCCCGCATCGCAGGAGGTTGCTCAGCATGGCTGAGTTCCAACGGCGCATCCTGCTCGTCGAGGACGAAGAGAGCCTCATCCTCACGCTGCGCGACCGCTTTCAATCCGAGGGCTACCTGGTCACGGTGGAGAGCGATGGCGAATCGGCGCTGGCGACCGGCACCCGCACGCCGTTCGATCTGATCGTGCTCGACGTCGCGCTGCCGAAGAAGAACGGATTCGACGTCTGCCGCGACCTGCGCCAGCGCGGCATCCAGACGCCGATCCTGATGCTCACCGCGCGCGGCCAGGTCGTCGATCGCGTGGTCGGACTCAAGCTCGGCGCCGACGACTACCTGACCAAACCGTTCGAGATGATGGAGCTGCTCGCGCGGGTGGAGGCGCTGCTGCGCCGCGCGCGGACGATGGCCGCGAACGCCTCCGACTCCTACGCATTCGGTCCGGTTCATGTCGACTTTCGCAGCGCCGAAGTGCGGCGCGACGGTGCGACGGTGGACATGTCGACGCTCGAGATCAAGCTGCTGCGCTACTTCGTCGAACACCGCGGCGCCGTCCTCGCCCGCGACGAGCTACTCGACAAAGTGTGGGGCTACGACGCCACGCCGGTCACGCGGACGGTCGACGTCCACGTCGCCTCGCTGCGCCAGAAGCTCGAAGCGAATCCATCCAAGCCGGAGTACATCGTCACCGTCCACGGCCTCGGCTACAAGTTTCTTGGATGATCAATCGGTGCGAACCCAGAACACCACTCCATCGCGCGCGTAGGCGGGCTTGAAGTGAGCGCGCAGCCAGGCGAAGACGAGCGGGGCGCGGACGGGGTTCGGGACGCCGTCGATGGAGAGATCGCCGCGGTTGGGGAACTGCATCAGCGCGGCGCGGATCGAGCGATCGTTTTCGAGGCGGGCGATCACTTCGCGCTGCAAATCCTCGGGCTCGTAAAACGGCGTCTCGTATTGCCGGACCGGCAGGCGGCGGTTGAAAAGGTAATAGAGGATGGGCATGTTGGCGAAATCGAAGAACGTCTCCGACGGCGCAAGAGTGTCGATGAACGACTGTGCCGCGGCGACCTTCCGAGCGTTGTCGACGTTCATCCAGACGCCGGCGGCACGCGGCGCGGCGGTGTAGCGCGTGAAGGCGCGATCGGCGCCATGCACGCGGCGCATGGTGCCGTCGCGCAGGAAGCGAGCCGTCGGCGCACACATGGCGATGATCACGATGGACATGACGGCGATGGCAATCCGGTTCCGCCGCAGGAGGTGTGCGATGGCGATCACGATGATGATCGCCACGGGCATGAAGTAGACGTTCGTTCGTTCCGCGTACGACAGCGCCGCGGCCACCACCCAGACGCCGAGGATCATGAGCGGCTCGATCGTGCGCCGTTGACGGAAGGCCAGCATCGCTGACGTCGCCACCGCGATCGCGCCCCAGAGCACGATCCAGACCGTGCGCATGGCGAAGAGTCCCGCGGCGATCTCCGGCAAAGCGCGCATCGAGTTGTAGGCGGCGGGAAAATCGAAGAAGCCGATCGTGTAGGCGTCGGCGAGCGGGAGAATTTCGAAGAGCGTGACGCGCAGAAACGCGCCGAGGCAGCCGGCGACCAGCATGAGGAGGGCGGTAGGAATCGCCGCGATTGCTGCGCCTGCCGCGGCACTGACGAACGCGCGGCGGTCGTGGAAACAGATCGTTGCGATGACAACGGCGACAATCGCGTAGAAACCGAAGTCGATCGACGTGAGAACGGCGATGACGGCGAGACATGCCGCGATTGCCAGCGAACGCCGCGACCGCAGTCGCAGCGCCGCCGCGCAGAACGCGAGCACGAACAACGACGGAATCGCGCGTAGCGGCGGCATCGCCTCGATCGCCGACACCGGCAGGACCCACGGCGTGCCGGTGATGGTGATGCACATCGCCGCCAGGAGCGCGAGGACCGCGGCCTCCGCGGAGCCGGTCGCGGCGAGTGCGACGGCGTAGACGGCGGCGGGAAGCAGTGCGGTCACCACGCTGCGCATGCGCAGAATCGATCCGGCGTCTGGGGCGCCGAGTTTCATCAGCACGAGATCGAGCAAGCCGTCGGAGATGAGGCCGTGACCCGGCACGACGTCGCGATACGGACGCGCGCCGTGAAGCATCGCCGCGGCGGGCGTCATCGAGTGGCCATCCTCGAAGACGTTGAGCCGCGGCATCCCCTCGGCCGAGGCAATGTCGCTCGACGCGGCCATGGCGATGGCGAAGATCGGATAGACGACATACGCGACAAAACGCCGCGGGATTTCGCGAATCGCGCTGCGAAGGATCAATGGCGACGCCACGATGAGCAGCAATGCGGCGATCGGCAGCGCGATCGAATCGCCGAACCAGAGCCGCGCGTGGAACAGGAGTCCGAGCGGCGCCAGCGCGAATGCAGATGACGGTTCGAGGCTGCCGGGCAGTATCACCACGACGATCCGCAGTGCCATGACGATCATCGCCGCGAACAGAATCGCCAACGGCAACGGCATCGCCGGCCAGAGCGCGGCGAGCGTGATGTAGAGCGCGATGGCGGACGGAATGAGGATGGCGTCGCGCCGCGTGAAACGCGCATCGATCTGCCGCATCAGGAACAGCGCTGCGCACGCAGCCAACGGCAGGAAGAGGATGGCGATCGAATCGAATGGATCGATGAGCGCGAGCCAGAGACCGCTCGCGAGCGCCACGGTCATCGCGCGCAAGGCCCACGGGCGGCTGCCCGCGGCGTGCGCTGCAAATCGCCGCATCACGAGCGTTGCCGCGAGCGGCGCAAGAATCACAGACAGGATTGCGCGCAACGGGCCGCGCGCATCGAGGGCGTGAGCGAGCATGGCGCCGGGAAGTTGTCCGGCGTGCGGTTCGGCGATCCACAACGTGGCGATGGTGATGCCGGCACCGAGTCCCCACGCCGCGCCCGCCAGCGTCAAGAGGATTTCTGCCGATGACGCGCGGCGCCGAATCATGGCAGCGGCACTTCGGCGCGGACGATCGTGCCCGCGCCCGGCGTGCTGTCGATCGAGAACGTGCCGCCGATCGATTCGATGCGCTCGCGCATCGTCGACAGGCCGAAGCGCGGGAAGTCCGTGCGGCCGAGTCCCGCCTGCGCGAACCCTGTGCCGTCGTCGCGCACGATCAACAGCAGTTTTCCGTTCTGCCGGTGGACTTCGACGGTGACCGCCGTCGCCTTCGCATGCTTGCGAACGTTCGCCAGCGATTCCTGAATGACGCGGATGAGCTGCAGCTCCACGCCGCTGGGAATGATCAGATCGGCGTCGATCATCAGCGTTACGTCGATCTCGTTCTGCTCTTCCCAGCGGTCGACGTATTCGCGCAGCACGTCTTCGAAATTGCGCGTCGGTCCCGGCAGCGTGCGCAGATCGACAATTGCGCCGCGCACGTCACCGTACGCCTCGCGCGCGGCGACGGCGAGCTCGCGCAACTGCACCAGGCCTTCCTCCGTTTTTTCGCGGCGGAGATATTCGGTGGCCGCCTGAACTTTCGTGTTCACGTAGCCGAGGACTTGCGCGATGCCGTCGTGCATCTCGTGGGCGATGCGCAGGCGCTCCTGCGCGATGGCGAGATCGGCGACCTGGCGATGAAGATGCGCGTTGTCGATGGCGATCGCGGCCTGCACGGCGAAGCGCTCCAGCGTCTCTTCATCGCTTTCACTGAACAGAGCGCCGTCGTGTTTTTCGCTCAGATAGAGGTTGCCGGCGAACGGGCCTTTGCACGTGATCGGCACGGCCAGCAGCGAGTGCATCACGGGATGGTTGGGCGGGAAACCGTGCGAGCGCGGATCGCGTCCGATGTCGGGCAGGCGCAGCCGCTCGCCTTCATTGAGGACGACGCCGAGAAGACCGTGGCCGACCGGCGGCGGTCCGATCGCGGCGCGGACCTCGGGAGTGATACCCGAGGTGATGAAGGTCTGGATCGAACCGTCGGCGTTGACGACGGAGAGCGCGCCGTAACGCGCGCCGACCAGCGTCCGCGCGCGCTCGACGACCTTGTTCAACACCGCATCGAGCGACAACTCCGCAGCGACGTCGAGTCCCGCACTGTGCAGCGCCAGCAACTCCTCGTTGTGCCGCGCCAGCCGATGCTGCATCCGCGTGACGGAGGTGACCATGACGATGCTCATGAGCGCGAGCGCGATGGCCACGACGCCGTCGAGCAGCAGCCGGCTTTGCGCCGAGGTGACGCCGATCGTCGAAAGCCGCACGGCTTCGAGGATGGCCACGATGACGATCGGCGCGGCGATGGCAATCCAGCGCAGTTGCTTCAGCGTCAAACGCGATTTTTCAACCGCGGATGGGCCGGATGAGCCGCGATGAGGCATTACAGCTTCTTGAGCAATCCCTTCCACCGCGCCCAGGCGTCGTCGCGCGCTTTCTTGTTGCCGGCGTAGGCGTCGCGGACTTTCTGATCGGCGTCGGCGGGTGGCGGCGGTGTTTCGCCGGCGCGCATGAAGCCGTGTCCGGCGCCTTCGTAGGTCACCGGCTCGAAGGTCTTATTCGCGGCTTTCATCAGCTCGACAGTTTTGGGGATCGTCGCACCGACGCGGGCGTCGTTGCCGGCGTAGAAGCCGTAGACAGGCGCTTTGATTTTCGCGATGTCCTCGGGCGACTCCGGTCCCGTGCCGTAGAACACATACGCGGCGGAGAGGCTCGGACGATTGGTGGCGAAGCGGAACGACTGCGTGCCGCCCCAGCAGAATCCGGCCACAGCCACCTTGCCGCTCGCGGCGGGAAGTTTGGAGACGTAATCGGCGGCGGCGTTCAGGTCGGCGGTGATCTGATCGGGCGGAAGATCGCGGATCGCTTTGCCGACCGCCGTGCCGTCGGCGAAGCTGCTCGTGCCGCCGCCGTTCGGACCCATGCCGGACAGCAGGTCGGGCGCGATGGCGATGTAGCCGGCTTCCGCGACCTCGTCGGCCAGCAGTTGCACCCAGTCGCTCATCCCGAAGATCTCGTGGATCACCACCACCGCCGCCGCCTTCTTTTTCACCTCGGGATAGACGACGAAGGCGCTGACCGTGCGCGTGCCCGATTTCAGGTTCACCCACTCGTGATGGCGCGGCGATGCGTCGACCTTCTTCTTCGCCCAATCCTGCGACACGCTCGTGTTCGCCGCGGTCATCGCATGTTCGGCGTGCGTCGTCGTTGAATCCTGCGCGCATGCGCTGACGGTGGTCAGCACCGCCGCAATCGTCAGAAGCAGTCGTTTCATCGGGTCCTCCGGTGCGCGAATTTTAGCCGCGAAACGAAAAAAGTTTGGGAGCCTGTATTTTTTCGTCTCTTCTCCGGCACTTACCTACCGAAGCAGCCAAAACAATTAAGGAGAAGAGAAAATGAAGAAGATGTTTGGTGTCTCTGTAGCAGTAGCAATGTTGGCGTTTGCGTCGGTCGCGTCGGCCGACACCTCGAGCGGTACGCTCACCGTTACCGGCACGGTCGAAAGCTCGATCAGCCTGACCGTCGAATCCGCGGGCGGCACGACCAGCGGAACCGGAACTGCGGCGGCCACCAGCGCCCTCGGCAACATCAGCAAGTACGGCTCGGCGCCGACCGGATTCACGCTGGCGCGCGGCGCGTCCAACTGGACGATCTCGTCCACCGTCGGTGTGCAGGTCGACAAAGCGAACCTGACCAGCACCGACTACACGCTCACCGCGCAGCTCGGATCGGCTCCCGCCTCCGGCGTGGCCTGGAAGCTCAACGGCAGCACGCTCAGCGACTCCGCCGCGACCACGCTCACCTCGACCGGAACGTACGGCTCGACCGGCAGCTACTCGTGGGACATCGTCGTCGCCGACAGCGCCGCGGCCGCTGCGATCGACAACACGATCAACTTCACGGCCACCTCCAACTGACGCGAATCGAATTGACAGCCGGTGCCGGAGCGTGGCGACGCGCTCCGGCACCGCCGCCGAGGTGATGCATGAAACGGATGATGATCGCGGTACTCGTTCTCCTGGTTTCGGCAGCATTGCCGCTCCATGCCGAACGCCGCCGCGCCGCCGCGCCGCCCGAGGAGATGCTGGTGATCGTCTTCGTCGCGGTTGGATCGGACGACGAGTCGCTGAAGGCAGCAGGCAGCGAAGCGTGGCTCGATCTCAACGCGGTCACTCATTCGGGGAACGCACGGACGACGCGTCTTCGCCGGAAATTCGGAATTCGCATCGAACGCGCCGGCAACGCAACCGCGGGAACGGCAAGCATCGTGGCGCGGCTGGAGTCGTGGGACGGCAGAGCGACGTACAGGCTCGACGGCCGGCCCCTGACTTCAGCTCCATTCGTTGTTGATGCGCATGCGGCCGTCGGTACGGTCACCGTCCACACGCTCGACATCGAAGTCCCGATCGAGGCGGTCGCGGGGCCGCTCTCCGCATCCGTCGCGTGGGAAGTGAATAGTAACTGAAGGATGTATGATGAACTTTAAATTCGTAATGATTGCCTTAATGTTCCTCGCGCTTCCTCTGTTTGCGACTCAAGGCTCGCTCTCCGTATCGCCGGCCGTGGTCATGCTGCAGGGGACGCCGGGGCAGAGCACGACGCAGACGCTGACCATCGTCAACAGCAGCGATCAGCGCTTCACGTTCGACATGATCGCCAAAGATGCCGTGGCCCGCGACGGACATCGCCTCTACGTGAACGCCGGTGAATTGACCGGCAGCATCGCCGCGACGGCTGTGTTCTCGCGTAAGTCGGTGACGGTCGCTCCGGGCGAACGCGCCAATGTCACCGTCACGGTCACCATCCCGCCGAATCCATCGTCGCGCGCGATCATCGCCCTCTTTCACGGCACGACCAGGATGAAGAGCGCGGGGATGAATGCGACCGCATCGCTGGGCATGCTGATGACGTTCGCGCTCTCCGGTAACGCCACGGCTACGGCCACGCCGCTGTCGGTGCGGCCGCCGAGCCGGACCGCGAATCTCGCGGTGTCGCAGCAACTGGTGAACACGGGCAGCGAGCCGCTGCTGGCGCGCGGCGTTCTGGCCATCGTCAATCCGGCCGGCGCGCTCGTGGCGAAGCAGGCCTTGCCGGCGCGCCGCGTCCTGCCCGGCGAAAACTTCGATCTGCGCGCCGAGTACGGCGGCGAATTGGCCGCCGGCCACTACCGCGCCTTCGTTACCTACGATCTGCAGAACGGCAAGCCGATCACGTCGTCCGCGGAGTTCGACGTCCGGTGAAACGCTTCGCCCTCGCCGCCGTGGCCGTCCTTTTCGCGCGAATCGCCTGCGCGGAAGACGTCACGCTTCGCGTCGCGGAGACGGTGACGATCGAGATCTCCGGCGCGACGGCCGCCTACGCCGTCGATCCCGCCATCGCCGACGTGACCATGGCCTCGGGTGGCCGCGTCACCATCACCGGCCGCAGCGCGGGCACGACGCAGATCATCGCCATCACCGCCAGCGGCACTCGGGCGTACGTCATCACCATTTCCGCGGCGGCGCAGCAGCCAGTGCCTGCGGCGCTTGCGACGAACGCTCCGATCGGCCGTGCGGACATTCGTTACGCCGGCGGCGCGCACCAGGTGCAAAGCGCGTTCGACGTCTTCACCACCGACGGCGAACGGCGCTCGCAGTTTCACCTGCTCAACGTGCATTACCTGACCGACTCGTTCGGCCGTTCGACGAACGCGATCCCTTCGGTTTACTACCGCACCACCTCGGGGCGCCGCACGCTCACGCTGCTCGACGACTTCATCGATCTCTCGCCGCTCACGATCCGTTCCACGCAGGTGCGCGGCGTCCATCTCATCGACGGTCCGCTCGAACTGCATGCGGGATACGCGGCGTCGACGATGTACGAGGACCTTTTCCTCCCCGCCGACAGACGCTGGGTCGCCAGCGCCGGCTACGGCATCGATCGCGGCCGCTTCCGCATCATCCCCTCGGCATACGCATTCCTCTCCGAGCCGCGCGGCACGGCAGCACGGCGCGGCGCGGTGGCGTCGCTGGCGTCGGAGTATCGCGACGGCGAGACGCTTTTTGCGCGCGGCGAGATGGCGGTCAGCCGCGGAGTGGCGGGGTCGGGCGAGGTGCGGTATCAGACGGAAAGGGATCAACTGCGCGGGCGGCTGTTCTACAAACCGAACGATTTTCCGACGCTCGGACTCAGCGATCTTCCCGGCGTGCACGGCGAAATGGACTGGAGCCGCCGCGCCACGAAGCGCCTCAACGTCGATTCGTACGCGACCTTCGATCGCACGAAGATCGCGGCGTTCGATCAGACGGTCGGCGTTGCGAACGTCGCAGTGCGTTACGCGGTGACGCCGCATCTGTCTGTGCTCACCGGCGCCGACGGCAGCGTCGTGCGCAGCGGAACGGACGCATCGATCCGAACGATCGGGATTCCTATTGGCGTTTCCTACGACGCGCAGCGCTTCGGCGCGGCGGCATCGTACCGTCTGCTCGACAACTCGCAGAGCAGCCGGCACGGCGACACGCTGCGTTTGAGCGGCCGCGCCGGAAGCGGCGGTTTCACCGTAAACGCATGGGTGGAACGCCAGCGCCGCGCACCGTCGCTCGACCTCATCTTCCGCGACACGCCCGGCCTCGAGCTGGCCCTGCTGCGCCTCGGCATCACCGTTCGGACGCCGGAAGACCTGGCGCGCGTCCTTCGCGACAACGCCGCGCTCATCAACCTCGGCTACATCGACGGCGTCACCGTCAACCTCACGCCGCGACGCGTGCAAAGCGGGGTCGACGCCGCGTTCAACTCCGCCGACACACGCAACCAGCTCCGTCTCCACGCCGTCGTCGACCGCAGCGAAGGAGTGGCGTCGACGCAGGAGTCGATGCTGGCCACCCTCTCGTACACGCGGCGGCTGATGGCGTCGACCGACATCTACGCGTCGTATTCACGCTGGCGGACGAGCATCGCCTCGCGATCGATCGACGGCTCCTCGGTCGAAGCCGGCGTGCGTCATCGTTTCGACGGACTCCCGCAATTTCTGCAGCGCGCCGGAACGATCGAAGGAATCGTCTTCCTCGATCCGCAGCAACACGGCGTGATCAACGACACGACCACTCCGCTCGACGGCATCGTGGTCATGCTCGACGACACGCGCTCCACGCGCACCGCGAAAAACGGTGCATACGCATTCCGCGACGTCCCGCCGGGCAAGCATCGCGTCGCGGCGAAGCTCGGCGCGTCGAAGCCGGCGTACTTCACCACGCCGTCCACCGCGGAATTGAATGCATCCGGCCACGCCGATTTCGGACTGGTCTGGTCACCGGCACGCATCATCGGCCGTGTCGTCAGCGACGCCAACCTCGGCATCGCCGGCGCGGTCATCAACGCAAGAACGACGAAAGGCGCGGACATGAGCGCGACGACCGATACCGAGGGCGGCTTCGTGCTGGCAGGACCAGCGGGCGAATTCACGATCGATCTCGCGACCGAATCGCTTCCGGCCGGATACACGATCAAAGGAACGAGCACGCGCGTCGTGAACGCGCCGGCCGATCAGCCGAAAAACGTTGCCTTCGAAGTGCAGGCTCTGCGCAGCGTGGCCGGTACGGTCGAAGGCGGGCAGGCCGAAGTGCGCATCGATCCGCTCGGATTGACGGCTACGACGGACGCCGGCGGCAACTATGTTTTCCGTTCGCTGCCGGCGGGCACGTTCACGATCACCGCTCGCCGCGGCGAACGTGTTGCGACGCGGACGATCACCGTTCCATTCGAGCCGGTGGTGCTGAACACTGATGCGTTCGTATTGACCGATGTGCCGCCGCCGGTTGGAACGCCGCAGCGCGCGAGCGTCAGCGTGCCCGCCGCCGTTCGATCATTCTTCGTCCAACTCGGCGCGTTCCGTGAGGCCCGAAACGCCGCGCAACTGATCGATCGTGTGGCACGGATCGGAACGCACGCCGAAAGCGTGCAGAGCGATCAGCTCATCCTCGTTCGCGTCGGCCCCTACGCATCGCGCGCCGCGGCGGCGAAGACCATCGCGCAGCTTCGCGGAAAAGGCTTCGAGGCCATCGTCACGCGTTAACGTGAAACGTCAGTACACGGATCGATGAGTGCTCGCCCACACCGGTGCCGATCTTGCTGCTTTATACGAGCGCGTCGCTGCTGTATCGTAACGAGCCTTCTCCATGGCAAAAACGGTCCTGATCATCGACGACGATGCACCCACGCGCGGACTGCTCACCGCCGTGATGCTCCGCGCGGGCCTCGAGTCGGTGGTCGCGTCGAACGGCGGCGAAGCGCTCGAAATCATCGACACGCGCGATGACCTCTGCTGCATCGTTCTCGACCTGATGATGCCGGTCATCGACGGTCCCGCCGTCATCGAGCATCTCGCGTCGACGAAACGCACGGTGCCGGTCATCGTCTGCACGGCGGCGGGTCCGCGCCACACTCCCGCATTCGACAGCTCCATCGTCCGCGCCGTGGTCCAGAAGCCGTTCGACGTCGAGCAACTCGGCGCGATGGTGAAGAAGCTTTCGGAGTGATGCCCTACGAGATCGCGACATTCGGCGTCAATGAAATGATGGCCTGCCGCGGCCGTCTGCGCAGCCTCTTCGATGACGATCCCGGCAGCATGGCCAGTGCAGCCCGGCGTGTCGTCGATTTTTTCCGCAATGAGTTCGTCGATGAACATGGCGCATCGGCCTCCGCGCTGGTCCGGTTTTTCAAGACGGAACGGTTCGATGCTCTCGACGGCGATCAACAGGAGTTCGCTCTCAAAGCGTCAGGCTCCGCCGCGCTCGACGACGATGTGCGCTGCCTGACGTTACTCGCCACTGCCGGCGACGAGCCGGCCTGGACGTCGCCCGAACGCTCCCGCGGACATCGCGCCATTCCGTTGACAAGCATCGACATGGTCGAACGGGCGCCGATGATCGCGCAGCTCATCAAACAGCTCGGCCTCTCCGTGGCAACCGTGGTCCATCCGCAAGCGGGCCTCCTTCTCGACACGGAAGGCCGCAAGCAGAACGTCTTCTATGTTCCGCAGGCGCTCGGGAGCCCGCACATCGTTGCGCAGGAGGAATTCGTCAAGCCGTACGGAATCGCCTCGGTAATCGGACTCGGCGGATTGATCACCACCGGCGATATGTTCGCGCTGATCCTTTTCTCGAAAGTGCCGATCTCACGCGAGGTCGCCGACCTCTTCGGCGTGCTCGGACTCAACCTGAAGATCGCCGTTCTGCCGATGATGAATCGTTCTCTTCGTTGACCGTTGCCTGCGGTACCGTCAGTCTCCGTGTTTCGCCGGTCGATCCCTCTCTCCGAGATAACTCCGTCATCGGCGTTGTAAACTCTTCTCACAATGCCGCCTGAGAATGCGCGGATCTCGCCGACTGAGATCGTGACGCTCGATACCGCTCGTGTCATGGGTGGCCTCAACGAATACGAGCGGCGGCATGCCCCCGAAAAACTTTTCGCATGCGGCGACGTCGCGCTGCTTCAGGCGCCGGCGCGCGTGGCGGTAGTCGGCTCGCGAAAGGCATCGCTTCCCGGCCGCAAACGCGTCGAAAGACTCGTCAGCGGTCTCGTCGATCATGGCGTTGTGATTGTGAGCGGCCTCGCGGCCGGAATCGATACGGCGGCTCACGAGGAGACGCTCAAGCGAGGCGGACGTACGATCGCCGTGCTCGGAACGCCTCTCGATGAAGTACATCCCGCCGCGAACGCTTCGCTTCAACGCCGGCTCATGGCCGAGCATCTCGTCGTCACGCAATTTCCGATCGGCCATCCAACGCTGCGCTCCAATTTTCCGCGGCGGAACCGGACGATGGCGCTTCTCTGCGACGCCTCAGTGATCGTTGAAGCGGGAGAGTCGAGCGGGACGCTCTCCCAAGGTTGGGAAGCTCTACGGCTCAATCGGCCGCTGTTCATCCTCAAGTCCGTATTCGAAAACAGCGTCTTGACGTGGCCGCGTGAAATGCAGGAGTACGGCGCGCAGGTGCTCGAAGATCTCGACCAGATCCTCGATGTTCTGCCATTCGGCCTTCCGCCTCTCGAGGAAGTTGCTTTCTAACGATGTGGCTTTCTCCGCGTTTCTCCGCGTCTCCGCGTGAAACAGGTTCTCAGGCCGCTCCGCCGCCGAGCATTGCTTGCCAGAGTTCGGTGACGCCGAGGAGGTGGGGGTCGGATTGCTCGGGGGGCGTGGTGCCGGTGGCGACTTCGGCGGCGAGGCGGGCGATGGCGACGCGGTTGGCGCGGTCGCGGGCCCAGCCGGCGTAGTCGGAGAAGGTGGGAGGCGGGGTGGCCAGGACGCGCCAGAGCGGGCGGGCCCAGAGTTGCGCCGCGTCCGATGATTGCAGGCGCGGGAGCGATGGCGGCGCGGGCATCCAGGCTGCCGGTCCGAATGCTTCGCCGAGCGAGAGGATGCCTTCGTCGAAGCCGGCGGTGATGTTGTGGCTGACCCAATTGGCGGAGCCGTCGTCGACCTCGGAGCTGATGCGCTGCAATTGAAACGTGAGCGGCGCGCCGGGAACAATCGCGCGCGCGAGGTGGAAGAACGATCCGGCATCCCACGACACGTGTTCCAGCGTGAATGGGCGAAGCGGTCCGATCGCGCGACCGACGATCTCGATGGCTGAGTAGATCGCGCGCGGATTGGTCATCACATTGACGAAGAGAAGTTGTGACCGCTGCCGCGTGGCCTGAAACGCTGAGATGAAGGTCGCTGCTGCTTCGAGATCAGAGTAGTGGGGGTTGACGTGGTAGACGGCGCCGTGTTCACGCGCGGTCTGGCGATGTGCGATCACGTCGGCTGGATAGACGGGATGCTCGCCGAGCACGTGAATGCCGCGCGCGAGGAGCGCGGACGTGATGCGGTGGCCGTCCGGGCCTGGGATGGCGACACATGCCGCATCGATCGCCTCGGGCGGGATTTCGTCGACAGTCGTGTAGAACGGAACGCCGCATTCCGCGGCCACCGCGCGCGAGCGTTCGCTGCGCGCCAGCACTCCCGCGATCACGCCTTTCTCGTTCGCGTAGAGCGCGCGGAAGTACGTTGCGCCGTAGTTCGTGCCGCAGATCAGGAAGCGCACGTCAGCCCCGCGCCTGCCCGATGCACATGGCGTAAATCGTTTTCTCGCCGCCGCCCACGCCGAGTAGCGCATCAGCCTCGTCGTCGTAGAAACCGCCGACGGCCACGGACGCGAGGCCGAGCGCTCCGGCGGCGAGGTAAAAGTTCTGCGCGAGGTGGCCGGCCTCGATCCAGACATAGCGATAGCCGCGCTGGCCGTACTTCCACATCGAGCGCTCGAACACCGCGGTGATGAACAGAATCACGTTCGCGCTGGCAAGCGTCGCCTGGCCGAACGTCATCGCTGCGAACTGGTCGTGGACGTTGCCGGTGCGGATCTCCGCCAGCTCGTGCGCGAACGGATCGTAGTGATAGATGCCGTCGGCGATTCCGTCGATGCGCTGGATGACGGGATAGATCTCCAGCGGATAGAGCGCGCCGCCCGAGGGATAGGTGCGCGCGCCGAGGGTGACGCCTTCGAATGCGAGCGTGCCGTTCGCGGCGGCGCAGGTGAAGAGAAGCTTGCCGAGCAGATCGGCGGGCAGGATCGTCTCGGAGAAATCGCGTACCGAGCGCCGCGCGGCGAGGGCGGCGCCGAGGGGAAGCGGAAGGTCGAGATCGGCGCCGCCAAGCGCGATGCGGCGCGCGCCGGGATAGAGCCGGCGCACGGGCGGCTTGTTCTCGGGATCGTGCGGCAATTCCGCCGGCGTCGCGCGGACGTGCGACGAATTGAGGTGAAAGAGCTCGGCGGCATCGATGTCGAGCTCCGCCAACGTCGTCTCCTTCACGCCAGCGGATGCGGATGCGGATTCAGCGGACGGCCGCCGCTGTGTTTCGCGAGGCGCGGGTTGGCCAGGCGGCGGAAGCGCTCGCCGAAGTGGATCGGCTGCACGTCGAGGCCGATCGCGCGCGCCACGCGGAACGGAGAGTCGAGGAGATCGGGCGAGGTGACGTCGACCACGGCCACCTGCACTCCCGCTTTTTCCAGCCGGGCTGCGCACGCGGCGACCGAGACGTCATCGACTTGCGGCAGGTCCGCGTAGCGAATCGAGCGATCGGTGTTGCGGATGAAGTCGAAGATCGGAAGCCGCTCGGGCGTGAAGTAGTACGCTGCGTGATCGTCGAGCGTCTGCACATCCGCCGGCGTGGCCGGCACCTTCATCTGCGCGACCTGACGGGTGAGATACGGACCGACGTGCGCCTGCTCCAGGATCGACTTGCGGACGGCGATGCGCGGATCGAGATGGCAGGAGAGCGCCACGCTCACCGCGGGAAGCGCGCCCTCGCCGAGCGCGAGGCACATGATGACGGGCATGTCGAGGTCCGTGCCGTCGAGCAGATACAGTTCGATTTCCGCGCCGCGCTGCTTCATCTGCCGCACGACCTCGACCACGCCCGGTTCGAGCGAGTCGTCGAGCACAATTCGCCGCGCTGGCAACTGGCAGAGCCAGGTGAGCATGAATGCATCGCGCTCGATCAGCTCGAACAGCGCTCGCATCGCGGCGTCGTCGACATCCGCGCCCGCGGCCAGTCCGTTCGATGAAACGTGACAAAAGAACTCGTGATGGCATGCCTCGAAATTGAAGTACGCGGGCAGCGCCGGAACCCACACCGGCTCCTTCGTGCCGAACCACCAGCCGCGCGTCCAGTGAATGCTCTGGTTCTCGTCGAAGCGCACGCACGGAAAATCGGGCTGCGCGTATTGTTCGTCGCTGTAAAGACAGAGCCTGCGCGGATCGACGAACGCATCGGTCATCGCCTTCGCCGGCGACTGCAGCAGATCGGCCGCGCGATACCGCGCCGCCGAGTAGCGCTCGATCGCTTCGCCGGCCGCGCCGATGAGCGCGTCCACTTTCGTCAGCCCCTTGCCCGATCCGATCATCGCGTCGTGCGCGTGCCGCAGCGCGCCCTCGGTGTACGTCGAGACGACCGCGGTCGCAGTGACGGGAAAGTCGTACGGCGGCTCGGCGCCGGTGTCCGCGGTGAGCATCTTGATGATGCCGACGTGACGGTCGACGATCCCCTCCAGCGCTTTCTTCAGCTCGTCCGCATCCTTCGCGCTGCTGAGGTTCTGATGCTCGCCACTGCTCTCCTTCGCGCCAGCCGCGCCGCCGCAGACCTCGCACCACGGCATGCGCAACACTTTGTGCCACGCGTTCTCGCCGGAGACGAGGTTCTGCACCAGGAAGCGGCCGGGGATGCTCGTTTCCGTGTAGAGCGTCAGGAGTTTGATCGCTTCCATCGCCAGCGACTGTCCCGCGATGCCTGCCATCGGCGCGAGGTACGAGCGGGCACGCGGCTGGCCGGGCGACGCGCTGAGCGATGCGTCGATTTCATGCGCGGACTGCACGTAATCCGCGGCGCCGAGGCGGCGAAGGCGGAAGCAGTTCCAGCAGGCCGTCTGGCCCGGTACGACGGCGGGTCCGATCCACGACTCGACGCCGTCGAGATGTCCGTGAAGCGACGGCATCCGCTTCTCGTGCGTGAAGGCAGCGATGCGCCGCAGTTGATAGACGTCGTCGCCATGCAATCCGGTGACGAGAAGATCGAACGGTTCGTCGAGCGAGAAACGATCGTCGGTTCCGATTGCCTGCGCTGCGATGGTGACCTGCGTGTTCTCCGCGATGCGCGCGATGACGTTGCGCACCGCTTCGCGGCGCGGCTTGCCGGAGTCGCCCGGGATGAGCGCACGGATGCCGACGACGTCGTCATCGGTAACCGTTCGATCATCGACCAGATGCAGCCGGCCAACGCCTGCCGCCGCCAGTTCGATGGCCGCGACCGCGCCCCACGGCTCCAATCCGACGATCGCCACGCGCGCATCAGCCAGCTGGCGCAACGCCGTCCCTTCTCCCTTTCCGAACGTTTGAAAAAAGCGATCCTCGGCGAGACGGCGCTCGGAGTCGGGGACGTTTTCCACGAGCCCTTTTTGCTGCAGCAGCGTCAGGAAGTTAGTGACGCTTTCAACGGAGTAGCCGGATAACGCGGCCGCCACCGCGGCGGCGTCGCGCGTCCCGTCGAGCAGCGGAACGATCTGCGATACGAAGAGCCGGACGTCGTCGCCATGCAGTTGGAACGTGCCGAGGTCGGAGCGAAGCACGACGCCCGATTGAGTGGTGGTGATGCTCGCCGACGGACTGAGACGGATCTTCTTCATCGACTCCTCGATTGTAATGGACCCTGCCGGCGTCGGTTGGCGCATCCCGACCCTCATGCGCAGACGGCTACGAGCCGGCGCACGGAGTGCAATTGGTGCACTGCACACAATTCGTACACGGAGTGCAGGCCGTGCACGGAGTCGCGCAGGGCGTGCAGTTCGTGCAGGCCACGCAACGGGTGCACTGCATGCAGTTCGTGACGCACAGCTGGCACATCGGCTGGCACTGCACGCACATCGGCTGGCAAAGCGCGCACTGCGGCAGGCAAGGCAGGCAGTGGTAACACTGAACGCAATAGACGCACTGCGGCGTACAGGGCCAACAGGGATGACACGGTTGACACAAGTTGACGACGCAGGGCTGGCACTGCGGCTGGGCGATCTTGTCGAGCTTATCGTTGAGCGCCGAGATCGCCGAGTGCAGCTCGGTCATACCGATATTCAATTCCTTGGGTTTCGTATCGTCAGCCATACGGATTCCTCCTTCGCGGACGGCACCGACAGGGTCACAACAGTCATTCAGGTGTAGGGATGCGCGGACGGATGCTATGTCACTTCAATGTCTACGGCAAGATTGACTGATATAGAAAATCGAGAAGTGACCGGCGTGCCCGGCGGCGTAGCCGCCGTAAGGACCGTAGCCCCCATCTTCAGATGGGGGATTGCAGGTCGCGCGATCTCGTGAGCCCGTTTTTACGGGCGAAAGAAAGCTTTCTCTCGCCCGCCAAGGCGGGCTCACAAACATCCAACGATCTCTGGAACCCCCACGTGAACGTGCAATGGCCTTAACTTAAGCGCAAACTGCTGAGCGGGAGGCGGGTATGGGCGGGAGAAGCAAGGGCGAGATCCATATCGACCTGGATGCTTTGACGACGGCATTTCCATCGCGAGATGTCGAGCGGATTCTGGATGTGTTGGGGCGTCGCGAGAAGAGGCGGCGCAAGTTACCTGCGGCGGCGGTTGTTTACCACGTGATCGCGTTGGGCTTGATGATGAGTACAGGAGCGAAGGAAGTCCTGCGCCGTCTATTGGATCATGTGCGAGAGCGGGAATGGGTGGGCGGAACGCCTCTGGCGAGTGAGGCAGCGATCACCAAAGCTCGGAAGCGATTGGGGGCAGAGCCTGTGCGCGAACTGTTCAACCAGCTCGCTCGACCAATCGCGACGAAGAAGAGCAAAGGATGTTGGTTTCGCGGTCGGAGAGTGGTGAGTCTGGACGGCAGCACGCTGCACGTGCAGGACTCGGAAGCGAATGATCGTGCGTATGGGCGGGCCAGTTCCACTGGACGGACACCAGCTTGGCCGCTCATTCGTTTTGTGATGCTCATCGAGAACGGAACGCACGTGCCATTCGCAGCAGCGATGTCCAGATGGCGGACCAGCGAGAATGCCTTGGCCAAGCAGGTCCTTGGGAAGCTGAGCGAAGGCATGCTGTGCTTGGCCGACCGGCTGTTCTACAGCTATGAGATGTGGAGTCAGGCAGTTAGCACGAAAGCCGATTTGCTCTGGCGTGTGCAGAAGAAGATCACTCTGCCGCGATTGAAGACCTTTGCAGATCGCTCGTACTTGAGCGAAGTACGACCGCCGGTGAGCGGACCGAAGCATCGAAAAGGGCCGGCTATCCCCGTGCGGGTGATCGAGTTCACGGCCAAAGTTCGGGGGCGTATCGAAGCGTATCGGATGATCACCACGATCCTCGACCCTCGCACGGCCGGAGCACTTGAGCTGGCACGGCTCTACGCAAATCGTTGGACGATCGAAATCGCTCTTCGCGAGATGAAGTCTTTCGTTGGAGGACGCCCCACGTTGTTGCGCAGCAGAATCCCCGAACTGGTCGAACAGGACTTCTATGGCCTCCTGCTCGCCTACTTCGGCGTGCGCTCGGTCATGCACGACGTTGCACGTGAGGAGCAGATCGAGCCGAATGAACTTTCATTCGTTCACTCGCTCAACGTCGTCATCCGACGTCTGCCAAAAGCCATTTCTTTTTCCCCCTCAGGCCTCGCCGCTCTTCCTTAAAGCGCTCCACGCCGAGATCGCCGAAGAACGCATTCGAAAACGGCCCAACCGCCACGTACCCCGAGCCGTCAAGCATCATCCGACCTATCCGTTCATCACCAAGCAACTCCGGAGCAATCGATCATTCATCGAAAATGTGGAGGTCTCCATCGCTTAAGTTAAGGCCATTGCGGGTGAACCCGTGGGCTACGGTTCTCACGCCGTCTTCGCCGACGAGTTTTTCGCATCGCATCCTTCACCACGCATGCCGCGAAGGCTTTGAGCCAGCGGCGCACCATTCCGATCGAGCTGCCGGAGTTTGCGATCCGGGCGCTGGAGCATCGGTGCAGATCACCAATGTCGATGCGGACGAAGAGGAGATGGTGTCGCTCAACGACGTCGTCGAGTGGTATCTCCTCTCGCCGCTGTCGGTGAAGGAGATGCCGCACCTCGGGGACGCCGTCCCAGGCTTCACGGCCGCGCTGGTGCGGTGGATGATCGAGTCGACGTACAGCGGGCCATCGTAGAGGGAGACCGGGTTCACGCGGAGACGCGGGGGACGCGGAGAAAAGAGACTTCGCGATCTCCGCGGCTCCGCGTGCAATCGGTTTTCCTGTGAACGCATTCGCGGAACGTGTGCGCTCATTTCGGTTATCCGTTCACTCATTCCGATTTCCCATTCACGGATTCTGATGATCCGTTCATGGATTCTGGGTATCCGTGAAGGGATTCTGGTTATCCATTCACGGATTCCGGTTATCTCTTGGTTCCATTTTTGACTGACAATTTGTCAGGAGTTTGTTACAGATTTTGGCTGATTACTCCTTCCAACCCATTGCAATTGCTGGACTTAAATGACCAGTGCGCCAATGTTGGGACATATTGACTCCGGACACTTCGCCTTCTAGGTTGGGTCCGCCAGGCGATCCAAAGCAGCGCGCGCGGGACAACCCTGGCGGAAAGGAGAAAGAGGCTATGGTCACTCAAAACAACGGTCCGAACCCCCAGGCTCAATCGCCCGATCTGGCGACGCT
>Ga0207640_10000294_pt1 | contig 33298 bp, 23 predicted proteins | sample KBSCornC42_FD_184300 | JGI IMG/M metagenome (GOLD analysis project Ga0207640, IMG submission 184300) | Corn rhizosphere microbial communities from Kellogg Biological Station, Michigan, USA - KBS Corn C4-2 (SPAdes) (version 2) | ecosystem: Host-associated > Plants > Roots > Rhizosphere > Soil ... | reverse complement strand
ACGCGCCGCATGCCCTTTCCGCCGCCGCCTGCCACGGCCTTTATCAAGACGGGGTAACCGATCCCATCCGCTTCCTTGCGCAGCGTCCCCGGCGATTGATCCTCGCCCAGATAGCCAGGTGTAACCGGCACGCCCGCTTTGGCCATCAATGCCTTGGCGGCATCCTTGAGGCCCATCGCGCGGATGGAGGCTGGGGGCGCCCCGACCCAGATCAGGCCGGCACCGATTACGGCCTCGGCAAAATCGGCATTCTCCGACAGGAAACCATAACCGGGATGGATCGCCTCAGCCCCCGTCTGTTTGGCCGCCGCCAATATCTTGGCCTGATCCAGATAGCTTTCCCGCGCCGGCGCGAGGCCGATGCAGACTGTCTCGTCCGCCTCGCGCGCGAACGGCATATCGGCGTCCACTTCCGAATAGACTGCGATCGTGCGGATGCCCATCTCGCGCGCTGTGCGCATGATCCGGCGGGCGATCTCGCCGCGATTGGCGATGAGGACGGATTTGATCATGGGAGGTGTCTAATTGCGGGTATCCGACGCTTGGAACCTGTCATTGCGAGCCCCGCAGGGGCGCGGCAATCCAGAACGGCAGGCCTGGATCGCCACAGCGCTGCCCGCTTCGCGATGACATGAGCGGAGATCATCCCGTCGCTCACTCGCAGCCCGTCGTCCGCGATGACGAGGTGACGTTGAGGACCTTCCAGGCGCCGCTTTCCCGGACGAGGTCGAAATGGTCGACGCCGCAATGGTGGACCTTATCGTCGATCGTGAAAATGTAGCGCGACCACACCATCGCGATATCGCCATCAATCTCGACGGCGGGATCGACGAGCTTTTCGCGGTAATGTTCGGGGCCCGGCTTGATGCCGCCGGCAAAGTCCGCCCATGTCATATGTCGGATCGCACGCGTGCCGTCGGCCTTCTCGCCGGCCACGGTCGCCCCACCCTCGGGCCGCGTGGCCAAAAGGATCTTCGTGCTATCGCGCGCCTCAAGGCCGGCGAACATCGCGTTGATCGGCATCATCACCGCCGCCTCCGCGCTGCCATCCATAGGCAGCGGGTTCCATTTGGGCAGCTTGGCAGTGTCGGCGGCGAGAAGCAGAGCAAGCAGCATCAGATCACATCCTGAAGATGCCGAACTGCGCGCGATCGGGGATCGGTGCATTCAGCGTGGCGGCGAAGGCGAGACCGAGCACGTCGCGGGTCTGGATGGGATCGATCACCCCATCGTCCCACAGGCGCGCGGTGGCGTAATAGGGATTGCCCTCATCCTCATATTTCTGGCGGATCGGGGCCTTGAAGGCTTCGGCTTCCTCGGGCGTCCAGCTGCCGGCGTCGCGATGCACGGTGGCGAGCACCGAGGCGGCCTGCTCACCCCCCATCACGCTGATCCGGGCATTGGGCCAGGTGAAGAGGAAACGCGGGCTATAAGCTCTGCCACACATGCCGTAATTGCCGGCGCCGAAGCTGCCGCCGATCAGGACCGTAACCTTCGGCACGGATGCGGTGGCGACCGCAGTTACTAACTTTGCACCATGTTTTGCAATGCCTTCTGCTTCATATTTCCCACCAACCATGAAACCGGAAATGTTCTGAAGGAAGAGCAAGGGTACGCGCCGCTGGCAGGCGAGCTCGATGAAATGTGCACCCTTTTGCGCGCTCTCGCTGAACAGCACGCCATTGTTGGCGAGGATCGCGACCGGGATGCCCCAGATGCGGGCGAAGCCGCACACGAGGGTGGTGCCGTAATTGGCCTTGAACTCATGCAGTTCGGAGCCGTCGACAATGCGGGCGATCACCTCATGCACATCATAGGGTGCGCGCACGTCGGTCGGCACAATTCCGTAAAGTTCTTCGGCTTCGAATTTGGGTGGCCGCGGTTCTGCGAGGTCGATACCGCTATCGGGAGCCCGGCCGAGCGTCGCGACGATATCGCGGACGATCGTCAGCGCATGCTCGTCACTCTCGGCGATATGGTCGACCACGCCCGACTTGCGGCCATGCGTCTCCGCCCCGCCCAGTTCCTCAGCCGAGATCACCTCGCCCGTCGCCGCCTTCACCAAAGGCGGGCCGGCAAGAAAGATCGTCCCCTGCCCGCGCACGATCACGCTCTCATCCGACATAGCGGGCACATAAGCGCCGCCCGCGGTGCAGCTTCCCATCACGCTCGCGATCTGCGGGATGCCCAAAGCCGACATATTCGCCTGGTTGAAGAATATCCGCCCGAAATGGTCGCGGTCGGGGAAGACTTCGGCTTGGTGCGGCAGGTTGGCGCCGCCGCTGTCGACCAGATAGATGCAGGGCAGCCTGTTTTCCTGGGCGATCTCCTGCGCGCGCAGATGCTTCTTCACCGTCAGCGGATAATAGGTCCCGCCTTTGACCGTGCTGTCATTGGCGACGATCATCACTTCCCGGCCCGAGACGCGGCCGATGCCGGCGATCATGCCCGCGCCCGGCACCTCATCGCCATAGAGGCCGTTGGCCGCGAGCTGGCCGATTTCGAGGAAGGGCGAAGCCGGATCGAGCAGCCGCGTTACGCGATCGCGGGGCAGCAGCTTGCCGCGCGATACGTGGCGCTCGCGCGAGGCTTCGGATCCACCGAGGGCGGCTTGGGCCACTTTGGCGCGCAGATCGGCCGCAAGCGCGCGATTGTGCGCGGCATTGGTGCGGAAGCTTTCCGAGGACGGGTCGATAAGCGAGGTGAGCTTGGTCATAGCCCCCCCTCCCTTCCAAGGGAGGGGGCTGGGGGGTGGGTGACGCCCTTGAAGTGACGGGTCAGTATGCTGTTACCAGCGGACTCACCCACCCCAACCCCTCCCTTGGAAGGGAGGGGCCTTTTAGATGCGCCCTTCATACCCCCAGCAATTCCCGGCCGATCAGCATCCGCCGCACCTCATTGGTGCCGGCACCGATGTCGAGCAATTTCGCATCGCGATAATAACGCTCGACCGGCCAGTCCTTGGTATAGCCGGCCCCGCCCAGCGCCTGGATCGCCTCGTTCGCGACCTTTACGGCATTCTCACTCGCGAGCAGGATCGCGCCCGCCGCATCGAAGCGCGTCGTCTTGCCCGCATCGCAAGCGCGCGCCACCGCATAGGAATAAGCCCGCGCCGAATTGAGCGCGACATACATGTCCGCGACCTTGGCCTGCATCAGCTGAAACGAGCCGATGGCTTTTCCGAACTGCTTGCGGTCCTGAAGGTAGGGCAGAACCACATCGATGCAGGCCTGCATGATGCCGAGTTGCGTGCCCGACAGCACGACGCGCTCATAATCCAGCCCCGACATCAGCACCTTCACGCCGCCGTCGAGCGGGCCGAGCACATTCTCCGCCGGCACGAAGCAATCGTTGAACACCAGTTCCGTGGTCGGCGAGCCGCGCATGCCCATTTTGTCGATCTTCTGGCCGATCGCGAAGCCGGGCATATCCTTCTCGATCAGGAAAGCGGTGATACCCTTCGATCCCGCATCGGGCGTGGTCTTGGCATAGACTACCAGCGTTTCGGCATGGGCCGCGTTGGTGATCCAGAATTTGGTGCCGTTGAGGCGGAAGCCGCGATCGACCTTGTCGGCCCGCGCCTTCATCGACACCACATCCGAGCCTGCGCCGGCTTCCGACATGGCGAGGCTGCCGACATGCTCGCCAGAGATCAATTTGGGCAGATATCGCGCCTTCTGCTCGGCATTGCCCCAGCGATGGATCTGATTGACGCACAGGTTCGAATGCGCGCCATAAGACAGGCCGACCGAGGCGGAGGCCCGGCTGACCTCTTCCACCGCGATCACATGTTCGAGGTAACCGAGGCCAAGCCCGCCAAACTCCTCCGCCACGGTGATGCCATGCAGGCCGAGCGCGCCCATTTCGGGCCACAGCTCGATCGGGAACCAATCCTCCTCGTCCACCCGCTTCGCGAGAGGTGCGATCCGATCGGCGGCGAAGCGCGCGGTGGTCTCGCGGATCGCATCCGCCATCTCGCCAAGTGCGAAATCGAGGGGTTGGGCCGTCATTGGATCCTCAAACTAGTATCGTTTGAAACTGCCTATGCCGCGTCCCGTCGCCGAATGCTACTCGAACTCCAGGATTACCGCATCGACCGCGAGACTGTCCCCCGGCCTGGCATCGACCTTGGCGACAATACCGGCTTTCTCGGCGCGCAGGATATTCTCCATCTTCATCGCTTCGACCACCGCGAGGGGCTGGCCCGCCTCGACCTTGTCGCCCTCTCCAACATTGAGCGCCGTGAGCAGCCCCGGCATCGGGCAGAGCAGGAAGCGCGAAAGGTCCGGCGGGACTTTCTCGATCATGTGATGCGCGAGCTCGGCCACGTGCGGCGCCAGCAGGCGCAGGTCATGAGAGCGCCCGCGCGTAGTCAGCCGCCAGCCAGCGCGCGTGCGGCTGAGACGCATCGATAGCGGCTCGCCGTCAATCTCTGCCTCGATCAGGCGTTGGCCAGGGACATAGGGAGCATCGACGACCAATGCCTTGCCATCCACGACCACCGTCTCGTCCTCGACGGTCACGCGATGTTCGGCACCATCCATCGACACGACCCATTCGCAGTTGGTCGGCACGCGACCGTTCAGGCGCCCGTCGATCGACGCCGCCCGCTCGGCTTCGGCGCAGGCGATGACGCCGGCAACCGCCGACAGCTTGGCGGTGAGTTCGTCGGGCACCGGCGCGCCGTTAAAGCCCTCGGGATATTCCTCTGCGATAAAGCCGGTGGTGATTTCGCCGGCCCGGAAGCGCGGATGCTGCATCAGTGCCGACAGGAAATCGATATTGTGGCCGATACCGTCGATCTCGAATCGGTCCAGCGCCGCGACCTGCGTATCGATCGCTTCGTCACGCGTGTCGCCATAGGTGACGAGCTTGGCGATCATCGGATCGTAGAACATCGAAATGTCCGCCCCCTCGACCACGCCGTCGTCCACGCGCACATTCGCGGCAACGGCCGGGGGCCTGTAGCGCACCAGCCGTCCGGTCGACGGCAGGAAGCCACGGTAAGGGTCTTCCGCGTAGACGCGATTCTCGATCGCCCAGCCTTTCAGCTGCACGTCCTGCTGACCGAACCCGAGCTTTTCGCCATTGGCGACGCGGATCATCTGCTCGACCAGATCGAGCCCGGTCACATATTCGGTGACCGGATGTTCGACCTGGAGCCGGGTGTTCATCTCGAGGAAGTAGAAGCTGCGGTCGGCGCCGGCGATGAACTCGACCGTGCCCGCGCTGTAATAGCCCACCGCCGCAGCCAGCTTCACCGCCTGCTCGCCCATCGCCTTGCGCATCTCCGGCGTGACAAAGGGCGATGGCGCCTCCTCGACCACTTTCTGGTGGCGACGCTGGATCGAACATTCGCGCTCGCCGAGATAGACGATATTGCCGTGCTGATCGCCGAGCAGCTGGATCTCGATATGGCGCGGGCTCTCGACGAACTTCTCGATGAAGACGCGATCGTCGCCGAATGAGGCAAGTCCTTCCCGCCGCACGCTGTCGAACGTCTCGCGCACGTCCTGTTCCGACCAGGCAAGCCGCATGCCCTTGCCGCCGCCGCCCGCCGAAGCCTTCATCATCACCGGATAAGTGATACCGTTGGCAATCTCGACCGCATGATCGGTATCGCGGATCTCGCCGATGAAACCGGGCACGACCGACACGCCCGCGGCCTGAGCGAGCTTCTTGGATTCGATCTTGTCGCCCATCGCTGCGATGGCTTTCGGCGGGGGCCCGATGAAGGCGATGTCGTTATCAGCGAGAAGCTGCGCGAAACTTTCCCGCTCCGACAGGAAGCCATAACCGGGATGCACCGCCTCCGCGCCCGTCTCCTTGCAGGCGAGCAGGATCGCTTCGGCCAACAGATAGGATTGTGCCGCGGGCGGCGGTCCCAGGCGCACCTTCTCGTCCGCCATCTCCACATGCGGCGCGCGCGCGTCAGCGTCGGAATAGACCGCGACCGTCTTGATGCCCATCTTCCGCGCGGTGCGGATCACGCGACAAGCGATCTCGCCACGATTGGCGATCAATATCTTCGAGAACATCCTACTTCCCAAACAAGGCCTTGAGCGGCTTCAAGTCCGCATATTCAACCATGATCGACAGGCTGTCCGGCGCCTTCCCCCGATCGACGACGATGTGGCCCTCCGCGAAAACGGACGGCTTCCAATGCCAATCGCCGGGTTGGGACTGGAACACGCGACGATTGCCAACGTCGCGACGCAGCGAAGTCTCCATCCGGTTGATCTGCGGCGCGACCGCCCCGTCGACCGTCACCTGGCAGCTCCACACATCTTCTTCTCGCGCGGTCACCGGGGTCATTGCACGGACGAGCTGAACGTGCGGCCATTGCCACATACTCAATTCACCCTCGCCCTTGCCTTGCGCTGTCAGGCGGCGCTTCCAGCCGGTTTCGTCGATAATCTGAGCGGCGTGCCTCGGGTCTGCCGAGGCGTCCACGCAGGCCCGCCGCACGAATTCCGCGAGGACCGGCGCATTGTCATAGCGGCCCGTGGTCGAAAGAGCCGCCAACGGATTCTGCCCGGTACGCGCGCATGACACCAGCAAGGCCGTCCCTGCCGCCAGGGCCAGCAAAGCCGCCGGAGAATTCAAGCGTGCAGCCCCAATTTCTCGAACAGCATCGCATCCCGATCGCTGCCGGCATTGCCGGTGGTCAGCAATTTGTCGCCCGTGAAGATCGAGCTCGCACCAGCCAGGAAGCAAAGCGCCTGGGTTGCGTCCGACATGCTTTCGCGTCCCGCCGACAAACGGACGACCGAATTGGGCATCAGAATGCGCGCAACCGCGACGGTACGGACGAACTCGATATCGTCGATGCGCGCGGTCGGCACGTCCTTCAGGATGTCGCCGAGCACGGTGCCCGGCACCGGCACCAACGCGTTGATCGGCACGCTTTCCGGCGGCTCCGGCAGGGTAGCGAGCGCGTGGAGAAAGCCGACGCGGTCCTCGCGCGTTTCGCCCATGCCGACGATCCCACCACAGCAGACGTTGATGCCCGCATCGCGCACGCGATCGAGCGTATCGATCCGGTCCTGCCAGCTACGCGTGGTGATCACCTTGTCATAATGTTCGGGCGAGGTGTCGAGGTTGTGATTGTAATAATCCAGGCCGGCCTCGGCGAGACGCTGCGTCTGGGCGTCGCTCAGCATCCCCAGCGTCATGCAGCTCTGCATCCCGAGCGCGTTCACGCCCTCCACCATCGCGCAGATCGCATCCATGTCGCGGTCCTTGGGTTCACGCCAGGCCGCACCCATGCAGAAACGCTGCGATCCCGCCGCCTTTGCTTCGCGCGCCGCCTCCAGCACCGCGTCGACATCCATCAGCTTCGAGGCCTTGAGCCCGCTTTCGGCATGAACCGATTGCGAGCAATAGCCGCAATCTTCGGCGCAGCCGCCGGTCTTGATCGACAAGAGCGTCGCGCGCTCGACCCGGTTGGGGTCATGATGCGCGCGATGAACCTCGGCCGCGCGGAAGACGAGATCCATGAAGGGCAGATCGAACAGGTCCGCAACCTCCGCGCGGCTCAACGCGGTGGCGGGTGGACGGGTCAGATCAGCAATATCGTTCATTCGGCAGCCTCGCTCAGCCCTTCGGGCGGAAGATTATGTCCCAGCAGGCGCAGCACGTCGCCCGCCGCTTCGACCAGATTGGTTCCGGGGCCGAAGATCGCCTGGACCCCCGCCTCCCGCAGGAAGGCATAGTCCTGCGCCGGAATAACGCCACCCGCGATAACTTTGATATCGGCGCGGCCGGCCTCGCGGAGATGACGGACCAGCTCGGGGATAAGCGTCTTGTGACCCGCAGCAAGGCTGGAGGCGCCGACCACGTCGACATCCTCCGCAAGCGCGAGCGCGGCCGCTTCCTCCGGCGTTTGAAAGAGCGGCCCAGGAATGATGTCAAAGCCCAGGTCGCCAAAGGCGGAAGAGACGAGATTGGCGCCGCGGTCGTGACCGTCTTGTCCCATCTTGGCGACGAGCATGCGCGGCTTGCGGCCCTGACGATTGGCAACTGCCTCGACGCCCCTGACCAACGCGACCCAGCGGCGATCATTCTCATAGGCGCCGCCATAGACACCCGACACCGGTGTAGGCTTAGTGCCATAACGGCCGAACACATCCTCAAGCCCCTGGCTGATCTCGCCAAGCGTGGCGCGGGCGCGAGCACATTCCACCGCGAGGGCGAGCAAGTTGTCCTTGCCCTCCGCGCCCTTGCGCAGCGCCTCGAGCGCCTTTTGACAGAGGGCATCGTCGCGCGACGATTTCACCTTCTGGATCCGCGCGACCTGGCCCGCCCGAACCGCGTGATTGTCCACATCGAGGATCGAAAGCGTGTCCTGTTCGGAAAGGGTGTATTTGTTGACCCCGACGATCACATCCTCGTGCCGGTCGACCCGCGCGGCGCGTGCCGCCGATGCCTCCTCGATCATCGCCTTGGGCCAGCCAGCCGCGACCGCATTGGCCATGCCGCCCTCGCGATCCACCCGGTTGATGATCTCACGCGCGCGGTCGTGCAGTTCCTGGGTCAGCGCCTCGACATAATAAGATCCGCCGAGCGGATCGACGACGTGCGTGATCCCGGTTTCTTCCTGAAGCACGAGCTGGGTGTTGCGTGCAATCCGGGCGGAAAAATCGGTCGGAAGCGCGATCGCCTCGTCGAGCGCGTTGGTGTGGAGCGACTGGGTGCCGCCCAACGCCGCCGCCATCGCTTCGACCGTCGTCCGGATCACGTTATTGTACGGATCTTGCTCGGTCAGCGAGACGCCCGACGTCTGGCAATGCGTCCGCAGCATCTTCGAACGCTCGTCCTTCGCGCCCAACCCATCCATGATGCCGTGCCACAATTTGCGCGCCGCGCGCAGCTTCGCGGCCTCCATGAAAAAATTCATGCCGATTGCGAAGAAGAAGCTCAAACGCCCTGCAAAGGCATCGATATTCATGCCGGCGGCCATCGCGGCTTTGGCATATTCCTTGCCGTCTGCGATGGTGAAGGCGAGTTCCTGCACCGCCGTCGCCCCGGCCTCCTGCATATGATAGCCGGAGATGGAGATGGAGTTGAATTTCGGCATATGTGCCGATGTGTAGGCGATGATGTCCGACACGATCCGCATGCTTGGGCCCGGCGGATAGATGTAGGTGTTGCGGACCATGAACTCCTTGAGGATGTCGTTCTGAATCGTACCGTCGAGCATCGCCCGCGGAACGCCCTGCTCCTCTCCGGCGACGATGAAGAAAGCGAGGATCGGGATCACCGCGCCGTTCATCGTCATCGAGACCGACATCTTGTCCAGCGGGATGCCATCGAACAGGATTTTCATATCCTCGACCGTGTCGATCGCGACGCCCGCCTTGCCGACGTCGCCCACCACACGCGGATGATCGCTGTCATAGCCGCGATGCGTCGCCAGATCGAAGGCGACAGAAAGGCCTTTCTGTCCGGCCGCCAGGTTACGCCGGTAGAAAGCGTTGGATTCTTCGGCGGTCGAGAAGCCCGCATATTGGCGGATGGTCCAGGGCCGGCCCGCATACATCGATGCGCGCACGCCGCGTGTGAACGGCGCCAAACCCGGCAGGCCCGGGTCGATATCCGCTATATCTTCCTGTGTATACAAAGGCTTCACGCCGATTCCTTCGGGCGTGTGCCAGGTCAGGTCACGGCCTTTGACCTCCTTGTCGGCGAGCGCCTTCCAGTCTTCAGTGCGCGCCAACGGCAGTCTCCATCAGTTCAATCAGCACGCCGCCCATATCCTTGGGGTGGACGAAGATGACGAGCGTGCCATGCGCACCGATACGTGGCTCTCCCAGGACAGTCGCACCCTTGCCCTCCAATTCGGCCTTGGCGGCGTGGACGTTAGGAACCTCGAAGCAGACATGATGCTGCCCGCCCGCCGGATTCTTCGCCAGGAACCGGACGATCGGGCTGTCCTCGCCCAGCGGCTCTAATAATTCGATTTGGCTGTTGGGCGTGTCGATAAAGCACACACGCACACCCTGCGCCGGCAGGTCGAATGGTGCGCGTATGACCGTCGCACCCAGCAGGTCGCGATACATCGCCACGGCCTTCTCGATCGAAGGCGTAGCCACGCCGACATGATTGAGCGGGCCAAACTTCACGAGAGGGCCTCCATCGCCCGACGATGCGCGCGTCTAGAGCGGGATATTGTCATGCTTCTTCCAGGGGTTCTCAAGCTGTTTATCGCGCAGCTTACGAAGGCCGAGCGCGATCCGGCGGCGCGTCGAATGCGGCATGATCACCTCGTCGATGAAGCCCTTTGACGCGGCCACGAACGGATTGGCGAAGCGCGCTTCATATTCGGCGGTGCGTTCCGCGATCTTCTCCGGATCGCCAATATCCTTGCGGAAGATGATCTCGACCGCACCCTTAGCCCCCATCACCGCGATCTCCGCGGTTGGCCAGGCATAATTGAGGTCGCCGCGCAGATGCTTGGACGCCATGACGTCATAGGCTCCGCCATAGGCCTTGCGCGTGATGATCGTGATCTTGGGCACGGTCGCTTCGGCATAAGCGAACAGCAATTTGGCGCCATGCTTGATGATGCCACCATGCTCCTGGCTGGTGCCGGGTAGAAAACCGGGTACGTCGACGAAAGTGACGATGGGAATATCGAACGCGTCGCAGAAACGTACGAACCGCGCGGCTTTCTTCGATGAATTGATGTCGAGCACGCCCGCCAGCACCATCGGCTGGTTGGCGACAACACCTATCGTGCGTCCCTCAATCCGACCGAAGCCGCACAGGATATTGCCGGCATGCGTCGGCTGGACCTCGAAGAAGTCGCCCTCGTCGACGACCTTCGCGATCAGTTCGTTCATGTCGTAAGGCTTGTTCGCGCTATCGGGGATGAGCGTGTCGAGACTTGGTTCGCTCCGATCCCAGGGATCCTGCGTCGGCCGCTCAGGCAAGTCATGGCGGTTGGAAAGCGGCAGGAAATCGAAGAAGTCGCGCGTCGCGAGCAAGGCCTCGATGTCATTCTCGAACGCGACATCGGCCACGCCCGATTTGGCGGTGTGCGTGACGGCGCCGCCAAGCTCCTCCTGGGTCACGACCTCGTTGGTGACCGTCTTGACCACGTCGGGGCCGGTCACGAACATGTAGGACGAGTCCTTCACCATGAAAATGAAGTCGGTCATCGCCGGCGAATAGACCGCACCCCCCGCGCACGGCCCCATGATCAGGCTGATCTGCGGCACCACGCCGCTTGCGAGCACGTTGCGCTGGAACACCTCGGCATAGCCACCCAGGCTGGCGACGCCTTCCTGGATGCGCGCGCCGCCCGAATCGTTAAGGCCGATCACCGGCGCGCCATATTTGAGCGCCATATCCATCACCTTGCAGATCTTCTGCGCGTGGCGCTCCGACAGGGAGCCGCCGAACACCGTGAAATCCTGGCTAAAAACATAGACCAGCCGACCGTTGATCGTGCCCGAACCCGTCACCACGCCGTCGCCGGGAATGACCTGATCGGTCATGCCGAAATCGACGCAATTATGCTCGACATACATGTCGAGCTCCTCGAACGATCCCGGATCGAGCAGCACCTGCAACCGCTCACGCGCCGTCAGCCGGCCCTTAGCATGTTGCGCGTCGATGCGCTTCTGGCCGCCGCCCAACTTGGCCAAAGCGCGCTTTTCTTCGAGCTTCTGCAGGATCGCCAGCACGGGCTTTATCTCCTCATGGAAAGTAACGCCTGAAACTTCTTTGCCCGTCAGGTCAAGCCGGATCGGGTTGGGCTTGTAGGACGATCGACGCCGCAGTCAGGGTCACAGGCCAAGGCCCAATTGCCCTTCAGCTTCCTCCCCCTCGGTCAATGCCGAGACGGTAAGGCCAAGCAACCTGATTCCCAGCGGCACCGGGCAAAGTGCTGCAAGCAGGCTGTGCCCCGCGGCCCCGATGGAAGCGCGATCACTCACCGGTGCGGCAAAGCTGCGGGCGCGGGTAATTATCCGGAAATCGGAGAATTTGACCTTAAGCGTGACGGTACGCCCCGCCGCGCCCGCGCGTTCGATCCGCGCCATCAACGCCTCCAACACATTATCAAGAGACTCTGCCAACTCCTTGGGATCAGTCATATCCTGAAAGAATGTTCGCTCCGCACCAACCGATTTCAAAACGCGGTTAGCGCGCACAGGCCGATCGTCCATCCCCCGCGCGGCGCCGAACAGATAATCCGCAAAGCTGCCGAAATGCGCCTTGAGAAACTGGATATTCTGCGCCTTCAGATCCGCGCCCGTTTCGATCCCCAGCATCTTCATCCGCTCGGCGGTTTTGGGGCCAACCCCGTGGAAGCGCGATACAGGCAGGCTTTCGACAAAGCGCGGGCCATTGGCAGGGGTAATCACGCACAGTCCGTCAGGCTTGTTCTGATCCGAGGCCAGCTTGGCGATGAACTTGTTGTAAGAGACACCCGCGGACGCGGTAAGGCCCAGCTCGACCTTGATCCGCGCGCGTATCTGTTCGGCGACCGCCCGCGCGGAATCGACCCCGCTGACGTCGAGATAGGCCTCATCGAGCGAGAGCGGCTCTATCAGGCTGGTATAATCGGCGAAAATTGCCCGGATCTGGCGGCTGATCGCCGAATAGACGTCAAAGCGCGGCTTGACGAAAATCAGATCGGGGCAGCGCCGTCGCGCGGTAACCGATGGCATGGCCGATCGCACGCCATATTTGCGCGCCTCATAGCTTGCAGCAGCAACCACGCCGCGTTCACGCGCGCCGCCGACCGCGACGGGCTGGCCACGAAGCTCCGGATTGTCGCGCTGTTCCACCGACGCATAGAAGGCGTCCATGTCGATATGGATGATCTTGCGCGGCTGCGTTTCCTCCATCGCCGCAGTTTAGCGTGGCAGGAACAGCGTGGGAACATCGCACCGACGAAAACCTTCAGGCGAGACGTTCGGGCACCGACTCGGCCTCTTCGAGCAAAGTGCGCCGTTCGGCCATCGCCTCCCACGGAAAGACGAACCATCTTTTGTCGGTCGAACGATCGATCGTTCGCGAACGATAGTCCACCTTCGCGCGCGACCGCAGATTGTCGATCAGCACCGCGACGCGCACGCCGGCATCCACCGCGCAATGGCCTATCAGCGACTTGCGCAATGCCTCGATCGTGCTGCCGCTGTCGTTGATATCGTCGACCAGCAGGATCGCCCGGCCTTCGCGCGTGGCGACCGCCAGCTTCTGCATCAGTTCCTCGGCGAAGCTCGGCACGCCGGAACTATAGTCGACCGAGAGCAGGGAAATGCCCGTCCGATGCGACAGATAGGCGGCCGGCACCAAACCTCCGCGCCCGATCCCCACGATATAATTGGGTTTCCAGCCATCGGCTTCCAACGCGGCCGCGACCGCCTGCACGTCTGCGACGAATTCTGGATAGGGAATGAAGGCGAGATCCGGCGTGTGCGTCATGCTGCGAACGCGTCGACGGTCTGGAGGTGACGGGCCACCGACGCGTCGGGAAGAAAAGAACCGAGAAAGCTGTTGCGCGCGAGCGTGACCAGGTCTGCCTTTGTCACGAACGGCGCCACTGCGCGGAAATTGTCCGCGACATAACCACCGAAATAGGCCGGGTCGTCCGAATTGATCGTCGCGCGCAGGCCAAGCTCCAGCATTTTGGGGATGGGGTGCGCCGCCATATCCTTCACCACGCACAATTTGAGGTTGGACAAGGGGCAGACGGTCAGCGTCATGCCGCTCCGCGCCAGACGGGTCGTGAGCTCAGGATCTTCCAGTGCCCGATTGCCATGATCGAGCCGGTCGATGTGGAGCAGGTCGAGCGCTTCGCGCACATAATCCGGTGGCCCCTCCTCGCCCGCATGCGCGACGCGCTTCAGCCCCTCCGCACCCGCCGCTGCGAAGACGCGCGCGAATTTCTCCGGCGGATGGCCGACCTCCGAACTGTCGAGGCCCACGCCCGTTATCCGGTCGAGCCAGGGCTCGGCGGCCTGCAACGTGGCGAAGGCGGCGGATTCGTCGAGATGGCGCAGAAAGCAGAGGATCAGCCCCGACGTGAGGCCGAACTTTTCTTCCGCCGACTTCATCCCGGCCAGCAAGCCTTCAACCGCGACCCCGAAGGGTAAGCCACGGTCGGTATGGGTCTGCGGATCGAAGAAAATCTCGGCATGCATCACGCCATCGGCATGCGCGCGTTCGAAATAGGCGAGCGCAAGGTCGTGAAAATCCTCCTCCGTGCGGAGCACGTTGGCGCCTTGATAGTAGATGTCGAGGAAGTCCTGCAGCCGCGTGAAGCTATAGGCGGCCCGCAGATCCTCGACCGAGGCGAAGGGAATATCGATGCGGTTCCGTCGCGCAAAGGCGAACATCTGCTCGGGCTCGAGACTGCCCTCGATATGGAGGTGCAGCTCGGCCTTGGGCAGGCCGGCGATGAAGGCATCGAGATCGGTGTCGGGCATGCGGTTCCCCGGCTGGCGTGATCGCAAGCCTAGACCAGCCCGCAGGCCCGCGTACAGCCACGCTTTTCTGATCCCGGCCGCATTGTTACTGACCGGTGCCCACAAGCCGCAACCGCCCACAGGCGACCTGGTATTGGACGCTGCCGACCCGGTGATCGCGGTCGAGATTCAGAAAGTGCCGATGCGATTGCGCGTCGACCTGGATCGACAGGACAGTATCGAGCTCAACCCCGCCGCCGCGGCACGTCTGCCCGTGCAATGGTATGCGGGCGACCCCATGGATGTCGGGCGCATACGACTGCCCAGCCAGGTCGCGGGTGTCGTGCTGAACGTCCACGGCCGGAACGTTCCCGCCGAAGTCTCGCAGCATGGCCGCGATTGCTGCATCGATACCGATGGCGTGATCGGCCCCGATCTGCTTCCCTTTGCAACCGTGCGGTGGCGTAATACCGCAGCTCCCACCCCTTCCGCCAGACTGACCCTGCCGCTCGAGACCAGCGAGGCGACCGGCCTTTCGGCGGCCAGCGACGCCGGCAAGGTGCGGCTGCGCTTCGCACTTGGCGCGCCGGAGACGATCGCCACCGCGGCTGCCGGAGCGACATTCGCCCGGCTTTGGGATGGACGTTGGAGCGGGGCGGAGCGCCGCGTCAGGCTGGTATTCGGTATCACGCGCCCCGCTCGCCCGATGGCATTCGCGCGGCCTGGCCAGGTGGCGGGCTTCCCATTGGGCCATGTGCTGGTGCGGCTTTCGGACTTTGCCGGCAATTCCAAATTGCCCACCGACCCCGCACAATCAGGCGAGTTCGTCATCGCGCACCATCTTACGCACCAGCTTGCCTGGCCGGCAGTGACGATCGGCGCGGATCGCCTTTCGCGCTGTGCCGAGATTATTTACACCGCGATTCCGCGCAGCCTGACGCTGCGCTGCGCGTTCGGGACGCCATGAAAAAGCTGGTCGCATCGCTCTTTCTGATCGCAGCACCGCTCAGGGCCGCACCTCCGGCCTACACGCCCGATCTCGAAGCGCGCGTGTTCGATCGTGCATGGGATCTCGTCGCGCGACATTATTGGGACCGCGCCAAGACAGGCGAATCCTGGGCGGATGCGCGTGATCATTTCCGGCCGATCGCGCTCAAGGCCCCCGATCGTCCGGCTTTTTATACCATCCTCGGCGAGATGCTCGCATCGCTGGGCGACAGCCATGTTTATGCGATCGACCCGCTCCAGATCGCGATCGGCAAGGCGCGCGATGCCGGCCGGGCGGCGCAGGGTTTCGGGTTCAGCATGATGCCCGACGATGAGGGGCATTGGCAGGTGACGCGCGTTGCCGCCGGCTCATCCGCCGCCAAAGCCGGTGTCGAGATCGGTTGGGAGGTGAAGGCGGTCAACGGCAAACCGATCGACATCGACTATCAGCCCGTCCAGGACGAAACGGCACAGGTGGACTTCGCCGACGAAAACGGCGCTGAGCACCTTTTCCGCCTGGCCGCGGCGATGCAGGAGCCGCAACCGGTGCGGCGGGCAGTGCGGCTGGCCGGCAATGTGCTGCTGGTCGCGCTCGACGGGTTCGATCGGGGCGACGACAAATGGCTCGCCCGGACGCTGGAGGATCACCCTCCACCGTCGGCCGTGATCCTCGACCTGCGCGACAATGACGGCGGCGATGCCGACGTGATCGCCAAAGTGGCGGGCCTGTTCTTCGCCGAAGACCGACCCCTGGTCCGGCGGATCGAGCGTAAGGAGAACGTCCAGAAGCTGCACGGCACCGGGCAGCGGGCTTATCCGGGGCCGCTGGCGGTGCTCGTTGGCCCTGACAGTGCGAGCGGCGCCGAAGCTTTGGCGGCGCTGGTCGATGAAAGTGGCCGCGGCACCACGCTTGGCGAACGCACCGCCGGCGCACTGACCGGCGCGTCCGAATATAAGCTTCCCGATGGCGGCCAGCTTTCGGTCGCCGAATTCGACATCCGCACGCCCGCTGGCAAAAGACTGGAGGGCGTGGGGCTCGAGCCACGCATTCCGATCAAGCCGACGCTGGCCGATCGCCGCGCAGGCCGCGATCCGGTACTCGACCGCGCCTTGCTGATCGTGAAAAACCGGCAGTTAGCGTCGCGGCGGTAATTGCGCCTCCGCCGGAACGGGCGTCCAGCTGCCGCCGATCGCCTGGATCAGGCTCACCGCCGCCATCTGCCGATCGACCACCGCCGCGGCCTCAGTCTGGCGCGCGGAGAGAGCGGTCGTCTGCGCGGTGATCACGTCCGAATAAGCGATCTGCCCGGCAACATATTGGTTCTGCGTGAGTGCCTCGACCCGATTGGCGGACGCGGCCGCATTGCTGCGTTGCTCCGCCACGTAAGCAAGGATGCGGGCGGCCGCCAACTCATCCTCGGTCTGCTGGAAGGCGGTCAGCACGGTCTGACGATATTGCGCGACCGCCTGATCATAGGCCGCGCGTGCCTGCGCCACCCGCGCCGATCGCGCGCCGAAATCGAGCAGGGTCTCCGCCGCGGTCACCCCCAGCGACCACAAACTGCTCGCGGCGCCGAACAGTGACTCCAGCCGGCTGGCCTGCGTGCCGATATCGCCACTCAGACCCACCGTTGGAAAGAAGGCCGATCGCTGGATCCCGATATTGGCGTTCGCCGCCGCCACGCGCCGTTCAGCCGCTGCCACGTCGGGGCGTCGTTCGAGCATCGCGGACGGCAGGATGCCGGGAACATCGGGCACAGTCGGGGACCAGGGCGCCGCAGTAAGCGCGAAAGTCGAGGGATTCTCACCCACCAGAACCGCGATCGCATGTTCGAAGGTCGCGCGCTGGCGTTCCAGATCGGCAGCGTTGGCGCGCGCGCTGTCGAGCTGCGTCTGCGCCTGAAGCACGTCGACCTTGGCGACCACGCCCTGATTGTAGCGGTTGGTCGTGATCTGCAGGTTTCTGCCATAAGCGGTCACGGTCGCGTCGAGGATCGCCTTTTGATGCTCGATCCCGCGCAATTGCAAATAGTCCGCCGCCAGTTCGCCCTGCGCCGAGAGTGTGGCATTGGCGAGATCGGCCTCACTAGCCTGCGCGAGCGCCTTCTGTTGACCGACCGTGTTACGGATGCGTCCCCACAGATCGGGTTCCCAGGTCGCGCCCAGCGTCACCGAATAGCGACGGCTGCCGTTGGAGCCGGTGCTTACCGTATTGCCGCCGATGATCGTGGTCTGGCCCTTGCCGAACGATCCCGCGCGCGTCGCGCCCGCGCTCAGATCGACCGTGGGGAAAAGCGAAGCGCGCGCCTCGCGCACCGCGGCGCGCGCCTGCTCATAGGCGGCCGCCGCCGCCGCAACATTCTGGTTGTTGACCGACACCTTGCTCTCGAGGTCGTTCAGCACGGCATCGTTGAACAGCAACCACCATTGGCCCTTGGCGATCGCATCGGCCGGCGTCGCCGCAACCCAACCGGGCGCCTCCTTGAAGGCGGCGGGCGTGGCCATGCCAGGACGCTGGTAAGGCGGCGCGAAGCTGCATCCGGCCAGAGCGAGAATGAGGGGCCAGGTGATGAGCGGGCTGGATCGGGTCATACAGGCTGGATTCCGTGGGGCTGGTCGTGGCGCGCCAGGTCGCGCTCGTGCGGCGAGCGGCGACGGAAACGATCGAGCGCGAGATAGACGACCGGCGTGGTCAGGAGCGTAAGGAACTGGCTGGCGATCAGGCCGCCGATGATCGCGATGCCGAGCGGGCGCCGTAATTCGGCACCTTCGCCAAAGCCGATCGCGAGCGGGAGCGCGCCGAAGGCAGCTGCCATCGTTGTCATCAGGATCGGTCGGAAACGGAGCAGGCTCGCCTCGCGGATCGCCGCCATCGCCGAAAGGCCGCGCGAACGCTCGGCATCGAGCGCGAAGTCGATGATCAGGATCGCGTTCTTTTTGACGATTCCGATTAGTAGGATCAGCCCGATCAGCCCGATCAGATCGAATTCGGATCCCGTCACCATCAGCGCGATCACAGCGCCCACGCCTGCGGACGGCAAAGTCGACAGCACGGTCAGCGGATGGATCGCGCTTTCGTAGAGAATGCCGAGCACGATGTAGATCACGATGATCGCGGCTGTGATCAGCACCGGATTGGACTGGGTGGATTGCTCGAACACCTGCGCGGTCCCCGCCGCGGTGCCGTGGACGGATGTCGGCAGATGCATCTCGCCCATCGTCTGCTGGATACGTGCGATCGCGTCGCTCAGCGCGTAGCCGTTGCCGGTCGAGAAACTGACCGTGGCGGCAGGCTCGGCATCCTGGTGATTGACCTGCGCCGCGGTCGAACGGGTTGCCCAGGTCGCGATGCTCGACAGGGGCGTCATCTCGTGGGGTGCGGTGTTGACCGCAGCCCCGGCGGCGGCGTCCCTACCCTGCCCCGTGCTCGAAACCGGTGTCGATCCGCTCACCCCGGCGCTGGTGCCGATCGTAGCCGCAGGGCTGGCGGTGCCAGCAGTGTTCGCGGTCGACCCGCTGCTAGTGCTACTTGCCGGGCCGGCCGGAATATAGACCCCGCTTAGCGAGTCCGGCGATCCGGTATATTGCTGCGCGACACCCATCACGACGTGATACTGGTTGAGCCCGCTATAGATGGTGGCGACCTGGCGCTGGCCGAACGCATCGTAGAGCGTATTGTCGATCGTCTGCGGGGTGATGCCGAGCCGTGTTGCGGCATCGCGGTCGACATTCACATAAACTTCGGCCGCGCCCTCCGCCTCGTCCACGTCGACATCGGTCAGCTCGGGATATTTCTTGAGCGCGGTGGCAAGCTCGGGTCCGATCTTGGCCAGCAATTTCGGGTCGTCCGCCTTGAGCGTATATTGGTAAGACGAATTGCCGCCGCGCCCGCCGACCCGCATGTCCTGTACCGGGCTCAGAAAGGCGGCGATCCCGGTGACGCGCGACAATTTCGGCCTCAGCCGGTTGATAACCTCACGCGCATCATCGCGCTGGCTCTTGGGCTTCATCGTCGCGAACAGGAACCCGCCGCCGGCGCGGCTGCCGCCGGTGAAGGCGACCACATTCTGGATCGCGGGATCCTTCTTGATGATCTTCACGATCTGGCTGAGCTTGATCTGCATGTCCTGGAAGGAAATGCTCTGGTCCGCCCGGAGACCGCCCTGCAGCGAGCCCGTATCCTGCTCCGGAAAGAAGCCTTTCTGGACGTTGATCAGCAGGAAGATGTTGAGCGCAACCGCACCCGCCAGCAGCAACAGGGTCGCGCCACGATTGGCGAGCGCCCAGTCGAGGCTCCTCTCGTAGCGCTTTTGCAATTTGTCGAACATGCGCTCGGCGAAACGGCTGAAGCGGTTCTCCTTCGCCTCGTCGCGTTCCTTCAGCAGGCGAGCCGCGATCATCGGCGTGGTGGTGAGCGAGATGACCAGGCTGATCAGCACCGCCACGGTCATCGTGATAGCGAACTCCCGGAACAGACGGCCGATGATCCCCGCCATGAAAAGAAGCGGGATAAACACGGCGACCAGGCTGATCGAGATGGAAAGAACGGTGAATCCGACCTCGCGCGCGCCACGAAGAGCAGCCTGGAGCGGCTTCATCCCCTGCTCGACATGGCGGGTGATATTCTCAAGCACCACGATCGCGTCGTCGACGACGAAGCCGGTGGCGACTGTCAGCGCCATGAGTGACAGATTGTTGAGGCTGAAACCCAACAGGTACATCACACCCAGGGTACCGAGCAGCGAGGTCACCACCGCCACTGCGGGCACCACGGTCGCGCGGAACGAGCGCAGGAAGACCGAAACGACGACCACCACCAGCAAAGTCGCGATCACGAGCGTGATCTCGACCTCATGCAGCGATGCGCGGATGGTGGTCGTCCGGTCGGACGCGACCGAGACCTTGATGTCGTTGGGGATCGCGGCCTCGATGATCGGCAGCTGCGCCTTCACTGAATCCACGGTCTGGATGATGTTCGCGCCGGGCTGGCGGCTGACGATCACCATCACCGCGCGCTGGCCGTTGAACAGCCCCATCGTGCGGATATCCTCGGGACCGTCGTACACGTTGGCGATATCGGACAGACGCACCGCGATACCGTCACGCCAGGCAATGACCAGACTGCTGTAATCCGCCGCTTTCAGGCCCGGTATGTCGCCATAGATCTGCCAGGCTGTGGCGCCGTTTTCGACCACGCCGCGCGGACGGTTGGCGTTGGTTGCGGAAATGGCGGTACGCACATCCTCCAGCGGGATACCGTAACGCGCAAGCGCGAGCGGATTGAGGTCGATCCGGACCGCCGGCAACGCCGCGCCGCCCAGTTCCACGTCGCCGACGCCCTGCACCTGCAACAGTTTCTGCGCGACCACGTTGGAGACCGCATTGTAGATGTCCGCCGGTGCGCGAGTCTTGCTGGTGAGCGCGATGATCATGATCGGCGCGTCGGCCGGGTTGATCTTGCGATAGCTGGGGTTGCTCTTGAGCGTGGCGGGAAGGTCCGCGCGCGCGGCATTGATCGCCGCCTGCACGTCGCGGGCAGCCCCGTCGATATTGCGCGACAGATCGAACTGCGCGGTGATCCTGGTTGAGCCGATCCCCGATTGCGATGTGAGCTCGGTCACGCCCGCGATCGTCGCAATACGCCGCTCGAGCGGCGACGCGACGCTGGTCGCCATCGTCGTCGGGCTGGCGCCCGGCAAATTGGCGGATACGCTGACCGTCGGGAAATCGACCTGCGGCAGCGGCGCAACCGGCATCACGAAAAATGCGGCAATGCCCGCCAGCATCACGCCGACCGTCAGCAGCAAAGTGCCGATCGGCCGCCGGATGAAAGGGGCGGAAAGGTTCACGCCCTTTGCTCCAATGGCAGCAAGGGCTCAGGCTCGGGCTTGCGGCGTACGCGCGCCGACAGGCGTTCGAACCCAAGAAAGATCACCGGTGTCGTAAACAGCGTAAGCGCCTGGCTGAGGATCAGGCCGCCCGCGATGGCGATACCCAGTGGGCGGCGAAGCTCGGCGCCCATACCGCTGCCGAAAATCAACGGCAGAGCCGCGAACAAGGCGGCGAACGTCGTCATCATGATTGGACGGAAGCGAAGATGCGCGGCCTGGCGTATCGCGCTGTCGGCATCCTTGCCTTCAGTCCGCTGCGCATCGATCGCGAAGTCGATCATCATGATCGCATTCTTCTTCACGATGCCGATGAGCAGCACGATGCCGATGATGCCGATCACGCCCAAGTCGTTGCCTGACAGCCAGAGCGCCAGCAACGCGCCGACCCCGGCCGAGGGCAGCGTCGAGAGGATTGTCACCGGGTGGACGAAGCTCTCATAGAGCACGCCCAGCACGATATAGACGACCACGATCGCGGCCAGGATCAGCCAGATCTCGTTGGAGAGACTGGCGCGAAAAGCATTAGCGGCCCCCAGAAAACTAGTGGTGATGCCGGCGGGCACGCCGATCCGCTTTTCTGCACGCTGGATCGCGTCGACCGCGCCGCCCAGAGACTCGCCCGGCGCTAGGTCGAAACCGATCGTGCTCGCCGGGAATTGCGCGACACGCGTCACCTGCAGCGGCGCCTCGCCTTCGACGAATGTCGCGACCGTCGACAGCGGCACCGATGTTCCCGACGAGGTCTGGACGTAGAGTTGATTGAGTGCCTGCGGGTCGGTCAGCATCCCCGGCTGGCTTTCCAGGATCACGCGATATTGCGTGGTCTGGGTGAAGATGGTCGAGATGATGCGCTGTCCGAAGGCGTTATACAGGGCGCTGTCGATCGAGGCGGTGCTGATCCCAAGCCGCGCCGCGACATCGCGATTGACCTTCACCGTCACCGCGCGGCCCTGATTCTGCATGTCGGAAACGACATTGCGGACCTGACCGACGGATTTGAGTTCATCCATCAACTTGCGCGTCCACTGGTTGATCTCGTCCTGATCCGCGCCCTGCAAGGCGAAGCGGTAGGCGGTCGGCCCGCCTTCGGCGTCGATCGTCAGATCCTGAACGGGACGCACATAAAGAGTAACTCCCGCAATATCTTGTGCGCGCTGTTGAAGACGGCGGATGAGCGCTGCCTGACTGCCGGTGCGGTCGCCTCCGGTCTTGAGGTTGATCAGCATCCGGCCCTGGTTCATTGCCGGATTCTGGCCATCCACACCGACATTGGAACTCAGGCTCGCCACATCCGGGTCATCCAGGATCGCGTCGGCCAATTTACCCTGCAACGCCGACATGCGTTGAAACGACACACCCTGCCCCGTCACGACCACCGCCTGGAGCTGGCCCGTGTCCTGTTCGGGGAACAGGCCTTTGGGGATGAGCACGAACAGCAAGGCGGTGAGGACCAGCGAGCCTGCGAAGACCAGCAGGGTCAGTTTCTGGCGCATCAACACCCAATCGAGCGCCCAACTGTAGCGATCCGACAATCGGTCGAACTTCTCCATCGTCCATTCGGAGAAACGGAACTTCTTCATGTCGTGCTCGGCCTTGAGCCAGCGCGCCGACAGCATCGGCACCAGCGTCAGCGCGACCACCGCCGAAATCAGAATCGTCACCGCAAGCGTGATCGCGAATTCGCGAAACAGGCGGCCGACCACATCCCCCATGAAAAGAAGCGGGATCAGCACCGCGATCAGGCTGACGGTGAGCGAGATGATCGTGAAACCGATCTCGCGGCTTCCCTGGAGCGCCGCCTCGAGCGGGCGTTTCCCCTCTTCCAGATGGCGTGCGATATTCTCGGTCACCACGATCGCATCGTCGACGACGAAACCCGCCGCGATGGTGAGCGCCATCAACGTTAGATTGTTCAGGCTGAAGCCCACCAGATGCATCACGGCGAAGGTGCCGACGATCGACAATGGCACCGCGAGACTGGCGATGAGGGTCGCCTGCCACGATCCGAGGAAGAGGAAGATGGCCAGCGTGACGAGGAACACTGCCAAGACCAGCTCGATCTGCACGTCGTGAACCGATGCGCGGATGCCGGTGGTGCGGTCCGTGAGCAAAGTCACGTGAACGTCTGCGGGCAACGCAGCTTCAAGGCCGGGCAACGCGGCTTTGATCATATCGACCGTGCCGATGACGTTGGCGCCGGGCTGGCGCTGCACGTCGACCACGATCGCCGAGGTGCGGTTCATCCAGGCGCCGAGCCGGACATTCTCGGAACTGTCGATCACGTTCGCCACGTCGGACAGCCGTACCGGCGCATTGTCGCGATAGGCGACAATCAGATGTTTATAATCATCGGCGGTGGCGAGCTGGTCGTTGGCGTCGATCGACCAGCTCCGCGTCGGGCCGTCGAAGCTGCCTTTGGCGCCGTTGACGTTGGCGGCGGCGATCGCGCTCCTGAGCTGATCGAGCGACAGATTGCGGTTGGCGAGCGCGGCGACATTCGCCTGGATCCGCACCGCCGGGCGCTGGCCGCCCGAAAGCGCGACCTGCCCGACGCCCGAAATCTGCGAAATCTTGTTGGCAACGCGCTGATCGACGAGGTTCTGCACCTCGGCCAGCGTGCGTGTGGGCGAGGTGACGCCCAGGCTCAGCACCGGCGCATCCGCCGGATTGACCTTGGCGTAGATCGGTGGCGACGGCAGGTCCGACGGCAGCAAAGTGTTGGCGGCGTTGATCGCGGCCTGCACCTCCTGCTCCGCCACATCGAGCGTGAGATCGAGGTTGAACTGGAGCGTGATCACCGACGCTCCCGCCGAAGAGGTCGACGACATCCGTGCGAGCCCCGCCATCTGCCCGAACTGGCGCTCGAGCGGCGCCGTCACGGTCAGTCCCATCACGTCGGGACTAGCCCCCGGATAAAGCGTGGTGACCTGGATCGTCGGATAATCGACCTCGGGCAGGGCCGAAATCGGCAGGAAACGATAGCCGACAATGCCCGCCAGCAACACCGCCAGCATCAGCAACGTCGTCGCCACCGGACGCATGATGAACGGGCGCGAGGGGTTGGCACCCTCCGCACCCAGCACTTCATCCTCGGCGCCGAGGCTGGTGCCGCTGGCCGATTCCTCGGTCACTGGCCGCTGTCGCCGGCCTGCTTATGCCGACGATGGCCGCCGTGGTGCGGGCCGCCGGCAGCATTGGCGCCAGCGCCGGTGCCCTGGTCGGAAGCATCGGAGGCGTTACCGCCACCGCCCCTCCGGTGCTGGCCATTGTCTGTACTGCTGCCGCCGCCGAACAGCCAGGAGAAGAGCCCGCCCTTTTTGGGCCGCTGGAATTGCGGTTTCTCACCGGGGAGTACCACCTTGGACCCATCCTCGAGATTGTCGGCGCCTTCGGTAATCACGGTCTGCCCCGGCGTGAGGCCGGAAAGGATCGCGACGTTGGTGCCGGTGGACGGCCCCTGCTTGACCGCCTGCATCTTCACGGTGTGATCGCCCTGCAGGACGAACACGAAGTCGCCCTGCGTGCCATGGCGCACCGCGGTTACGGGAACGGTCGGCGCGTTCTTGAGCGTATCTACCAGCAGCGTCACGTTGACGAACTGATTGGGGAAGAGCTGGCCGCCCGGATTGGGGAAGCGGGCCTTGGCCTTGACCGTGCCGGTGGCGGCATCGACCTGATTGTCGAAGGTCAGGAACACGCCGCGCGCCAGCATATTCTGGCCGCTCTGATCGGTGGTTGTGGCTGGCAGTGATGCGCCGGTCGCACGACGCGCGAGGATGCCCGGCAAATTGCCCTGCGGTACCGCGAAGCTGACGTCGATCGGATCGGTCTGCGTGATCACCGCGATCCCGTTCGCGTCGCCGGGCGAGACATAATTGCCGATATCCGCCTGGCGCAGACCGATCCGCCCCGCCACCGGCGCGGTGATCGAGGTATAATGAAGGTTGAGCCTGGCGGTGCCGATCGCGGCACGGTCGGCAGCGACGATGCCTTCCTGCTGCTTGACGGTTGCGGCCTGGGTATCGACCTGCTGGCGCGCGATCGAATCCTGCGACAGCAACACCTGATATCGGTGCAGGTCGACCCGGGCGAGATTGAGCTGGGATTCGTCGCGGGTGAGATTGGCCTCTGCCTGCGCGAGCGCCAGCCGATAGGGCCTGGGATCGATCTGGGCGAGCAGCTGACCTTTGGCGACGACCTGACCTTCGCGAAAATTGATCGTGAAGATATTGCCCGAAAGCTGTGGCCGCACCGTCGCCGTCACGATCGGCTGAACCGTCCCGATCTGGGATATCGACTGCGGTACGTCCATCGCCGTAACCTTGGCGATCCCGACCGTCGCCGCGACGCGCCCGCGACCCCCGCGACCGCCTCCAGGCCCGCCCGGACCTGGCCCCGATCCGCCACCGCGGGTCATCGCCCAGGCTAGGGCGGCAACGACGATTAGAACGAGAAGGACGATCAGCACGTTTCGGCGCGCGTTTGGCGAGCGTTCTACTGGCTCCGCGCCGTCATTCTCATCAGTCATGCATTTGCCCTGGGCTGGAAAGAAGGAACGCGACTACGCGGCAGCGGAAATCTGGCAGGTGCAACACACCAACGCCCGGCATGATCCTTTCGGATACGAACCAGACCGCCACGCAATGGCGGTTCCGCGCGCCAGGCGCTTGATGGGATCGCTCAACCTTCCGCTCCATCTTCAACCGATTCCACGTAGAATCGGTTCAACGCGCAATCGGCGATGATCCGTCTCTCCAAAATCCTATATGATATTTTTCCACAGGCTCAAACGGGGATTGCACTGGTCGATTTGACTTCTTCCAACACCGCATAGGTGCGCGTCTCGCGGATGCCGGGAAGCGCGACCAGGGTATCGCCGAGGAAAGCGCGATAGGCCGCCATGTCGGCGACGCGCACCTTGAGGAGATAGTCGAAGCCACCCGCCACCATATGGCATTCGATCACGTCCGGCAGCTTGCGAACGTGCGCAGCGAAGGCCGCAAAGGCGTCGTCGGTGGTCCGGTCGAGCAGCACTTCGATGAAGATCATCAGTTCGCGGTCGAGCTTGGCCGGATCCAGCAAGGCGGTGTAACCTAGGATCACGCCGTTTTCGCGCAGCCGTTTGACGCGTTCGAAACAGGCGGCGCTCGACAGGCCGCATCTCTGGGCCAGCGCGTTGTTGGTGATGCGGCCATCGTCCTGCAACGCGCGGAGAATTTTGCGATCGATCTGATCCACCGTTTTTCCTTCGGCCATTAATCGCAATTTGAGTATCTTATTTTGCCTATTGAGCCCAAAACAAAAGCACATTCTGTGGGACGGCCTATATACCACGCGCATATTTGGTGAGAGGTTTGGAATGTCGGACCGGTTGGATTGGGATCGTATCGACGCGCTCAAATATCAGGACGAGGCAGAGGCCTGCCGTTCCTTGCTGGCGCGTACGCCGCTATCGACCGAGGAGCGCCGCGCGGTCGAACGCGACGCGGCCGAGATGGTACGCACCGCGCGCAAATCCGCCGAAAAACAGGGGGTAGTCGAAAGCTTTCTCCAGCAATTCTCGCTTGGCACGCGCGAAGGATTGGCGCTGATGTGCCTGGCCGAGGCGCTTTTGCGGACGCCCGATGCCGAAACACGCGATCGGCTCATCGCGGAAAAGATCGGGTCGGCCGACTGGGCAAGTCATCTCGGCCAGTCGGACAGTCTGTTCGTCAATGCTTCGACCTGGGGGCTGATGCTCACGGGTAAATTGATCGATGTCGACGAGGACGCGAAGACCGATGTCGGCGGCTGGCTCAAGCGGCTGACCGCGCGCGTCGGTGAACCCGTGATCCGCCAGGCGGTCGGGGCCGCGGTCAAAATGATGGGAGAGCAATTCGTGCTGGGTCGCACGATCGAGGCGGCATTGCAGCGCGCGAGGAAGGAAAATTATACCTGCTCGTTCGACATGCTCGGCGAAGGCGCACGCACTGCGACCGATGCGGAGCGATACGAGGCGATCTACGCCAATGCGATCGAGACGGTCGGTCGCGCCCGCGCGTCGGCCACCGCGCCGGAAGATGGGCATGGCGTCTCAGTCAAACTGTCCGCTTTGTGCCCCCGCTACGAGGCCGTGCAGGAAAAGCGGGTTTGGGACGAGCTCTACCCGCGATTGAAGCGCCTTGCCTTGATCGCAGCCAAGCACGACCTCAATTTCGCGATCGACGCCGAGGAGGCCGACCGACTGGTCCTGTCGCTCAAGATGATCGAACGGCTGGTGCGTGAGCCGCAGCTGGGAAGCTGGACCGGGCTCGGCGTCGTCGTCCAAGCCTATCAGAAGCGCGGCCTGGCGGTGATCGAAGCGCTGCAGCGCCTGGCCGAGGAAAGCGGTCGCAGGATTATGGTCCGCCTGGTCAAGGGCGCTTATTGGGACAGCGAGATCAAGAAAGCGCAAGTGGCGGGACGTCCGGGCTATCCGGTCTTCACCACCAAGCCCGCGACCGACCTTTCCTATCTGGTCTGCGCCGACGCCTTAATCGCGGCCTCCCCTGCCCTCTACCCGCAATTCGCGACGCATAATGCGCATACGCTGGCGGCGGTGCGGCTGATGGCGGCGCGCCGGAATGTGCGTATCGAGCATCAGCGGCTGCACGGCATGGGCGAGGCACTCTACAAAGCGGCGGGCACAGGCAATGCGGTGCTGCGTGCTTACGCCCCGGTTGGCGGGCATGAGGAATTGCTGCCTTATCTGGTGCGTCGCCTGCTTGAAAATGGTGCCAATACCAGCTTCGTCCACGCGCTGCTGAACGAGCGCGTGGCGGCCGAGGACGTGGTGCAGGATCCGATTGCCCTCGTCGAAGCACGGCCCTTCCCTCATCCACGGATTCCGGTTCCGGCGGACATTTACGGCTCGCAGCGCAAGAACCCGCTCGGACGGGACTATGCAATCGCCATGACCCGCGACCGCGCCGCGCGTGCGAGCCGGAGCATCGCCGCCGAACCATTGTCCGCCGGTCCGATCGTCGGCGGCCGCCTTTTGAAGGGCACCGGTGCCAGGCCGTTGGCCAGTCCGGTCGATCGCGAGATTGTGATCGGCGGCATTTCCGACGCGACGTCGGCGGACATCGACAAAGCCGCCACCCGGGCCGCCAAGGCCCAGCCGGCCTGGGATGCGCTGGGTGGGCCGGCGCGCGCCCGCATATTGCGCGCGATGGGCGACGCGCTCGAAGCCGACATGGATCGTCTGGTGGCGCTGCTCGCGCGCGAGGGCGGCAAGACGCTCAACGATGGCGTCGCGGAGGTGCGCGAGGCGGTCGATTTCTGCCGTTATTATGCCCTGCTGGCGGAGAAGCAGTTCGCCGGCCCTGAGACGCTCAAGGGGCCGGTCGGCGAAACCAACCAGCTCGAATTGCGCGGACGCGGTATCTTCGCCTGCATCAGCCCCTGGAACTTCCCGCTCGCCATCTTCACCGGCCAGATCGCGGGCGCTCTGGCAGCGGGCAATGCGGTGCTGGCAAAGCCGGCCGAGCAGACGCCGTTCGTCGCTGCCGAGGCCGTGCGCCTTTTCCACGAGGCCGGGCTTGATCCTGATCTGCTTGCGTTGCTGCCCGGCGACGGCGCGACCGTGGGCGCAGCTCTGGTCGCGCATCCCGAAATTGACGGGGTCGCCTTCACGGGTGGCACCGACACGGCGCGAGCGATCAACCGTATGCTCGCCAATCGCGACGGCCCGATCCTGCCCTTCATTGCCGAGACGGGCGGGCTCAACGGTATGTTCGTCGACACGACCGCGCTGCGGGAGCAGGTGGTCGACGACGTCATACAGTCAGCGATCGGTTCGGCCGGACAGCGCTGCTCCGCTTTACGGGTCCTTTTCGTGCCGGAGGACTCGGCGGACGAGCTGATCGCAACCCTTTCCGGCGCGCTCGACACGTTGGTGATCGGCGACCCGGCCAACCCCGCCACGGATATCGGCCCGGTGATCGATGCCGACGCGCTTGCCAACCTTGAGGCGCATGTCGAGCGGCTGAAGCGCGAGGCGAAAATCATCCGCCAACTCGATTCCGGCACGACACACGGGACCTTTTTCGGCCCGGTAATCGCCGAAGTGCCCACACCCGATTTCCTCGAACGCGAAGTGTTCGGGCCGATCCTGCATATCTATCGCTACGATCCAGCCGATCTGGAGGAGGTCGCCGGCAAGCTCGCCGATCGCGGCTATGGCCTCACACTTGGGGTCCACAGCCGGATCGAGCGCTTCGCACAGGAAATTCGTGCGCTGGTTCCGGCGGGCAATGTTTACGTCAACCGATCGATCATCGGCGCCGTGGTGGGCGTGCAGCCCTTCGGCGGAGAAGGCCTGTCGGGCACCGGCCCCAAGGCGGGCGGCCCGCATTCGCTACTGCGTTATGGAACCGAGCGGGCACTATCGGTGAACATCACTGCGCAAGGCGGCGACCCCGCGCTTTTGAACCTCTAACGTCACCCCGGACTTGTTCCGGGTTCCACTGGGCGGCGAGGCACCGGGCTCACGGTGGATGCCGGAACAAGTCCGGCATGACGGCTAAGTCGTGACCGGGTCGCGCACGACCCACGCCCCGCGTCGCCTGAGGATAACAAGGTAATAAGCTGTCGCCAGGACGATTTGTGCGCCGGTCGCGACCATGCCCGGCCGCCCCTCATCGACGTCCTGCCAGTTCGCATAGACGACATAGCCCAACGCCAGCAGGGTGAAGACCGGCGCCACGGGGAAGAGCGGGATCTTGTAAAAAGCGTGGGCGGTGCTGCCGTTGCGACGCCCGGCGAGCGCGCCCAGGCTGATCGCGGCGTACGTCACGATCAGCCCGCCGCCGTTCAGGATCAGCAGGAATTTAAGGCTGATGAAGCAGCAGGCGATGCCGATCAGGCCGATGATCAGGGTTGCGATCCAGGGGCTCTGCAATCTGGGATGGATAGCGCCGATGAACTCGTCGAAGCGATAGCCCCACACGCGGTCGCGCCCCGTGCACCAGAAGAAGCGCGCCGAGGCGAGCACGGTCACAATGGCGGCATTGACGATCGCGATCACCACGCCGATCGCAACCATCTGCGACAGCAAGGAACCGCCCCGCCCCGCCACGAATTGCCCGAACGGATCGTCCGCGGCGAACAGCGTCTTGAGGTCAGGCGCGCCGATCAGCACCGCCGCCACCGGGATCAATTCCAAGCACAGCGACAGGCCGAACGACGTCAGGATCACGCGCGCAATCTTGCGATGCGCATCATGCATCTCCTCGCCGAAATAGACCGCCATGCCGTAGCCATTGAGCGCAAAGATCGCGACGGTCGTGGCAAGACCGATCGAGCTATGCGACGCGGGCGCCAGCAGGGTGCCAGTTAGCCCAACCGGGTGTGTCAGCATCGGCAGCAGCGAGCGTGCCGGCTCGGCCAGGCCAAGGACCACGAGCACGACCAATGCGGCGATCTCGACCGCCAGGAAGACGCCCGTGACGAGCGCATTCACGCGAATGTTGAGCAAGGCGCAGAGCGTCGAGCCAACCACCACCACGATCGCGGTCGGGATCTGGGGCAGGCCGGGCATGACTGAACCGAACACCGCGCTCACGCCCAGGCCCACGACGGGCGGGAAGATCATGTTGTTGAAGACGTTGATCCCCAGCACGATGAAGCCGGGCAGCGGCCCCAACGTCCGCGCGACCGCGACATATTCACCGCCCGCGACGGGGAAGGCCGACGACAGCTCGGCATAGACATACGCGGTCGCGACGCAGACCAGGCCGGCCAGCCCGAACGCCCACAGCGTGCCCGTCCCGGCCGCTTGAAGCATCCCGGGCACGATGATGAACACGGAGGAAGCCGGCGTCGTCGCCGACAAGGTCAGGAACAATATACCTAACACGCCCAGGCAGCGCGCCAGCGGGCGCGGCGTCGGCGGCAATTTCCCCGCGCGGGTCGCCAATTATTCGGCCGCCTCGGGGAATTCGGGTAGACCCGGCGCGGCCAGCTTGGTCAGCGGGCGTACCGCCGTATCCACCACTGGCAAGGTATCAATCGTCTTGCCGCTCGTCTCGACGCTCAGCGCCTCGAAGCGCCTGGCCTGGGTCAGCACCTGGCTTTCAAGGCTGCCGACGAAATCATTATAGGCACCGGTGGCCTGGTTGAGATTGCGCCCCAATCGCTCGACATGGCGGCCCATCGTCTGCAGGCGCGAATAGAGTTCCTTGCCAAGCTTGCCAACCTCCTCCGCCTGTTTGGCTAACCCCTCTTGCCGCCACATACCCGCCATCACCTTGGCGAGCGCGAGCATGTTGATGGTGGACGCGATGATCACGCCACCCCGGAAGGCCTGCTCGATCAGATCGGGCGCGCGCTCGGCAGCCGCGGAGAGGAAATGCTCGCCGGGGATGAACATGATCACGAAATCGGGCGAGAGGTCGAACTGGCGCCAATAGGATTTGCGGCCGAGATCAGTCGCATAGCTCTGCATCGCCTTGGCGTGCGCCAGTAGCAATTCGCCACGCCGCGTCTCCTCTTCTTCGTCGAACGCCTGCTCGAACGCGGTGAGCGGGCATTTGACGTCGATCACGATGCAACGCCCGCCGGGCAGCCTGATCACGCAATCCGGCCGCAGCTGGCGCTCACCGTCCGACACCGCGCTTTCCAGCTCGAAATCGACATTCTCGGCCAGCCCCGCCGATTCGAGGATGGTGCGCAACTGCTCCTCACCCCACCGGCCGCGATGCTTAGGGCTGGAGCGCAGCACGTTGGTCAGGCGTGCGGTCTCTTTTCGAACCAGATCATTGCCTTGCGTAAGGCTGCTAACGGCCTCTTTCAGCGCTTCGTAGCTGCCGACGCGCTCCTTTTCGACCTTGGCCAGGCCTTCCTCATAACGCTTGAGCGTCGTCTCGACCGGAGTCAGCAGCGCCTTCAATTGCGCTTCGCCTTTCTCGTTCGCCTGCGCGAAGCGCTGGTCGGCCCGTTCCAGGAATGCCTTCTGCGCCTCTCCCAACAATTTCGCCCCGACCTCGCTGAACTGAGCTGAAAGCGCGTCCTTGGCCTCCCGCAGCTCGGTCATACGTGTCTCGAACGCCTGCATCCGTTCACTGGTGGCCGCGCGCTCCACCGCCAGTTCGCGCAAGGCGACGTCCCGGGCGGCGATAACGGCGGTGAGCTGGTCCCGCAGCGGTGCGACTTCGGCCGCCTGGGCTTCGGCTTTCGCCGCCGAACCCGCACGCGCGAACCAGCCGATGGCAAGCCCAGCGAGCAGCGCCACGATACCGATTACCAACGTCAGACCCATACAAACTCCCCGGAACGAAATGGGAACCTAACGGAGAGCAGGCCCTTGCTCAAGCGGCATGAATAAAGGCGGCTGGACGGAACGGCGCGGCGGGCGCAGGGTTGGGCCTCAGAGCATATCGGGAGAGCGCCCAATGTCCGTCCGCAAGATGATCGCAGCCCATCCCCTCGCCCACGGCCATGTCAACGAGCCGATGGCCGAGGCCGCCAAGCACGCAATGTATTGCGCGATCATCGCCACCGCCTGCGCCGACGCCTGCTCGGGCGAGGACATGGACATGCGCCAGTGCATCCGCACCTGCCTCGACTGCGCCGACGTCTGCACCGCAATGTCGCGCATGGCGGTGCGCCAGACGGGCGAGGACAATAAGGCGCTGCGCGCCATGTTCCATACCTGCATCGAGATTTGCGAGATCTGCGCGGCGGAATGCGCGAAGTACGACCACGACCATTGCAAGCGCTGCGCGGAAATGTGCCGCGAATGCGCCGACGATTGCCGCAGGGCGTTGTCAACGGTCAGCGGCTGATATCACCCACCGTCGTGCCGAACTTGTTCAGGCATCCGTCGAGAGGCTTAAATCAAGACCGGGGGTGGACCCCGGAACAAGTCCGGGGTGACGAAGAGGCTTAAGCCGCGTTCTTCTGGCGGCGGGCTTTTTCCAGCTTCTTGAGCACCATCTCGCGCTTCAGGCGCGAGAGATGGTCGATGAAGAGAACGCCCTC
>Ga0207640_10000293_pt1 | contig 33392 bp, 43 predicted proteins | sample KBSCornC42_FD_184300 | JGI IMG/M metagenome (GOLD analysis project Ga0207640, IMG submission 184300) | Corn rhizosphere microbial communities from Kellogg Biological Station, Michigan, USA - KBS Corn C4-2 (SPAdes) (version 2) | ecosystem: Host-associated > Plants > Roots > Rhizosphere > Soil ... | reverse complement strand
CGGTCCGCCGCCGCCGCAATTTCCGCCTGCCGTTCGGCGTCGTCCTGCTCGCCGGCGGTGCGCTCTTCGCCCTCCTCGGCGGCCAGATCGCGCTGACCATGGGCTGGGTCCTCCCCTGAAACGCACGCCCACCGTTGAGGCGGGGAGGGGGGGTGACGGCCGCCGGTCGGGAACCTCGACAGCAACGCCGACGGCCGTCGCGGCCCGCTTTGGCGCCACTCCCTTAACAAATGCGCTCTAACTATCGAATAACCCGCTTTCTTTTGCAAAAAATTGTGCGCTGCGGAACGATCTTTGATGCGGTGCATTAACCTTGTTCTAAGGCTGCATCCCGCGCTGGGATGGGTTTTCGGGCTGGCGCCCCGCCCGGTTGCGTATCGGCGGGGCGCAGCTGCGAGATGAAGCGGCTCTACGTGACGCCCGCGGCGCGCGGCCTTGGCCTGGGCGTGGAGCTGATCCGATCAATCGTCGGGCAGGCGCGCACGGCGGGCTATGCCGAAATGCGGCTGGATACGTTGCCGACAATGCATGCCGCGATCGCAATGTACGCCCGCGCCGACTTCGCGGAAATCGGCGCTTATTATCCGACCCCGGTGGAGGGGACGATCTTCCTCGCGCTGAGACTGTAGGCTCCGTCCGCCGCGAACCCCGCACGACCGGGCCGGGTGATAGTCCATATTGGCCCAAACCGGGAACATCTCAAAACTAAAGAAGTTTCTAGCCTTGCATCGACGCGTCCCCCACCCGTCGGTGCGCCTGAATTTTCATTCGGGCACAAGCAGTGAGCCCCGCCGCAGCCCCCCAATTGCGCGCGGGGCTCATTGCTGTTCTCCATCAGATCGCGCGAGACGCCGCAACCTCATACAGTTGGAGATCGCGATCGCCGATGCCGAGCGCGGGCCAGGACGCGCGCCATTCGGCCAGGTGCAGAGCGGTGGAGTGGTGGTCGAGCGCCTCCTGATCGGTCCACATTTCCTTCACGTGGATCAGGCCCCGATCGAACAGATCCTCGGCATAGGTGCAAAGGAGACAGCCTTTCTCCGCGCGGCTGGCCTCCACCATGCGCCCCATCACCGGACGCGCGATGGCCAGGTTCTGCGCAGGCAGGCGCACGGTTCCGAGGATCAGCAGCATGCCAAATAGCTTAGGACGCAATTGTAATCGCGTCAATTGACGCGTATATGAGCGTCAAAGGAGCTGTTATGGCATCGCTGATCCAGGTCCAGACTGCCGATGCGCCGGTCGAGCCGCAGAATTTCGCGCGGGCGGAGGATCGGGCGCGGCTGTCGGCACCCGCGCTAAGGGCCTTTCGCGCGCTGGCCGGGCAATGGGCGCTCAACAACGCGGAAGCGGCGGCGTTGCTGGGCGTGTCGGAAAGCACGTGGGATCGGATCAAGCGCGGCGCGTGGGACCAGCCTTTGTCGCAGGATCAGCTGACCCGCGCCTCGGCTGCGATCGGCCTCTATAAGGGGCTGCATCTGTTGTTCGTCGACGGCACCGCGGATCGCTGGCCAAAGCTCGCCAATCTGGGGCCGATCTTCCGGCGCAAGACCCCGGTCGAGGCAATGATCGAGGGCGGAATTCCGGTGATGCTGGAGACACGTCTGCTGGTGGATGCGGTCCGCGGCGGACTCTGAGTGATCGAGGATATTCCGGTCACGCGCGAGGCGCTGCCGCGCACGGTGCGGCTGGTGTCGAGCGCCCGGATGCGCGAGTCCGTGCTGCTGGGGCTGGCGGATGCGAGCGATCTCGCCGCGCTCGCCGAAATCGAGGGCGCGACCAGCGGACGGCTGATCGCGGAGGCGCGCGGGCTGGGCCAGGTGTCCCCGCACGAACTGGTCCACGGCGTGCCGCACGCAGCGCATATCAACGCCGCCTTCGCTTATGCCCGGCCGCGCACGCTCAACCGCTTCAACGGGCCCGCGCGCGGCGCCTGGTATGCGGCGCTGGACGTCGCGACCTGCATTGCCGAGGTGACGTTTCACATGGCGCGCTTCCTGGCGGACAGCGGGATCGCCGAGGCCGCGATCGACTATGCCGAGCTCCATGCGAGCTTCGCCGGCGAGTTCCTGGATCTGCGTGGGATGACCCATCACCCCGCGCTCGATCCCGACCCGGCGCACGGCTATCCCGAAGGCAATCGCCTGGCCGACGCCGCCCTCGCGCGCGGGCTGAACGGTATCCTGTACCCATCGGTGCGCCATGCGGGCGGAACCTGCATCGCCGCGCTCGTGCCGCACGCCGTCCAATCGGTGGCGCAAGGCGATATGTGGCGCCTGATTTGGACAGGCACGCCCGAGCCGGAGGTGGCGCGGATCGGTGATGGCCAAGGCCGCGCCGGCTAAATTCACGGCCCCGCCGTTAACTAACCCCCATCAATTGCCTGGGCGGCGGCGCCCGATTAATGCGTTGTTAACCGCCGACTTTTGGGGGCGGCTGTTTTGGGGGAATATTCATGACGAGCTTTATCAAGGCGGCGTTCGCTGCCGCACTGCTGTCGAGCGCGTCCGCCGCGCTGGCGGGACCTGTCCTCAGCGATCTGCCGGTCGATACGTTCATCACGGTCGGGAACCTCGACTGGACGTGGGCGGCCCCGGTTTCGTCGGTTGACTGGTACGGCTACAACACGCTGTCCGATCCGTCGCTGCACGGCTGGCGCTTCGCGACGGAGAGCGAATGGGCCGCGCGCCCGGACGCCGCAAGCTTCATGACCAGCGGCGGGTCCGTCATTCAATCGGCCGTCTACTGGAACTCGACGTTCGACTATGTCGACTATGGTGACGGGTTGAGCGGCAGTCTGCACAGAACGCTCGACGCTTCCAACGACGCCAACGACATCTGGTACGTCCGCGATCATGCGGTTTCGTCGCCGGCGCCGGAACCCGCCTCGTGGGCGCTGATGCTGGGCGGTTTCGGCCTCGTCGGCTTTGCGCTGCGCAGCCAGCGTCGGGCGGCCGTCAGCTTCGGTTGATTTCCTTGGGGGAAGGAAGACGCCGTCGGGTCCACGGATCCGACGGCGTTTTGCCATCCGGAAGACCCCAGCGCCTAAGCGCTTTTCACCCGCGCGCTGCGCGAAAAATGCTGCCAGCCGATCGCGACGAGGCGAGCCCGGGCAGCTCTGGCGCAGTCCTGTCCTTCGGCGAGCAATAGCAGCCGGTAAAAACCGTGGCTTCGAACGATCGTCAGGCTGGAGGGCATGCCGGCCGTACGGGCGGCAATCAGGGTCAAAGCGCGGTGGGCATTGGCCGCGGTCAGGAACGCGCCGACCTGGATCCGAACGACGCCGGCGGGCGCGCTGTGCCGGGGAGCGCGGATCGCCGCCACCTCATGCCAGACTGGCCTGGCCGGCAATGCCGACGCTATCTGACGGTCCGTCGGAATCGCGCTTTCGGCCCGCGCCGCTGGTGGCGGTGAAGGGGGCGAGACGTCCACCGGAGCCGCCGTATCATCCATCAACGCCAATTTGGCCCTGGCCTCAGGGGAACCCTCGGCCGCGGCCTTCTTCATGAGCGTCGTGGCCAGGATCAGATCCTGATCGGCCCCATCGCCCGTATAATAGATTGCTGCGAGCAGGGCGGTCGCGCGGGCATAGTTGTGCGACGCGGCCAAGGTGAGCCAGGGCACGGCATCGCGCGACTGCCGCATGTGCACGAGAAGCTCGCCCAGCGCCGCCGCCGAGGCGACATCGCCCTGGCGCGCCGCGCGCGCGTACCAATCCCTCGCCTGAAATGGATCAGGATCGACCGAGCGCCCGAGCCTGTAGGCTTCGCCCAGGAGATATTCGGCCTGGGGATCGCCCGCATTGGCTGCCTCGACTGCGGACGCGAAAGCTTCGCGATAGGCCCCCTTGTCCCAAAAAGCTTGCGCTCCGGGCACGGCGGCGGTGGCGGTGAACGCGGTCAGCCCCATGGCGAGAACGAAGCCGGATCGTAGCATGAGCCGACACTAGCGGCGATTTGGTTAACAGATCGTCACCGCGAAGACGTGCCGATTGGGCCGTCTCGATCAGGATCGGCTGGCCCGGAAAACCGCTAGGCGCCATGCCCCGTCAACGCCTTCATCCATGCCAGCCAGAAGGGCTGATAGAAGAGCCAGTCGGCCAGCGCCTCGTTCGCGAAGATCCACAGCGCCGCGCCGACATAAGCCGGATGCAGCCGGCGCCGCGTCGCGAGATCATAGGCGCCCACCGCGAGGACCAGGAGGAGCGTCCCGATGAAGGCCGAGAAATAAAAGGGGACATAGCCCTCGCCGAGGCGCGCCTGGAGCGGGAGCAGCCAGATGCGGCCGAAACCGGGCTCGGTCACGGCGATCGTGCCCATCAGCATCAGCCGTTTGTGCGCGGCCGCGTCGCGCCGCTTGAGGAAGCCCGCGGCCAGCAGGACCGCGCTGCCGAACGCGTTGGTGAACTGCACGCTCATCCACGCGATCCAGCGATCGGGCATGTAGGGGTTGGTCGAAACCTGCGAGATCACCGCCGCGGGCCCGAGGACGAGCATCAGCGGGATCAACAGCAAGGCCAGCGGCCCCACCCGCCGATGCACCGACACGCGCCCCGTCCGGACCAGCCAGACCTGTCCCGCGAGCAATAGCAGCCACGAGGTATAAGCGATGGCGTGGAGATGAATGATCAACGGAAAGCTGAGCCTGCCCTCCTGCGCGCGTCTGACCACGTCCATCCCGAAACCCAGGATCATGGCCAGCCAGATCGCGAACACCACGGCGGCGATCATCGCGCGGTCGCGGCGGTGACGCGGTGCGAAAGCCGTCTTTCCGGATATGTTGCTCGCCATGCGCCCTCCCCAATCAGGCCGCATAGGGCCTATTTTAGACACCGATGTCAACGGTGCGGCGCGCGCTTGCCCATGTCGAGGGATCTTGGCCAGATGTCTCGATACGGGTTCTCGGCAAGCTCGAACCCCTGGCCGACACGAACGGTTGAACTAAACAGAACGGAGTCTAGACCGAGCCGATGGGCAATTTCCTGTTTTCCGCGCTGCTGGGCGGGTGCGGTGTCGCAAGCTTCTGGGCGGCGATCCATTTCCTGCGATCGGGCGAGGCCGGGGTGATGGGCGGCCCGTTCACGCGCGCCGACCAGCCGGTCCGTTATTGGGCCTATACCGTCTGGCTGCTCCTGCTCGGCGCATTGTTCCTGCTGCTCGCCGCGTTGCCTGCGGCGCGCTGAACCGGTTCAATCGCCCGCCAATCGCGCGCTAGGACCTTGATCGGTTCAGGCTGAATCAGCCTGAATCGTGGATCAAGGTCTCACCTATTTGAAAGAGCCTGATCCACGCTTTCAGCGGAAGCGCGAAGCGCTTCCACTAAAAACGATCAGGCTCTAGTTCAGCGCGACCACCGCGACCGACTTGGGCGGGAGCGTCAGGTGCGCGGTGCCGTTCGTGACGGTGCCGTTGATCGGCCTTGGCGCGACCGCGTTGGGCGCGTCGAACGTGTTGACCGTATCCACCCTGAGCGCTGTCAGCACCTGGCCGGTGACGGTGCCGGCGTGCGCGCCCTCCACCGCGACGGCGATGTCGGCGGGCCGGTTGGGATCGACATTGGTGACGGCGAGCCAGAGCTTGCCCGCCTTGTCGCGCGCGGCGACCGCATCGAGGCGGGGCATGGTTAGCGCCTGGAACTTATAATTGCCCGCATCGAACCGGACCGGCACGGAGGTCGCGTCCTGGAAGGGCACGTAGAGGCGATAGACGTGGTAGGTGGGCGTCAGCACCATCCGTGGTCCGTCGGTAAGCATCATCGACTGGAGCACGTTGATCATCTGCGCGATGTTCGCCATCCGCACGCGATCGGCGTGGCGCATGAAGATGTTGAGGTTGACCGACGCCAGGATCGCGTCGCGCATGCTGTTCTGCTGCTGCAGGAAATGGGGATTGCTGCCCGGATTGGGCGCGAGCCAGGCGCCCCATTCGTCGACGGCCAGCCCGACCTTCTTCGCCGGATCATATTTGTCCATGATGCCCGACTGTTTCACGAGCATGCCGTCCATGCGGAACGCCTCTTCCAGCGCGATCGCATATTCGTTCTCGCCGAAGCCGAGGCTCTTGAGGTGGGGCGGCCAGCCGCCCACGACATAATTGTGGAGCGATATGCCGTCGATGTCCCAGCTCCAGACCTTGTCCTTCCAGGCCTTCATCACCTCTTCGGTATAATCGCTCCTGCCGCTGTCCCAGCCGACCGCAAGGCGCTTCATCTTGTCGGGGCCGTTTTCCTGATCGGTATTCAGGTTGCGCGTATAATGGGCGAAGCGCTTCATTTCCTCGACATAATGATCGGCGGACATGGCGCCGCCGCAGCCCCAATTCTCGTTACCCAATCCCAGGAACTTCACCTTGTAGGGCGCCGGATGGCCGTTGGCCGCGCGCTCCTTCGCGAGCGTGGTCGGCTTGTCGGCGGTCATATATTCCAGCCAATCGGCAGCCTCTTCGGGCGAGCCCGCGCCGACATTGACCGAGACATAGGCATCGGCGCCGATCTGTTGCAGAAAATCGAAATATTCGTCGGTGCCGAAGCTGTTCGGCTCGATCACGTTGCCCCAGCTCGCGTTCAGCGTCTGGCGGCGCTTGTCCTGCGGGCCGATGCCCCAGCGCCAATGATATTCGTCGGCGAAGCAGCCGCCGGGCCAGCGGACGTTGGGAACATGGATCGCGCGGAGCGCGGCGACCACGTCGCTGCGGATGCCGCGCACGTTGGGGATTTTCGAATCCTTGCCGACCCAGATGCCGCCGTACACGCCCTGGCCGAGATGTTCGGCGAACTGGCCGAAGATCTGGCGATCGATCACCGCGCCGGGCTTGTCGGCCTGAACCGAGAGCGCGATCGGCGTTTCGGCATGCGCGATCGAGGCGGATGCGAGCGCTATCATGGACAGGCCCAGGCGTGCGACGAGCTTCATTTCATCCCCTCCGACAAAGTCTATTTTGCCGGGTGCTTAGCAGCAGCACGGATGGGGTCAATCCGACCCGGACGCGCGCCCGGAGACGCAACGCGCGGCGGCGGCGCATGATTGCGCTAGCAGCGGCGCTGGTGCCACGGCGCCGCCTTCAGGATTCGCGATCAGTCGCGCGAGGGACGGCGGGGGACGTCGCGCGGGCCGGGCGGCTTGCCGGTGATGTTGACGTGGGGGGTGAGCGCTTCCTGCGCGACCGCCTGCAATTCGTCGATCAGCGATTTCCAATCGCCCGCCTCGATCGCCTCGGACGCGTTGCGCACCTTGAGGTTGGCGATGCGCTGAAGCTTTTCGATGAGGTTGGCGCTATATTCCTCGACGCGGGTGACCTCCAGCGAGAGCGCGCGAATGAGGTTAGCCGCGCCGCGGAAGGTTTCCGCATTGCTTTGCAACGGATAATCGTTGGGTTTCGCGGCGGCGACCTTGATCAGGCCAACCGATATGCGATTGGCGGTTTCGATCAGTTCCGCAATTTCGGCATTCATTGTGCTTCGCCCTCTTGGTCCATCCCATCCTTGAACGAGAAACGGTTGAATTTCCGTTTCGATGCCCGCCCGCACATTGGCGGGGCGGCATCGCCGAATCAATGGACCGTCTGGCGTTCCACCGCAGCGGCGAGCTGCTGCGGGAGATAGGGCTTGGCGAGATAGAGGCTGGAGGTGGGCAGAGCCGCGGGATCGGGCGCAACGTTGCCCGAGGTGATGATGAGGCCCAGATCGGGCCGGCGATCGTGCATCAGATAGGCAAGCGCGACACCATCCATCGGGCCGGGCATGTTCACATCGGTGAACAGGACGTCGACATCGTCGCGTTCGTCGAGGATGCGGAGCGCCTCCCCCGCATCGGCGGCTTCGATCACGTCGAAGCCGCTTTCCTGAAGGCTGTCGGCGGCGAGGATCCGGATCAACATCTCATCCTCGACAACGAGGACGGTGCGGCGGGACACGGTGTACATGCCGCGACCAACCCCCAAGAGGGAGCCATGTTCCGCCGCGAGCAAGGAGGGACCGGGAGTGGGAGTTGGCGCCCCGCGTCGGTCGGGCGCATTGCGACGCAGCCGATCGCGGCTCCCGTCCGGTTTCGCGCGATCAGCAATGCGCCAGCGGGCGGCGCATATTTGCGCGGCAGCGCGGCCAGCTCCGCGTCGAACCCCTGATAGCCCAGATCGACCGGCAGTGCCGCCGCACACGCGCGAAACAGCGCTGCCGCGTCCTTCAGATCGGCGACGCTTTCGGCCGGCAGAATGACGTACGGCTTCACCATCTGAAATTCATCCCAGAAATCGTCTAACTACCGGACAAACCGTATTGATTTCGATCAACCTGCGCCGCAAAATCATAAGCGGGGGCAAGGAGTCGCAATGCCCAGATATTTCTTCCATGTGGAAGATGGCGCCGTCCATACCGATGAGGAAGGGGTGGAATTAAGCGGCCTTGATGCCGCGCGCGAACATGCGGTCTGTTATTTCGCGGAACTGCTGCGCGACGCGCCACGCGCCTTCTGGGATCAGGGCGAATGGGAAATGCGCGTTACCGATGGCGCCGGGCTGATTTTCTTCACGCTTCACTTCACCGCCACCATCGCCGCGGCCGGCGGCGGTGCGTTGCGCCAGGGCTGACGGCGCCGCTCAGGCGGCGTGTAGATAGGCGGGGTCGAAGTCGCCGATCCGCATCAGCCGGGGCCAATCGCGGATATGCAGGTCGCGCCGATCGCGCGAGATTGCGCCTATTTCCTCCAGGTCGTGCAGCTTGCGGTTGACGTGGACGCTGGTGAGTCCGGTCGCGTCGCCGATCTGCTCCTGCGTCATCGGCAGCTCGAAATGTTCTGGCGATCCGAAGCCGGCGGCATCGCGCCGTGCCGCATATTCGCAGAGCAAGTGCGCGATCCGCGCCAGCGCGTCGCGCCGGCCGATATTCACGATCCATTCGCGCGCGATCGACGCGTCGATCGACATGTCGAGCCACAGCGCTTCGGCGATGCGCGGTCGATCGGCGGCCAGCGCCCGAAAATCCTCCACCGAAACGCGCGCGACGGTCGCCGGGCTCAGCGTCTGCACGACATGGCGGCTGTGCCTCAGGAACATGTGCTGCAGATCGAGCGCGTCGCCCGGCAGATGGACCGACACGATCTGCCGTCCGCCATTTCGGGTCTCCTTCAGACGGCAGGCGAAGCCGTCGATCAGTAAAGAGAGATGCGTCACGCGCGCGCCGTCCCGCACCAGCACGTAATGGGCGGGGTGGGTCTCGATCCTGGCGGGGAGCGCGTGAATGGCCTGCCGGTCGGTTTCGTCCAGATGCGCGAGCCGTCCCAATTTGCGGATTGCGCGCCCGAATATGTCCTCACTGTCCGCGGCCATTTTTCTCCTCGTTCATCATGCGAAACGCACGTGTAAGTTGAACGGTACAGCAGCGTTCCGGTTTCATGGCGCCGGGCATCCTTCCCCTTTCCACGGAACGTCATGCGCCCGACAGGCGGCGACGCCCGGGCCGGGCATCGGGAGCCGCGCCGGCCAGCATCCGTTGATCCCGCTATGGAACAACGGCATCCGGAAGCGCGGCAACGCGTCGCGGCGGGCGCGATCACGCTCGGCGCGCACGCCCTGCTGCTGACGGCGTTGCTGTTCGCGCTGGGCCGTGACCACGCATCCGCGCCGCGCCCGGAAATCCTGCCGTTCACGCTCTCCGAGGCCCCACCGCCCCCGCCTCCGCCGCCACCGCACCGGTTTGGGAGCGCCCCGCGATCGCGGATTCGAGCCGCGACGATCGTACCACGTCCCGCGCCGTCCGCGCCCGCCCCGCCGGCGCCGCCCGCGCTGATCGTGCCGCTCGCGCTACCTGCTCCGGCCGCAACCGGGATCGGCGGCTCGGGCAGCGGCGGCGCGGGCAATGGGAATGGCGGGGGCGGCGGCGAGGGTGGATCCGGGGCGGGGGAGGGCACGCCGCCGCAGCGGATCGGTGGCCGCATTTCGGACAGGGATTATCCGCGCGAGCTCAGCGATGCGGGAATCTCCGGTACGGTCGGGGTCCGCTATCGGGTCGGGATCGATGGGCGCGCGCGCGATTGCCTCGTCACGCGGTCGAGCGGTTCGGCCGCGCTCGACACGCATACCTGCGCGCTGATCGAACGGCGCTTTCGCTTCCGCCCGTCACGCGATGCGGACGGGCGGCCGGTGCCGTCGATCATAATCGAAAATCACAGCTGGATCATGCCGGCGCCACCGCCCCAACCGGAGGCGGCGAACGACCGCTAAGGCATCACTCGCAATGATAGCGGCCGTGCGCGTCGTCATTGTGCTGATCGACATGCTTGCCGACCACGCCGCCCGCGCCCGCGCCTAGCAGGGTGCCCAGCAGCCCACCGCCCAGCGCATGACCGATCAGGCCACCGCCGATCGCACCGACCACCAGCCCGGTAGTGCCGTCGCTGCGCCGGCAATAATAGCGGCCGTCGCTGCCATGATAGACGCGCTCGTTCTCCGCCATTTCACGCTGTTCATAAGTGCCGCGCGTATAATGACGGGAGGGATCCCAATCGCTGTCGCGGTCGCCATTCCAGTGATAGTCATTGTCCGCGGGCTGCTGCGCCGAAGCCGAAGCGATCGGCGCGGTCAGCAAGCCCACCGTCATCGCCGCTGCGAATATGCTTTTCATCACACGCTCCCATGTTGGTCGCCTGTCCCCAACGAGGCAGCGTTCGAACGGTTGCTTGGCTCGACGGCGCCATCGGCGGGCCTCCGAAACGGATTTTGTTCCGGACGAAACGACTTTGCCTGTCTGTGCGTGCCAGCTAATTCTGTTTGGCAATCGAGCCAGATATTTGGGGGCATATGGCGACGATCACCGGGACGAGTGGCAACGACAGTCTGATCGGCACCGCGGGCAACGACATGATCGATGGCGCGGGCGGGATCGACACGATCAAAGCCGGCGCGGGCGACGATATTGTTCGGCTCGCCGGCGGCTTGCCGTATCGCAATCTAAACTATGCCGAGATCGACGGTGGCGCGGGTTACGACGTGCTCGATCTGACCGGCTGGGATCACCAGCTTAAGTTGTCGACCTGGACCGATGGAATAACGACGATCACCGAAGATTACGGATGGGTGTCGGTACAGGATTACGCCTACACCGCCGTTGCTCACGCCAGCGGTTTCGAAGAAATCAGGATCGGCCCCAATGGGGGCGACGTGGCCTTATACTCTGGGAGCGTGGGCGATCCGAGCAGCCTGCGCGGCTGGAAGGTGGTGGCCGGCAGCGCTACGGATTATGTCGCCGATGCCCGGGGCAACGATACGATCCTGGCCGGCGGGGGTGACGATTACGTTACCTTCAACGGCGGCAGCGACAAGGTATCGCTCGCCGATGGCAACGACACATATCATATCAAACAGATTACGGGTTATGCCGAGCATGCCACGATCGATGCCGGCGCCGGTACGGACCTGCTGTTATGGGACGATGTCGCCCTGCCGGAGGGACTGACGGTCGATCTCGCCGCGGGAACTGCGCACGCGTCGCTCGCGGATTTCGCGCTCACCGGGTTCGAGAATGTCAAGCTCAACGGCAATTTCGTCTGGACGCCCGATTATTGGCAGGTGTCGCTTGCGGGCGACGACGCCGCCAATAGCCTGACCTCCATTGTGCTTCCTCACCGGTCGATCGTCGTGAGCGGACGTGGCGGCGACGATCATATCCTCCTCGAATCCGGTTGGCTGAGCCCCTCTGCCAAAGACGCCAGCCCGACCTTGTACGGCGGTGCCGGCAACGACGAAATCACGGGCGGCGTCAGTAATGACTGGATCAATGGCGGTGGTGGCGCCCCCGGCGACACGTTGAGCCCGGCGATAGTGAACGACGGGGCCGACACGCTTCGCGGTCTGGATGGCAATGACCACATTTACGGCAATGCCCAGTTCGCCGTGCAGGGCGCGGCCGATGGCGGAGACCTGATCTTCGGCGATTTCGGCATGGATTATGTCAACGGCAACGCCGGCAATGACACGATCCGAGGCGGCGAAGGCCCAGACCGACTATACGGCGGTGCTGGCGATGATGTGATCGACGGTGATGATTGGGATGGCAGCTGGGGATCGAGCGGCAACGGCAACGACCATATTAACGGCAACAAAGGTAATGACTCGCTACACGGCGGCGGCGGCAACGATCAAATCCTCGGCGGCCAGGGCAACGATCTGATCGAAGGCGGCGTGGGGCTCGACACGGTGAGCGGCAATGCCGGCAATGACCTGTTCCAGTTCGGCGGCTGGACGCCGCACGGTGAGGCGGCGGCTTTCAGCATTTCAGGCCCGGATGCCGGCCGCACCGATGTCATTACTGATTTTCAGGACGGGCAGGACCTCTTGCAGCTCGTGTTCACGGTGAGCAGCGTCTTCCACCCCGGCAGTGCCTCGGATTTCATAGGTGCACTCGCACTGGCTCACACAGTCCTGTCGGTACCGCCGGGCACCAATTGGACTGAGCAAGTCGCCGCGGTCCAGGTTGGCGCCGATACCTACCTTTTTTGGGATGGCGGCGCTGGCAATCCGGCGTCAGCGGTCCGCCTGCTGAACGTCGACGCCGCGACTATCGGCTTGGACGACTTTGGCTACGCTAACTGGCGCACCGCGCTCTAGCGCACGATCAGCTTCTGCCGCAGCTTTATATCGGCCGAACTTTCACCCACCCGAAGCTCGATTGGTTCGGCCTCCACCGTCAGCGCCTTGCCGTTCCAGTAAGCCAAGTCCGCCGCCTTGAGCGCGATCTTCACCGTCCTGCTCTGGCCGGGGGCGAGATGGACGCGCTGGAAGCCCGCCAATTGCTGCATCGGCCGTTCGACTTTCGAGCCCAGATGACGGACATAAAGCTGCGGCACCGCGTCGCCCGCCATCTTGCCGCTGTTGGTCACATCGACGGAGACGATCGCCACGCCGTTGCGTGCCAGCGCCGGCTTGTCGGTTCGCAGATTGGCGTAGCGGAAACTGGTGTAGGACAGGCCGTAGCCGAACGGGTAGAGCGGCTTGCTCTTGCTATACATGTAGGTGCGGCCGTGGCGGATGTCGTAATCCATCATCGGCGGAAGCTGATCGATTGAGGCGGGCCAGGTCGCGACCGTGTGGCCGCCCGGATTGTAGGCGCCGAAGATCGCGTCCGCGAGTGCGGCGCCCTCATCCTGCGAGGCATGCGTCATGTGCAGGATCGCCGGTACATGCGCCTGGCTCCAGTTGATCGCGAACGGGAAGCTCGAGACCAGAACCATCACCGTGCGCGGGTTGGCGGCGAGCACCTTTTTGACCAGTTCCTCCTGGGCGAGATTGATCGTCTCGCGGTCGCGGCCTTCGCGGCCGTCGCCCGGATCGGCGCAGGGCTTGGTGCCGTTGTCGGTCCAGTCATGCGCCATGTTGGGGCCGCAGGTGGGATCATTGCCTACCACCACGATCGCGATGTCGGAGGCTTTGGCGGCGGTCACGGCGCCGCCGCCGGCGTCGTCACGCGCGAACGTAACTTTCACGTTGGGCCCCACCGCCTTGCGGATGCCGTCGAGCGGGGTGATCGCGTAAGGCGGGAAGCCGCCATACCAATCCCAGTGCACGTCGTCCGCGAGCGGGCCGATCACCGCGACCGAATGCAGGCCCGCCTTGGCAATCGGCAAGGCTTGCGCCTCATTCTTGAGCAGGACGATCGATTCCAGCGCCATCCGCTTCGAGATCGCCTGATGCTTCGCGCCGTCCCAGGGCGGCGTGCCGCCATGGATCGAGCTGTACGGAACACGTCCCGGCGGATCGAGCAGGCCGAGCTTGAGCGTGGTTGGAAATTTTCGGCGGAGCGCCTCGTCCAGATCCGCCTCGCCGATCTGTCCGGCCTTGAGCGCGGCACGCAGCTCGTCTTTATAGACGTCGAGATATTGGTTGATCCCGGCTTTCAGCGCCGCGACCGCCGCCATTTGCTGATCGGGCGCAGCCTTGTGATCCTTGACCAACGCCTTGATCGCACCCCCGTCGCTCGAGACGATGCCGACATGCCATTGGCCGATCACGATTTTGCGGAGCACGGGATTCACCGCCATCGGCACGCCGTTCCACGCATTGTAGGACGCCATCACCGCGCTCGCGCCCGCGTCGCGGAAGGTCATGCGGAACGGCTTGGAATAATATTCCCAGAACAGCCGCTGGTCGAAATCGCTGCTGGTGCGCGTGCGGTCATTCTCGTTGGAATTGGCGAGGAAATGCTTGAGCAAAGGCGCGGCCTGCCAATATTTCGGGTCATCGCCCTCGAGGCCCTTGGCGAAGGCGGTCGCCATTGTGCCGGCCAGATAGGGGTCCTCGCTATAGACCTCCTCGCTCCGTCCCCAGCGCGGGTCGCGCGCAAGGTCCGCTTGCGGGCCCCATGCCATCAGGATCGGATGCCTGCCGTCGCCCGATTGCGTGATCCAGCGCGCCTCATAGCCTTCCACCTGACCCGCCTGTCGAACCAAAGCCGGGTCCCAGCTCTCGCCCATGCCGGGCGGCTGCGGAAATTGCGTGGTCTTTGTGCCGGACCAACCCCGCTCAGGCGCACCGCGCTGCTGCAGCCCGTGAATTCCTTCCGTGGACCCGAAGCTTGGCACTCCGAGCCGCGCCACGCCTGAATTGGTCGAAAGCGCGTCGATCTTTTCATCGGCTGTCATCAGCGAAATGAGGTTGGCGATGCGCGCATCCGCCGGCAGGTCCGGATTCTGAAAGGGATGGTCGTAATGCGCAGGGGAGGCCGCCCCCAGCATCAAAGCCGCCACCCCGATCGCCAGCCGCTTCGCCCGCATCAAACCCTCTCCCGCAATGCTCCGCTCGGGCGGAGGTGCCTTAGGGTATAGCTGGAGCGGTAGCCGGCTCAACCCAGGCTATGGGCCGGGCCGATGCAGGAAGCCGCGGCGCCCCGCCAACCGGGGGGATGACGGGGCGCCGGCCAAGTTTTTCCCATCATTCATATTGGGGGTGGATGACGGCCCTGGCGATCTTGTCCTTAACCGGGCTGCGGCACGCGCGTCGATGCGTTCGCGCCAGGGTGTCCAAAGTTTAACCAAGCGTCCTGAAGACCGGTCTCGCTTTAGGGCTCGGCTGCGATCCATTCGAACACGCCCGCGAGCTTGCCCGGCCCGCGCCCTGTCTCCACAACCGGATAGCGCGCGATTTCATGCAAGCGCGCGATCGGGAGGAAGCTGCGCCAGGGATCGCCGACCAGCACCTGCACGCCCTGCGCCCGGCAGCGGTCGAGGAAGCCGCCCACCCGCGCCGCCAGATCGGGCGCGTAAAACAGGTCGCCGACCAGCATGACGTCGGCAGCCGGCGCGGAGCCCCGCGTAAGATCGTCCGCGACGATCGCAACCTCCACTTCGTTGAGGGCGGCGTTGCACCTTAGAGCCGCCACCGCATAAGGGTCGGTCTCCGCCGCCGTAACGCGCGCCGCGCCTGCCCTCGCCGCCGCGATCGCGACCAGCCCGCCGCCCGCGCCGAGATCGACGACATTCCTCCCCGCCACGCTTTCGGAGTGGTCGAACACATATCGCGCCAAAGCGAGGCCGCCCGCCCAGTGATAGGCCCAATATGGCGATCCGAAGCCGGTGGGGTCAGCCGCCGCCAGCCGCCCGAGGCCGCTGTCCGGCGCGGCCTTGTGCAGCCGCATCCCGGGCAGGCCCGGCACCGCCACCACCGGCAGATTGTCGCGGATGAATGCCTCGACAGAGCAAGGTTCGGGCATCATCCTTTTGCCGCGGCTTGCCGCATCAGCGCTTTCAACCGTGCCCGGAGGTGGGACCGCGCGCCCACCTGCAGGCGCATATAACCGCGCTCCGCCTCGATCCGGTCGATTTCGGCTATGGGCACGCGGATCATTTCGGATCTATGCGGTATCCACAATTCTATGCCAAATTGACGATGGATATCTGACCGCTGTTCCGCGCGACCGGCGCCTCAGCCGAAGCCGACCGAAGCTTTCCGGCGCGCCCGCATCACGCCGCCGATCGCGCCAAAGCCACACAGCATCAGGGCCCAGCTTGCCGTCTCCGGTATCGGCGGCGGGGTTCTGTCTCCCGTCATATAGAGAACCGCGTCCGAGCTCGAAGGCAGATGCAAGGTGAAGACATCCAGATCGGTGCCCGCGTTGAACTTGTAGAAAGTGGTCTGTCCGCCGCCTTTGCCGCCGACATGGATACCGAAGATGGTGATGCCGTTGAGCAGGCCGGGAAAGTCGATATTCGTGGCGCCGCCGAGCCCGTCCAGCTTGGGAAAGTCACCGAAGTGCGTGCCGTCCCAGGTAAAGCCCAACGCCGCCAGTGCGGTTTGTTGTGTGATGACATCCGGCGGGCTGGCGTCGAGAACGTTTCCGGCAAATCCGCCGGAACAGGCAATCGCGGTCGGTGTGATGTCGGTCAGGCTGCAGGCGGTGGCGAAAGCGGGTGCGGCAAGCACACTCGCGGCGGCACCAGCCAGCGCTAAAGCAAGATACCGCATTTTCGATACCCCTGATGGTGCAGGCCCCACACCTGCGATCAGATATCCTTGCTCATTTACATGTGGATGAGATTCACATTTGCTAATCCCCCGGTTCAATCCGGGCAGGTTGCCAAACTTTATAGAATATGCTCGCCGCGAACGTGATCGCCGCGGCAATCATTGGTCCGAACGGAAGTGGCTAGCTTACAGTGCGCCGATCGAGCCCTGCGCTCGCCCGGCCCGTCCGGTTCGCGATAAACTGCCGCAAGGAGTGGCCCTTCCACATCCATAACCCCGAGAGGAGCATCGAGGGCAGGAAGAAATAGCGCGTCAGCGGCGCGTAATCAGGAAGCACCGCGAACGGGCTGTAGATATAGCCGACGATCGGAATCGCGAAGACAATATGGATCCAGCGGACGACCGCGCGCCTGGTCGATTCCCTCATTTCCTGCCGCCCTTCTGATTGAGCGTAATCGCCGCGCGGACCAGCGCCTTGAGGGCCGGGCCGTCTATCCGATCGCCTTCGTGGAAATCGATCGCCCGGCGCGTGCCGCCATCCAGGCTTGAGTTGAACAATTTCTGCGGGTCGTCGAGCGAAGCGCCCTTGGCGAACGTCATCTTCACGGCATTCTTGTAGGTCTCGCCCGTCGTGATCATGCCATCCTTGTACCAGGTCGGCACCCCGCGCCATTTCCACTCCTCGGTGACGCCAGGCTCTTCTTCTTTGATCAGCGCGCGGATGCGGGCGAGCGTCTCGCCACGCCAATCGCCAAGCTCGGCGATGCGGCCGTCGATCAGCTCCGATGGTGTTGTCTCGTGCGTCGTCATGCGCCACTCTCCGCTTCGGCCACGACCTGCTCCAGCTTCCCGATCATGCGGTTCCAGCCGAACTTGGCACCCTGATAGGCCTGCTCCTGATCCTTGCGGAAACCGGTCTGCTCCATCCGCAAATGTGTGCCCGTGGTGGTGGGCGTAAGCGTCCAGGTCACCACGCTTTCCAATCCCATCGCACCCCAAGTGTAGGACAGGCTGCTATGCGGCTCGACCTCCAGCACGCGGCAATCGACCGAGCCCCAGTCGCCCCGGAAGGTGAATTCATGATCGCGTTCCGGCACGAAATCGCTCTTCATCAGCCATTCCTGCAGCAGATGCGGTTGCGTCAGCGCGCGCCAGATCCGCTCGGGCGGATAGCCGATCTCGCGTTCGACGGTGACGGTGCGAACTTCCTCAGCGACCTGATTCATTGGTCCATCCTCTTCAGCAAATCCTCGAGCAGATCGATCTTCTTGTCCCAGAAGCTCGCCATCTCGCTGGTCCAGTCGAGCAGCGGAGCGAGCGCCTTGATCTCGGCGCTGTAATGCGTTTCCCGCCCTGTATGGCGGTCGCGTACCAGCCCGGCGCTCTTGAGCTTGGCGAGATGTTTCGAGACCGCCGGCTGCGATACGCCGGCCTCGGCGGTCAGCGCCGCTACGGTCTGCCCGCCGGTGCGGCACAAACGCTCGAAGATCGCCCGGCGCGTCGGGTCGGCGAGCGTTCGGAATAAGATATCCTGAGCGACGGGCATGGCCGGATCGATAACTCCGTGGTTATGGTTTTCCAATAACCAACCAGTTATGAATGAGTCAAGCCGCTGGGCGGCGGCGAGCGGCTACGGCGCGCAAAAAAGGCCGCCGGGCCTGGTGCCCGGCGGCTCTATTTCCCAATCAGCCCCGCGGCTTGTCGCTGCGATAGTCGAGGATGCCCCGGACCATATTGTCGCGATCGACCGGGCCCCTGGACCATGGATCGACCGGCACCGCCCGTGCCACTGCCGTGGCGGGCGGATCCGCTCTGACCCGGGTCGGGGTAAGTGTCCAAGCCGCGGCCCCGCCCGCCACAAGCACGCCCAGCGCGGCGACGGACAGGGTCTTGCGGCGCGCCGTCATAGCGCGCGGCGACCGGTGATGAGCTGCACCACGACCACGATCACCGCGATCACAAGCAGAACATGGATCAGGCCGCCGCCGACATGCACGACAAAGAAGCCGAGCAGCCACAGCACGAGAAGGATTACGGCGATCGTGTACAGCATCGTATCTCTCCCTGTTCAGAGGACCCCTCAACGTGATGCCTGGCCCTGCTGTTCCATCGGTTCAATCATCGCGGGCTTATCGCTCTTCATCAGAGGCATATCGATCGTCCGGATCAGCGCCATCGTCGCGCCCGGCCCTATCGCGGATATAGGCGATGCAGCCTTCCACATGCGGCTGATCCGCCCAGCGCATGCAAAGATTGGGATCCTCCAGATCGCGGCGCTCCGCCCAGCGATAGCCGCGGTCGAAATCCGCGTCGGCGTCCGCCGACGTCCGGATCGATTCCGAACCATAAGTGTCGGACTCCGGCGCATACGCCGCGCGTGGCGCATATTGCGCGGCCTGCGGCGCTGATCCGGGCCCACCGCCAATAGTGTCGGCGGCGGGATCGACCGGAGGCGCAGGCGGCAGCGGCGCCAGATCCGGATAGACGGCCTCCAGCGGCGCCGGCGGCTCCACTTTGCCGAACGCATGCGGCGCGGGCGCAGCCGTGACGGGCTTGGTCGGCGGCAGCATCAATAGCACCGCAATCCCGATCGCCGCGAAGCCGCCCACCGCCTGAACGGGCCGTGAAATCTCCATGACCGCCCGAACGCACCGATCGGCAACGGGTGCCGTGGCCCGCTTCGCATGTACGCGAGGGCGCCCGACGCGCGCTAAAGGCGCCTCCCATCCACCATTGCCGCGAGGGCTGCGGCCGCTGCCGCCATCCGCGTCCGGTCCGCGGCCGCCGCCAGTTCACCCATAGCGTGCCCGCCCGTGTCGCGGATCGCGCTGTTGATCAGCCGCTCGATCCACGGGGCGTTAGTGTCCGGAAACCACCAGCCATCGACACACAGGCCATGCATCGCTGCCAGCGCGTCGCGACCGGCACCGCGCGCGAGCATGTCCAGGCGCGCGAAATATTCGCCGGGATTGTCCTGCCAGCCGACCGCATTTCCCGTCGCACGGTCCCGTCTTTCGAACTGACCCGTCTTTGGCGCGAGCGTGGCGAATTCGTGCCAGTAGAGGCCGCCATAACGCCGGCCGATATCGCGCAGGATCGCCGGATCCTGCTCGAAGCCATCGAGCAGGCCGGCGGCCCAGGCACGGCCGATCTGGTCCATCACCTGCTGGTCGGCACGGCCGCTCTGGAAGCGCGCAAAAGCCTGGCTGCGCGCCTGGACGCGGATGTTGCCGCGATCGGGTGACAGGATCAGCCGCCCCTTGGCGTTGCGCGCGCCCGCCTTGCGCGGCCGTCCTCGTCGTGCCTGTCCCATCAAACGTCTCCTCTTGCGATATGTTGACGCAATTTCTCGGCGGTGGTGCGCATCTCCGCCGCCTCGTCCTTCCGGCCCATCCGGTCGAGCAGCGACGCCGATCGTTCGACCGAGGCGAGCTTTTCCTCCGAGCCCATCGGCGGGCGGGCATTCTCGACCGATGGGGTGAGCTCGAGCATCCGCTGGAAGGCTTCGGCATTGCCGAGCAGCCAGCCGAGCGAAGCCTTCCAGCCGCGCGGATTGGCGCCGCAATGAAATTCGCTGGTCCCGAGGTTGCCCACCGCCTCGAACAAGGCGGCCTCGCCATGCTCGCGCAGCCGTGCCCGCAGTGCCGCGCGCCGGGCGGGGTTGATGCCGCGGCAGCGCAAGGCGCCTTTCTTTCCGGGGCCTTCGTTCCAGGCCGCCGTCAACTTTTCGGCAAGCGGGGCCAGATCCTCGTCAGAGGATCGGGGAGGAGAGGGGTTAGAGTTTATATCATTGGGGAGGGCGTCCGCGCCGTCACGCGGACTCACGCGCGCTGGGCGTGACTCCGCTGAGGCGGCACGGACTCCCCGGACGCGGCGCTGGCGGGCGGCATCCTTCGCGCGCCGTTCGCCCCGCTTCGCGTCCTCGGCCAGGGCCGCCGCCTTTACCGCTGCAACGATCATCTCGGCCGACGCGCCCGCCTCCAGCAGGGCGTCCAGCACTTCGGGGCGGATCATGCCTTGGCCCAAATCGCGGCTCGCGCGTTGACGCGCAGCCAACGGAGACGGGGGATGAAATGAGAATCAGCCTGTCCATCGTGATTGCCGTCGGCCTCAGCCTGCTGACCGGATGTACGCGGCAAAGCTCGACCCAGGCGATCAACGCCGAGCAGGCCGATCAACTGAACGCGATCGCCGCCAACCAGAGCGAGGATGCCGGCAACGAAATCGCGCAGAATGTCGCGCAGACCGGCGATATCGGACAGGCCTATCGCGCCGGGGCAAATGCCCGGCCACGCAAATATCATTAGGCGTGTGCATGGGACCGAAACCAGGCTGATCCGTGCCGTGCCGCGTAAGCCGCACCCGCGGGCCGGACAGGAATTGACGTGAGAAGCTTCGCGCCTCGCGTCGCGAGCACAGGCCTCTCCGCTGTGGCGGCAGTCGCGCAGACCATGCTCTACGACGACGCCAGCTATCGACGCGACGATCGCGCCATGCATGACGTTCGCGACATACGCGACCATGATAAGCGTCTGAGCGATGGCTGGCGTCACCCTCACCGCATGCGGCGCTGCTGGCGAGCCAAGGAAAGCGCGGGCTTCCGCACGGTAGTGCCCGCCATTTCCCCCGTCAGTAAGACGCATGAAACCTCTCGCGCCAGGACAGCCCGGCGCGACCGCAAATATATCCATATTGTCCCCAATGGGCGTCAGGCCCGGCGCGAATCTGTTCTCGTTTTGTACGTCATGTGCGTACGAGAGTCAAATCGAGGAAATGAAAGCGGGCGCCGGCTCTCAGTCGTGACCTGCCTTCGCGGGCTTGAAATGGCACACCTGGTTCAGTGTGGTGAACGCGGGTTCGTCGGTCAGGTACCAGCCTTCCGGCAAGGCGCGCGCGTTGTCGGCTACGCGGCCGTTGGCGTCGATCGTCTTCACGTAAGCGAACAGCCTGCCGGCATAGGTTACGGCGCGTGCGAACTGGAGGCGCTTGCCGGTCGCAGCGGAGAAAATATAAGTGTCGTCCGCAGTCCAATCGAGGCTCTCCGGCGTCGCTTCGCGGTAGAAGGTGACTATGCCCTTGTCGGTCCGGATCTGATCGAGCGTCCCGTCTGCCTCTGTGAACGAGGCATCGATGTTTTTGCCCTGGCCGGCACAGGCTTTCGCATAGTCAGCCTTCACCTGCCGCAGTTCCGCGGCGCGTTGCTCCGGCGTCTTGGCCGCAAAGACTGGATGGGCGATCAACGCCAACGCCAGGATCGACCAAGCCCCTCTCATCGCGGATTCCCCCGTTCGCATTCGGCCGTATTGAGTGCATTAGCCCGCACCGGGCGGATGTAAAAGTGAGGATGATCCTTCTTGCCGCGATAGTCGCCGCCCCACTTGGCGCCGGCCTGTTTAAAGGCCTGGACGACCAGCGGGAAAGACGAAAGCTTCGTGCCGTTGATGTCGATGCCGTTGCCAAGCTGATGATCGGAATATTCGGCCGCCGGATTCGTACCAGATCCGCCATGCCGCATTCGCCACTGATCGGCAGCGGTACGGAAGCCCTCGCTGACGTTCAGGCGTAGGCCCTGCTTGTTCAGCGTATCGGCGGCCTTGCGTACGACGTCCGCGAACATTGGCGAAAAGCGCAGATCCGCGCCGTTGGCGGCAACGGATCCGGCGGCGAACTTGAGCGGGACAAGCGGGCATAACGCTGCGGCGGGCACGGGTGGCGGAAAACGCCAGGAATTGAAACTGGACGGCGGCGGCGTGGCTGCCCCGAACAGCGGATCCAGCGCGCGCATAGAAGGATCCACAACGCCGGGCGTCGGCGCGAAGAAAGGCGGGCTGACGCTTGGCTTCTGACGAGGCGCCCCGAACATTCCCCGCCTCACCCCAAAGCCATTCACCTGTAGAAAGTCGGGAATTTGATCTTCGTCCACGGCGCACCTTATTGCTAAAGGGCGCCGCGATATACTCAATACGCGTACAAAAGTCAAGCTAGACTGCGTACATCTTTACGCGCATATGCGAGGGATGGAGAATCAGGATACTACGGGCGCGCAATTGAACCGCCTCCGGGACCGGGCCGGACTGTCGCTACGCGCACTTGCCGCGAAGGCGGGTTATGCGGCGGCGTCCTCGATCCAGCGTTATGCCGATCCCGCGTTTGACGGCGCGCTTGGCGTGGAGGTTGCGGCGCGCTTTGCCGATGCGATGGAGGGGGAGGGCGATCCTCCGATCACGCGCGCCGAGGTGCTGGCTCTGACCGGCCTCATCGCTGCCAGCAACGGCCAGCCTTTCCAGATGGAGGGGCCCCCCGCGGCACGGATGCATCGCGACTTGCCGATCTTCGGCACTGCGCTCGGTGCCGAGGCGATCCTTGATGGCGAGGCGATCGAGCAGACCACGCTCAACCGCGGCGAAGTGGTTGAATATAAACGGCGTCCGCCGATCCTCGACGGGCGCGCCGACGTCTACGGCCTCTATGTCCAGGGTTCGTCGATGCAACCGCGCTTCCGCGATGGCGCGACGGTGTTCGTGGAGAGCCGCAAGCGTCCCGCGATCGGCGACGATGCCGTCATCTATCTGCGCAGCCCGGACGAGGTGGAGGGGGAGCGGCCGAGCAGCGTGTTGATCAAGACGATCGTGCGCAAGACGGCCTCTTATGTCGAGCTTGAGCAGTATAATCCGGCCTGCACCTTCCGTATCCCGATGGAGCGTGTCGACCGGATGGATCGCGTCCTTACGCTCGACGATATGATCGGTTGAAGCCGGGCCGCCGCCCTTAGTGGTAAGCCTGTTCCGGGGAGGTTTCCGCGCATGATCCTGCTGCCTTTCATCGCCACTGCCAGCGTGATCGCCACCGGGGACGATTTGCTCGCCGCCTGCACCGCGAGCGAAGGGCAAAGGGCCTGCGCGGCGATGGTGCTGGGTGTCGCCAATGGGGCGATGCTCGCGGCGCAGGATACGCATCAGAAGGTGCTGTGTCCGCCGATCGGCGTTCGCCCCGACGCGCTTGTCCTGGCTGTTCGCAAATATCTCGATGCGCATCCCGAAACGCGCTCGAAGCCCGCCCCGATCCTCGTCTACCAGGCGCTGAAGGCCGCATTGCCCTGCCCTCCAGGGTGATGCGCATAGTGCGTACGAAATATTGACAATCGTACGCTCAATAAGTACAAAACGGGAACGCCGCTGAGTCGCTCCCTCCGGGTTCGCCGACGGTGCAGATCAGGAGGGATATCATGTTGCACCAGCCGATTCTGGCTGCGATCCGGGCTGCCTTGTGCGATCGGATCGATGTCGAGGCGATCCGCCAGCAAAGGCTTGCTACGCCCGAAGTCTCCATGCCCTCCAGCCTGCTCGCCGCTGGCCTGTGGCTGGCGGATAAGGGCTGGGAGGAAGCGCCTTCGCCGGGCGAGACCTTCTTCGCCTGGGGCCCCGCCGCCTATCGCCGTTACCTCGATCGCCTCTCCCCCGACCAGCGCGCACGGGAAATGGAATCCGGCCGCCGCGTGATTTTCGAGGGCCGCGGTAAACGCCCGCCGCTGCTCGCGCGCTTCATGGAGCAGGAGGGCGGCTTCGTCCGCGACGCCGCCCAATGAACGCGCCATTCCATCCGCGTTCGACCGTGGAGGACGCGGCTATCGAGCTGCTCCAGGCGGTCACCCGACTGCGCCAGCTGCGCGCCGAAAGTGATCACGTTGCCGCCGCGCTGGAGGCGCGCTGGGCCGCCAACCGCGCCGCGCGCGTGGCGCAATCCCGAATTCCAGTTCAGTGAATCCGGAAGCCATCGTTCTGGCCCACACTGGGGGAACAGCAAGGGGTCAATGCCAGCTTCAGCTGGCAAATTTTGGCAAGCGCAATGTTTGCAATCGGAAGACCAGCTGCCGCTCTTTCAAGATGAGCCGTCGCTCCTTGTTTATAACCGCTTCGTCTTATTCACGCTGGTCTCGTACCTTATTCACTGCCATCTCCACGGTGCGGAGGGAGGATCGGCGCAGGCCGTTTTTCCGGGAAAAGTTGTGAAAGTTATGAAGCCGTTAGATCCGGCTTCGCGCCGATTAGCCCGGCTGTGTGCCTTACCTGGCGCTTAACCATATTTGGCACAAAGATGCTTGAGAAATCCAACGCTAAGAGTGTGTTATGAGATTCCTGGAGCGGGGCGTTCAATCGTGACTAATACTGGTTTTAATTTGGCAGCGGTATCTTATTGGTCGACGGAAAACCCGTTTATAGATCGCGTTCATACTTCCGCGGGTTGGTTGGCTTGGGACGCGGCCGGCACCAAGATCAGCACTCCGCTGGTCCAGGACGCCCACGGCAACGTCACGAATCTGACGGGCATTTCAAAGCTCGCCATTTCGATAGAGCTCGATCCTCTCACAGCGCCGGTGAGTCACGAATATATACTGACCTATGACGGCACCGCCAAGGTCGGCCTGGCAGGCGCAAAGATCGTTAGCCAGACCCCGGGCAGAGTGGTTTTCGATTCCAAAATGGACACCGCCACGCCCAGCATTCCGATATATTTCACCGGTCTGAACGGAGCCAGCCCGGTGTCGAATGTTCACGTGGTCCGCGCCGACCAGGTGGACCTCTACAAAGCGGGCGAGATTTTCAATCCCGATTTCGTCGCCAAGGTGGCCCAGTGGGGCGTGGTGCGGTTCATGGATTGGGGGAACACGAATGGTTCCCAGGATGTGAGCTGGGCGACCCGCGCTACCGTCGGTGACAGCTTCTGGTCAGTGCAGACGCATGCCGATGGCGTGCCGCTCGAGGCGATGGTCAAGCTCGCCAACGAAGCGCATGTCGACATGTGGTACAATGTGCCGACCAAGGCCGACAATACCTATGTGCAGAACGCGCTCACCTACATTCGTGACCATCTCGATCCCAGCCTCAAGGTGAATGTCGAATGGTCCAATGAGGTCTGGAACACGAGCTTCAGCGCGAACACCTACGCCAAGGACCAGGGTATCGCATTGTGGGGCAGCAGCGTTAATTCCGCGCACGCGGCGAGCGTTTATTACGGCTATCGTTCGGCGCAGATCGCGAACATCGCGCACCAGGTCTTCACCGGCAGCCATGCCGGCCAATTGCACGACGTTCTGGCCGGCCAAATGGCCAGCGCGACGATGATGGCGGATTGGCAGAGCGGTATCGCGAAGGCGGGATTTGGAGCGGCCTCAACCCTGTTCAAGGATTATGCCGTCGCCCCGTATTTTGGAGGCCACATGGGCGCCGCGACCTCCGCGGCGGACCGCCAGATCATCCTGGGATGGGCCAAGGGCGGCGCTGCCGGTCTCAATGCCGCTTTTCATGAGCTTGAATATGGCGGCGCGCTGAGCGCGAATGCCAGCCTGGTCAAGGCTGAGGCGAACATCGCCAAGTCCGGGCAGATCGCCGTGGCTAATGGTCTCAACCTCGTCGCGTATGAGGGCGGTCTCTCCGTATCCACGGTGCGGTGGGCGGCGGCTGACAAGGCCACAGTCCAGGATCTTTTCAACCGTATGTTGGCCGATCCGCGGATGGGCGATCTCTATTCCAAGGAAATTGCGGCATTCACTGCCGCGGGTGGGACGACCTTCACCGCCTTTAACGACACCGGTGCTCCCGCCGATTTCGGCAGCTGGGGTGCGCTCATGTCGATCTACGCGAGCGGCAGCAGTCGCTACGACGCCATTCTGGCGGCCGGTAGCAAGACTGGGAGCAATCCCATGACCCACGCCGACACCACGACCGGCACCACCGGGGGAACGGGTTCCGGCGGTGCGACTGTGCCTGTGGTCAAGCATTCAGACGTGCCACCCGCGACGAGCGGACATATTACGGGCACTAGCGGCGATGACAATCTCGTTGCCAGCACCGAAAACGATACGGTGGATGCAGGCGACGGCAATGACGTCATCACCGGCTCATCCGGCTCGATCGACGCGCACGGCAGATTCATCGAGGCGGACGTCTATATGGGCGGCGCAGGGGCCGATACGATCGCCGGTGGCGCCGGCAACGACCACATTTACGGCAACCAGCTGACCACGGTTTCGGGCTCGATCGACGGGGCAGACAGCCTCTCCGGCGGCGCGGGCATGGATTATATCCAGGGCAATGCGGGTGACGACACGATCGACGGCGGCGCCGGGGCAGACCATATTTATGGCGGCGCCGGCAATGACAGCCTGCTGGGCGGCGATGGCGACGATTATGTCCAGGGCAACAAGGGCAATGACGTCCTGTCGGGGGGTAACGGCGCCGACGTGCTCCATGGCGGCGCAGATGACGACATGGTGCGCGGCGATGCCGGCAACGATCAGCTTTTCGGCGATGCGGGCAACGATACGCTGATCGGCGGCGCGGGCATCGATGTGCTCTCCGGCGGCGCGGGCAGCGACACGTTCGTGTTCAGCGGCCATGATGCGGCGTTCCTCACCGGCGGGGCGACGGCCTGGGCCACCGATGAGATCACCGATTTCAGTCATGGATCCGACCTGATCAAGCTGGATTTCCATCCGGCGCAGATTCTGAGCGGCGCTGCGGCCTCTGCCGCCGCGGCCCTCACCCTGGCCAAAAGCCTGATGGGTGCGCATCCGGGCGATGCGGATGTCGCGGCCGTCACCGTCGGCAACGATACGTATCTCTTCTGGGATGCGGCCGGACGCGGTGGTGTGGCTGACTCCGCTGTGAAGATCGACCATGTCCACGACACGTTCACCCTGGCCGACTTCGTCTGATCGGCGTTGACCAGGTGCATAAGAGGGGGCGGGTCTTCGGATCCGCCCTTTTTTTATGCGATCGCGAAGCTCGCTTCGTAGCGAATCGGAAAGTTCACCGACCGCGCGATGAAGCAATATTCGTGAATGCGATGGTGGAGTGCCTCCGCCTCGGCAAGGTCGGCCCCCGCTTCGACCAAGATATGCGGTTTCAGCGTCGCGCCCAGAAAGCGGCCCGCGCCATTGGGGCTGGTCTCACCCGTCCCGACCGGGTCATCACGATAGGACAGGACCACGATGCCGGCTACGCTCGCCAGGTGAAGGTACCAGAGCATATGGCAGGCGGAGAGCGAGGCGAGCAGCAAATCCTCCGGATTGGGCAGGCGGGGATCGCCGCCCAGTAACGGATCGTTGGAGCACTGGATCACAGGCTTGCCCGGCGTCGCGATGTCCCAGGTCCGATCATAACCGCGATAGCTGCGCGTGCCGTCGCCGCGATTGCCCGTCCATTCGACGCGGGCGGTATATTCGTGCTGCTTGGCCACCATTGCCTCCCACGCGTTCGAGGAGCGCGGTTAGGCGCGACGGCCGGGCTTGTCCACGCGTCTCAGATTGCGGCGAACAGGCGCCATGTCAGCGCGACGAAGAGCGCCGCCGCGACAACAATTACCCACAATACCCGGCGCTCAAACCGCGTCATCTTTTTCTCGCTTGGTAAGACGTGCGCGGAAATAGGCTTGAGGGATTGAACCTGCCCTGAGCCCGCCATATCGGCGCGGTTAAGATTGGCCGATATCCGCCCGAGCTCGCAGGATCGCTGTCTCCGGCAGCTTTACCCTTGAGCGCATTCCCCCTCTCTGCGGTCGCACCTGCCGATCCAACCGTCATGGCAAGCGGAGAGGTCACAGATGCACCGTTGTCGTGACGAAGTCCGAAACGGTGATGTTCGCCGCGTTGACATGGTCGAGCCTGACCGCACTGTCGATCGCACCCCCGGGAAACCCCAGGTTCGAATAAAAGAGGAAGGTGTCGGAGCCGACCTGCAACGCCGCGACTTCGCTCGTCGGGCTGGTCTGCGCATCGAGCAAAGTCGCGGCATAAGTGGAGGCCGCGCCGAAATCTGCGAACCTGTCACCGGGCAAGGCATGAAGCACGGTCGGCAGCGTGGAGCCGGTAAAGGCGTTGACATGAAGATGGTCGACGCCGGCGCTATAGTCGGTGACCTCGTCATAGCTGCCAGCCGGGCTCGCGCCCTGGCCTGCCATGCCGATCAGCACGAACAGGTCGGCGCCGGCACCGCCGGTCATGAGGTCCACGCCGGAGCCGCCCGCGATCACGTCGTCGCCGACGTCGCCTGAGAGCGTGTTGCTCCCGCCCAGCGCGATGATCGTGTCATTGCCCTGACCGCCATGCACGTCGTTGGTGCCGCCCGACACTTCGAGCAGGTCGTTGCCGAGATTGCCATTGATATGGCCGTTGCCGTTGCCGGTGATCATGATGCGATCGTCGCCTGCGCCGCCGTAGAGGCGATTGTCGCCCGTGCCGGCGCTGATCCAATCGTTGCCGGCATTTCCGTTGACATAGTTGATGCCGTCGCCGGCATCGATCGAGTCCGCGCCGTCCGGCATCCCTTGCACCCCGCCCACCATGTTGCCGTAAATATGGTCGTTGCCGGTGCCGCCCTTGATCACGTCGGCGCCGGCATTGCCCATCAGGACGTCGCCGTCGTCATTGCCCGTGATGCCGTCATTGCCGGTGCCTCCGATCGCAGTGTCGATCCTCGTGCCGAAGGCGATGCCGACATTCTGGGTCATGCCGCCCACGCTGCTGAAGCCGCCATCGTGGAGATCGATCGCATTGCCCATGGCATAGCCCGACAGATCGAGCGTGTTGCCCGTACCGAGATCGAACAAGGTCACGACCGGATGGGTGTTGACGGTGAAGTCGAAGAACTGGGCGGTGTCGCCCTGAATGTTCGAATGGAAGCCGAAGGTCTGCCCGCCCGACAGGGGTGTGTCGACCGGCAGGCCATAGATTCGCTGAAGCGCGGCGATGTCCAGGATCATCGGTGTGGTTGCCGAATATCCATAGCCATCGGGCGCGGTGCCCCAGCCGAATCCGCCCGTGCCGGGCTGAAAGAGCGCGTCACCCGGAATATAGGACATGATCGTCCACGCGGTGGCGTCATAGGGCGTCAGCATCGTCGTGCTGGCGGTCGTGCCTTCGTTATAGGGGCCGCCATGGCCGAGCCCGAGCGCGTGGCCAAGTTCGTGAATCATCGTCAACCAGGGATAGCCGCCTTCGGTGCCGAGCGCCGACCCGATCGGCCCGAAGCTGGCCACAGAAGTGTCGATACTGAGCTGCGCGGAGACCGCGGTTCCGAGCGTCGTGGTCCCTTCCGACCCCGTGATTATATCGGTGAACTGGGTGTGCGCGGCACCGTCGCTACCGCGGCTGATCACCAGCTGAGCGGTCGACGGATCCTGCACCACATGGAAGGTCAGGTTGGCGACTTCAGACCATAAGTGCATCGCCGCGGTGAAGGCCTGCGTCTCCGCCGCCGACCATTGGCCGCTGGCAAAGGCCACGCTCAGCGCGCCCGCCGTCCCCGCCGCTGGCGCGCCCCATTTCACCTCGAGGCTGGCGATATTGTAGGTCGCAGGCTGCTCGTCGCGATTCCAGCTCCAGAAGCTGGTCGCGGCCTGGGTACCGTCGGCATTTATGCCGGTCAGGTAGGTGACCTCCTGATCCTGGCTGCCGTTGAGTGTGGTCAAGATGCTCAATCCCCGCTGGCCGCGCGTTCGCGGCGCATACAGCGGGGTTCATGGCATGGTAGCCGCTACCAATCGTTTAACGCGCGGGGAAGGCGCTCACCCCGGATCTTTCGTCTCAGGCATATCGCGATGGCCTAGGCAGGGACGACGATCCGGCGGCTTAGCGCAGGATCGGATATTGATCGCGGACCATACCCACCGCGCGATGGACGAACGGGCGGAATCTCGCTTTCACCATCGCGTCCGGGTAACTCCAATTATAGCCGCAGCGCGTGTCGGAATGGATCAGCACGCGGCTGGGTCCCAGGTCGACATCGCACGTCGGCGTGCCGGTCAGTTGGCCGATCGCGCCCGCAATCATCTCGCGTACGTCGCCCTGCGTTGGAAGTGCCACTTCTTGTTCTCCCCAACCCCTGCGTCGCCGATGCTGTGCCCGGCCCCGGAGAAGGGCAAGCGTCTGGCGCGATCGTCGCGGCGAGTCGTCTCCAAGTCGCGACAATCGGGGGATTTTTGTCGCATTTCGGTTAACGAAACGTGCTTTCCGAAAAGATCGTTGCGGCATCGTACCAGAAATGAGTCTGGCGCGGCGGAAAAATGGGCGGGAACGGGCGGCCGTCAGGCGGCCCGGCCCGCTGTGACGATGCCGTGCAGCTGCTCGGCGAGGGTGGGTGCCTGCCGCTCGGCGACATTGGCGAAGCCGACCAGCAATCCGTCCTGCAGATCCGCACGGTCCGTCAGCACGCGCATCGGGATCGCGCCCAGCGCCTTGCCGCTGTTCCACGCCATGTCCGCCAGCGGACCGAGCCCGCCTTCGATCCGTAGCAGCAGGTGCAATCCGCCCGCACCTTGCTCGATCCTCGCCTGCGTGCCGAAGCGTGCGGCGAGCGCCGCGGCCAAGGCCGCGCGCCGGCTGCGATAGGCGCTGCGCATTTTCTTGATGTGCCGCGCGAAATGTCCCTCGCTCAAAAATTCGGCGGTAACCGCCTGTTCGAGCGCCGAGCGCCCGCCATCCAGATAGCGCATCACCTCGCGAAAGCGGGCAATCTCCGAGGGCGGCACCACCAGATAGCCGAGCCGCAGGGCGGGAAAGAGCGTCTTGCTGAATGTGCCGGTGTAGAAAACCCGGCCCGAACGATCGAGGCTCTTGAGCGCGGGTAGCGGCCGGCCGTGATAGCGGAATTCTCCGTCGAAATCGTCTTCCATAATCCAGGCGTCCGCACGCTCTGCCCAGTCGAGCAATTGCAGCCTGCGGCCGAGCGACATCGCCACGCCCATCGGGAATTGATGCGCCGGCGCCACGATCGCGCAGCGCGCATTGGGTGCGCGCATGATGCCGGCCGCGACGTCCATTCCATCCTCGTCGATCGGTATCCTGACCGGGCAGGCACCGATTTCCTCCAGGCACCGGCGGATCGGCGAATAGCCCGGATCCTCGACCCAGGCCTTGCCGCCCGCGGGAAGCATCGCCTGCGCAACGAGGCCCATCGCCGACTGGAATCCGCCCGTGATCACGACGTCATCCGTCGTGCAGGTTACGCCGCGCGACACGCTGAGATAGGCAGCGATCGCTTCGCGCAACTTGGGGCTGCCCTGAGGGTCCGGATAGGTCATTTCGTGGCGGCCCAGGCCGCGCACATGCCGCCGCACGAGTTGGGTCCACACCTTACGCGGGAACAGGTCGAAGGCCGGCACGCCCGGCGCCAGCGGCAACATGCCGTGCTGATAGGTGGCGTTGGGCCGCGCGGGGACGCTGGGCGCTTCCGTCGCGGCGATCATGCGGGCGACGCCGGCGGCGACCCGCGTTCCGGCGCGGCCGTTGGTCTCGACATACCCCTCGCCCGCGAGGATCGCATACGCCAGGTCGACCGTACCGCGCGCGACCCCCAGTTCCTGTGCATAGGCTCTGGCAGACGGCAGCCGGTCGCCCGACTGCAATTGCCCGTCCACTATCGATCCGCGCACGCGGTCGTAAATCTGACGATAGAGCGCGCCTGCGCGCGGATGGGTCATATCGTTCATGGCCCAGAAGATTATCGCGATCGGAGAAAAAACAAACAGCCAAATTGCCCGGCCCGGTCGGGTCAATCCTCCACCTGTCGCGCTCAGGCGAATGGCCTAGCCATTTCGCGACTTTCTGGACCAATGATGTGGCCGAACGCGCGCTCATGATTGCGGCAAGGATGGAAGGGAGTGGCGCAATCCCTTGGCGCCACCGGCTCCTTTCCCTCCCCCAACCTATCGCGCGGCGGTTACCCCCAAGTCCGCCGCGCGATATTTTCAGGGTGTGTGGCGCATGACGGTGCAGTGTATCGGTCCGGCTTGCTGGCCTCGCATACGTCCGTGGCAGGATGCGGCGGTCCCGCCCGGCGGCCGGGGGCAGCTTGCCGTACAACGGATCGCGCCCGGCGGCGGTATCGCCCGGTCGCAAAGCATCGAATCCGCGTTGCTGCTCGTGATCGACGGCCAGCTCCACCTCTCGTCCTATCGTGGCCGGGAACGGCTCGAACGCGGCGCGCTCGCAATTCGTCCGACCTTCGATTGCCGGGCGCTGGATGCCGGCCCGGGAGGCGCCGTCTGGCTGCAATTGCCCTGGCATAAAGATTGGTCGCTGGGTGCCACCTACGCGGTGACGGATGTCGACGATCTGCTGCTACGCGCGGGGCACGATTTGGCGGGGGCGCTGGCAGAGGCGGAACGTGTCATGACGCAGGCTCCGTCGCTCTCGCCGCTCCGGATTCACTGGGCCGACGATCTCCAGCGGGCGATCGTCGCCGATCCTCATCTGAGTATTTCCGATTGGGCGCGCATCCATCATGTTTCACGCGAAGGCGCGGCGCGCGCCTTCCGGGGAGCCTATGCGGTCAGCCCGGCGCGCTTCCGGCTGGAATTGCGCGCGCGACGCGCCTGGGCACGGATCGTATCGACCGACGATCGCCTGTCGTTGATAGCGCTCGAGACCGGCTTTGCCGACCAATCGCACATGACGCGCGCGGTCGGCTGGCTCACGGGCAAGTCGCCCTCCGCCTGGCGCCGAGGGCATTGACCGGCGCCGCTGCCGCCGCGGGCGCGCGGTAATCAGCCTTTCCGCTTCCGCGCGGGTGCGAGCTCGATCCGCAGGCCCAGTGCGTCGAGGATCCTGACCAGCGCGCCGACCTTCGGGTTTCCGCCCGCCGCGAGCATCTTGTAGAGATTGACCCGGTCAAGGCCCGCATCGCGCGACAGATGCGTCACGCCATGCGCCAATACCGCCTCGCGGATCGCGGCGACCGCTGTGTCCGTGTCGCAGGCCGACAAGGCGCGGTCAACCCGGGCCTTGAGCGCCCGGCGGTCGGGCCCGAGCAGGACATCATGTTCGGGGCCCGCCGGAGCATCCATCTCTTCCGCGCCTTCCTCGGTTTATGTTCCCTGTCAGGAATCAATGGCATAAGCCGGCCGCCTCGGCTTGAAGCGAGGTGACCCGCGGCAAAAAAAGCCCGCAGG
>Ga0207640_10000285_pt1 | contig 33957 bp, 35 predicted proteins | sample KBSCornC42_FD_184300 | JGI IMG/M metagenome (GOLD analysis project Ga0207640, IMG submission 184300) | Corn rhizosphere microbial communities from Kellogg Biological Station, Michigan, USA - KBS Corn C4-2 (SPAdes) (version 2) | ecosystem: Host-associated > Plants > Roots > Rhizosphere > Soil ... | reverse complement strand
CGGTGTCGGCCGTAAGATCTTCTACGAACTCTTCGACGACAAACTCGACTGCATGCTGGCGGCGCACAAGCTTCTGATCGACGACCTCGAGGAGCGAGTGCGCGAGGCGTACGTCATCGAGGGTGCGTGGCCAGGGCGAGTGCGCGAGGCGCTTTCCGCGACCCTCGACTGGTTCGCCGCCGACCCCGACGTTGCGCGTTTCACGCTGGTCGAGCTGAGCACGGTCGGTCCGGCTTTCCGGTCAACCTTTCAAGCCGAGTTCGCGCGCGCGATGGCCCTGCTCGAGGAGGGCATGGGCGAGGACGGCCCCGAGCCCGAGCTCGCCCAAGCGAACGCGCTCGCGGTCGGGGCAATCCTCACCCGCATCTACGAGCAGATCGTGCTCGGCCGCGCCGCCGAGCTCCCCCGCCTACTCCCCGATCTCACCTATGAGCTGCTCGTCCCCTTCGTCGGCGAAGACGAGGCGCGGGCGGCGGCTGACGGCGCTTAGTCCTTTTCGAGGCCGGCGACAGCGTCGCGCAGGGCCTGCTGCAGCGGCACCCTGTCTACGCCTGGGAACAGCTCCATCCCGGAGCGGTCGCCGACCACGGTCTCGGTCGAGAGGCCCTCAATCAACGGTCGTGCCACCCCCGCGTCGACCGGAGTGACGAGCCCGATCCAGAGCGAGGAAAGCCGCGGGGTGAGGACCGGCACCGTGATCCGCAGGGGTGCGCGGCGGCCGAGTGCCCGCGCCAGCTCGTCGATCATGCCGCCATAGGTGGTGACGTCGGGGCCTCCGATCTGGATCTCGCGGTCGGCGGGGAGGCCGAGGTCGGAGGCGGCGGCGAGATAGGCGACCACGTCGTCGGCGGCGATCGGCTGGGTGCGGGTGCGAACCCAGCGGGGAGTGATCATCACCGGCAGGCGGCGCACCAGGTAGAAGACGGTGCGGAAGGACTCGCTGCCGGCGCCGATCACCGCCGCGGCACGGAAGTAGGTGACCGGGACCGAGCCTTCGCGCAGCGTCTCCGCCGTCGCGTGGCGGCTGTCGAGGTGCTTCGACCCCTCCCCCAGCCCGCCGAGGTAGACGATCCGCCTGACGCCGGCGGCGGCCGCGGCGGCGGCAAAGTTCTCGGCTCCCTCGTGATCGCGCGCGGCGAAGTCGCCGTCGGAGCCGCGACCCATCGAGTGGACCAGGTAGTAAGCGACGTCGACGCCCTCCAGGGCCGGGCCGAGCGTCTCGGGCTCAAGCACATCGGCTTGGACGACCTCACAACCAGCCTCGCGCAGATCGTCCGCGCGCTCGGGGTGGCGGGCCAGCGCGCGGACCTCTTGGCCATCCCCGCAGAGGCGGTGGCAGAGCCGACCTCCGATGTAGCCGGTCGATCCGGCGACAGCGATCACACCCTCACGCTACCCGCGAGAGCGAAAAGCGATCAGCCGTAGCGCTCGCCCGTCACAGCCCGCAGCTTGCTGCGGTCGTGGCGGGCGTGGACACGGCGCACCGTGCCCGAGCGCGAGCGCATCACCAGCGACTCGGTGGTGGCACCGGGGCCGCGGTAGCGGACGCCCTGCAGGACGTCGCCGTCGGTGACGCCGGTGGCCGAGAAGAAGACATCCTCGCCGGAGCAGAGGTCGTTGGCAGTGAGGACGCGGTCGAGGTCGTAGCCGGCGTCGACCGCCGCCGAGCGCTCCTCGTCGTTGCGCGGCCAGAGGCGGCCGATCAGCTGCCCGCCCATCGACTTCAGGGCGGCGGCCGAGATCACGCCCTCGGGAGTGCCGCCGATCCCCCACAGCAGATCGACCGGCGAGCGTTCGCTCACCGCCAGCAGGGCGGCGGAGACGTCGCCGTCGGTGATCAGGCGGATGCGGGCGCCCGCATCGCGGACTTCCTTCATCGCCTCCTCGTGGCGGGGGCGGTCGAGCATGACGACGATCACGTCGCCGATCGACTCGCCCTTGCGATCGGCGATCAGCTTCAAGGTCTCCGGCAGCGGCCGGTCGAGGTCGAGCAGGTCGGCGATCTCTTCCCCACCCGCCATCTTTTCCATGTAGACGCAGGGGCCAGGGTCGAACATCGACCCCCGCTCGGCGAGGGCGATCACCGCGATCGCGCTCGGCATCCCCAGGGCGCAGAGGCGGGTCCCCTCGAGCGGGTCGACGGCGATGTCGACGACCGGTGGCGAACCGTCGCCGATCTTCTCGCCGTTGTAGAGCATCGGCGCCTCGTCCTTCTCACCCTCGCCGATGACGACGACGCCGTCCATCGAGACCGAATCGAGGACGTGACGCATCGCGTCGACCGCGGCCTGGTCGGCGGCGATCTTGTCGCCGCGGCCGACCCAGCGCGCCGAGGCGAGCGCGGCGGCCTCGGTGACGCGGACGAGCTCGAGAGCGAGGTTGCGATCCGGCTTGGCGCCGGCTCCGGCCTCCTGAGAAGTGGACCCCATGTGCGCCGCAGGCTAACCGAAGTCGGGTGCTGGACGTTTGCCCGAATCGAATTTCTCAGATATCCGCGGGCTCCGCTCAAGCCGCCTATATGGCGAGCCGATTCGGCCACTCATGGGGGCAACCGAGCTTTCGCGGCTGGGGCAGGAGCTGAGCGCCCGTACCGGCGAGGTCGTCGCGCGGATGATGCGGCGCTCAGGGGAATCCAGCCGCACCCTGGACAAGGTCGTCGAAGACAGCTTCGAGGACGTCGGCACGGTCTCCACCGTCGCCGTCGCCCGCTGGATGGCCGGCGAGGGCGAAGCGGTCGCCCGCGAGGTCGGACAGGAGTCGTGGCGGATCTTCGCCCAGCTCGCCTCCCAGCGCGAGGCGGCGCTGAACGAGGTGACGAAACGCTGCTTGCGCTGGCGCGACAGCGCCCTCGAGGTGCTGGACGAGAGCGCCGCCGACCTCGGCCTCGCCGACGAGACCCTGGCCGAGGCGCGGCGGATGGTCCAGCGCAGCCTCGATGTGACCTTGGTGCGGATGTGCCAGTCCTTCGAGGACGAGCGCCAGCGGGCCCACGAGGAACTGACCAGCCGCGAGAAGGAACTCGTCTTCCTCGCCACCCACGACGCACTGACCGGGCTGCCGAACCGGACCCTGATCCTCGACCGGATCGAGCAGACCTTGCGTCGCGCCCGCCACAATCAGGAGCCGGTAGCGGCGCTCTTCGTCGACCTCGACAACTTCAAGGCGATCAACGACTCGTTCGGGCACAGCACAGGCGACGAGCTGCTCTGCGCCGTCGCCGAACGACTCGAGGGGGTGATCCGCGAGACCGACGCGCTCGGGCGGATGGGCGGTGACGAGTTCGTCGTCGTTACCGAGGGCCTCTCGCTCGCCGCCGGGCCCGAGCTGATCGCCGAGCGGCTGCTGGAAGCCTTCAAGGAGCCCTTCGTGCTGGGCGACGAAGGCGAGAACCTGGTCCACGCGAAGGCCAGCATCGGCATCGCCACCGGCGTCCGTCCCTCAGCCGAAGAGCTGCTGCGCGACGCCGACATCGCCATGTACCGAGCGAAGTGGAGCGGCAAGAGCCGCTACCTCGTCTTCGAGTCGGGGATGGAGGACGAGGTCCAGTCGCGGCTGGAGCTCGAGATGGACCTGCAGGTGGCGCTCGACAACGAGGAGTTCTTCCTCGTCTACCAGCCGACCTTCGACCTGCAGACGATGACGCCGACCGGGGTCGAGGCGCTGATCCGCTGGCGGCGGCCCGGGCGCGGTGTCGCCCAGCCGGAGGAGTTCATCCCGCTGCTGGAGGAGACGAGGATGATCGTCGACGTCGGTGCCTGGGTGCTGAGGGAGGCCTGCGCGCAGGCGGCGGGCTGGCAGCAGGAGGGGCGACAGCTGGAACTCTCGGTCAACGTCTCGGCGCTGCAGCTCGACACCGACGACCTGATCGAGCATGTGAAGGAGGCGCTGGGCGAGAGCGGCCTGGCGCCGGAGTCGCTGACGATCGAGATCACCGAGACGACGCTGATGAGCGACGCCGAGGAGACCGCACGGCGGCTGCGGGAACTGAAGCGGCTCGGGGTGCGGATCGCGGTCGACGACTTCGGTACCGGCTACTCCTCGCTCGGCCACCTGCGCCAGTTCCCGGTCGACGTGCTGAAGATCGACCGCTCGTTCATCTCCCAACTCTCCGAGGGCGGCGAGGGCGAGATCCTCCTCCACACGCTCCTCCAGCTCGGCAAAGCACTGGAGATCGAGACGACGGCGGAGGGGATCGAGCGCGCGCAGGACCTCTCGCTGATCCGCGACAAGGACTGCGACAACGGCCAGGGGTTCCTCTTCACCCGCCCGCTTAGCGCTCAGGACGCCGACTCCTTCTTCCACCAGTGGCCGGCGGATCGGCGCTTCGAGGTGAGGCACGAGCAGGAGGGCGATAGGGTCCCGCTTGATGGATCGCTGGGGCCTGACGCTGCCGCTGCCGGGACTGACGCTCGCTGACCACGAGGGGCTGGTCAAGCGCGCCGAGGCGGCCGGCTACACCGACCTCTGGACGGGCGAGACCGCAGGGCCGGACGGCTTCACGCCGCTGGCGCTGAGCGCGGCCTGGACCGAGCGGGCGCGGCTGGGAACCGGGATCGTCGGCGTCTTCCAGCGCGGCCCGGCGCTGCTGGCCCAGCAGGCGGCGGCGCTCGCGGACGCCTCCGAGGGGCGGTTCGTGCTGGGGATCGGCTCCTCCTCGGACCGGATCGTCGAAGGCTGGAACGGGATCCCCTTCGAGCGGCCGCTGAGCAAGGTGCGCGAGACGCTCGACTTCCTCGACGTGGCGCTGCAGGGCGAGCGGACCGAGTCCGGCTTCAAGCTCGAACAGAAACCCGCGCACCGGATGCCGATCGTGCTGGCGGCGCTGCGGGGGAAGATGCTGGAGCTGGCGGTCGAGCGGACCGACGGCGCCTTCACGAACTTCCTGCCCCTGGCGGGACTGCCGAAAGTGACCGCGCAACTGCAGGGCGCGCCGGAGGGCTTCGAGCTGCTCTGCCGCTTCTTCTGCATCCCCGGCGAGCGCGAGCAGGTCGAGCCGCTGGCCCGCTTCATGTTCTCCTCCTACATCACCGTCCCGGTCTACGCCAACTTCTACCGCTGGCTCGGCTACGGCGAGCAGATCGAGCCGATGGTCCAAGCCTGGGAAGCCGGCGACCGCCAAGCCGCCGCCGCAGCCGCCCCCTGGGAGCTGATCGAGGACATGTTCATCTTCGGCACCCCCGACCAAATGAAAGACCGCCTCGCCGCCTTCGTCGCCGGCGGCATCACCCTCCCGATCCTCACCCCGATCGTCACGCCGGACAAGCTGGCCGAGGCGATCGAGGCGCTGGCGCCGAACAGCTGAGGTACCAGTCCCTTCCTGAGCGGAGGGGTCCGGTCACCCTATTCGGTCTGCACCTTCGTTGCTTCTTCCGCGAGGCGGGCGTAGGTGTCGGGGCGGCGGGTGGTTAGGAAGGGGAAGAGCTCTAGCCAGTCGCGGCGTTGATCCAGATCCAGATCAGCAACCAGTACCGCGGGTTCGTCCCTCGGTGCCTGGGCGAGGATGCGGCCGTAGGGGTCGCTGATGAAGGAGGAGCCGTAGAAGGTGAGGGGGGACTCGGAGCCGATGCGGTTGACGGCGACCATGAAGACGCCGTTGGCGATGCCGTTGCCGACGATCACGTGCTGCCAGAGCGGCTGGGTGTCGAACTCGGGGTGGTCGGGCTCGGAGCCGATCGCGGTCGGGTAGACGAGGATGTCGGCGCCCTCGAGGCTGTAGGCGCGGGCGACCTCGGGGAACCACTGGTCCCAGCAGGTGGGCAGGCCGAGCTGGACCTCACCGAGGCCAACGAGGGGGAAGGCATCGGAGTCGCCGGGGCCGGGTCGGAAGTAGCGGTCCTCGTGATAGCCGGCAGTGATCGGGATGTGGAGCTTGCGGGTGCGGGCGACCAGATCGCCCTGCGGCGAGACGACGATCGCGGTGTTGAAGCCGAGGCCGTCGTCACCATCGGCGCGCTCGTAGAGGGAGGCGTGAACGTGGATGCCGGTCTCCTCTGCCATCCGCGCGGCGAAAGCGAAGGTCCGCCCGCCGGGCAGATCCTCGGGTTCGGCGCCGGCCGCCTCCGGGCCGGCGGGATCAACGGCGAAGTAGCGGCTCAGGGTCAGCTCCTGCAGGCAGACCAACCTCGACCCCTCCCCCGCCGCCATCCGAATTCCCTCGGCTAGGGCCGCTTCGTGCTCCTCGGGATCGGCGTGCCAGCGGTGCTGGACAGCGCCGATCCGGAACGGCTGCCGGCTCGGCGGCCGAGTGCGGGCGAGCGACTCGGGTGGCTCTGGGGCGCGGATCAGGCTGATCTCCTCCACGGGTGTTCAAGATAGAGGGCGGTGAGCACGACCCTCAAGACCACCCCCGCCGCGGACGGCTTTCGCATGCCCGGGGAGTTCGAGCCCCACAGCGGCTGCTGGATGGCCTGGCCGGAGCGCACCGACAACTGGCGCCTGGGGGCAAAGCCGGCGCAGGAGGCCTTTGCGGCGGTGGCGACGGCGATCGCCGCCTCCGAGCCGGTGACGATGGCGGTCTCCGACGCGCAGTTCGAGAACTGCCGGGCGCTGCTGCCGCCGGAGGTGCGGGTGGTCGAGGTCTCGACCGACGACGCCTGGCTCCGCGACACCGGGCCCACCTTCGTCGTTGACGGGAACGGCCGGCGGCGTGGAGTCGACTGGAAGTTCAACGCCTGGGGCGGGACCGAGGGCGGCCTCTACTTCCCCTGGGACCGCGACGACCGGGTCGCGGCGAAGGTGCTGGAGATCGAGGGAGACGACCGCTACCGGGCGCCGATCGTGCTCGAGGGCGGCGCGATCCACGTCGACGGCGAGGGCACGGTGCTGACGACCGAAGAGTGCCTGCTCAACCCCAACCGCAATCCCGGGCTCTCGCGCGAGCAGATCGAGCGGGTGCTGCTCGACTACCTCGGCGCCGAGAAGGTGGTCTGGCTCGGGGCGGGCGTCTTCGAAGACGAGACCGACGGCCACGTCGACAACCTCGCCTGCCTCGCCCGGCCAGGGACGGTACTGCTGACCTGGACCGACGACGACGAGGACCCGCAGCACCGGATCTCGCGCGACGCGCGGGAACGGCTGGAAGCGGCGACCGACGCGCGCGGCCGCCCGCTAGAAGTGGTGTTGCTGCCTTCGCCGGGGCCGCTGGAGATCTCGGCCGAGGAGGCAGAGGGAGTCGACGCCGCCGAGGGCACGATCCCGCGCCGGGCGGGCGATCGCCTCGCCGCCTCCTACGTCAACTTCTACCTCGGCGACTCACGCATTGTCTATCCGCTGCTCGACCCCCGGCAGGATGAGGAGGCGGCGGCGATCCTGCAGCGTGTCTTCCCCGAGCGCGAGGTAGTCGGGGTGCCGGCGCGGGAGATCCTCCTCGGCGGCGGCAACATCCACTGCATCACCCAGCAGGTACCGGCGGTCTAGCCGGAGCGGCGGTCAGATGGGCCGGGCGAGACTGAGCGCGTAGTCGCCGGCTGCGTCGGTGAACCAGCCCCGCAGCTCCAAGCCTGCGCCGTCGTAGGCGGCGGCGATCCGTTCCTGCGTGAACTTGGTCGAGATCTCGGTCCGCATCTCCTCCTCCTCAGCGAAGTGGATCTCGAGATCGAGCGCGTCGAGCCGCACGTCCTGGTCGGCGAGCGAGCGCAGGCGGATATCCATCCGCTCCGCCTCCTCGTCGTAGCGGGCGACATGCTCGAAGGCATCGAGGTCGAAGTCGGCCCCGAGCTGGTTGTTGAGAACCGCGAGCACGTTCTTGTTGAACTCGGCGGTGACCCCGTCGGAGTCGTCGTAGGCGGCCTCGAGGCGGGCCTTGTTCTTGATCAGGTCGGTGCCGAGCAGGAGGTGGTCGTCGGGACCAAGCAGCGCCCGGATCCGCTCGAGGAAGGCTTGGCGCTCACGCGGGTAGAGGTTGCCGATCGTGCCGCCGAGGAAGGCGATCATCCGTGCTCCGGAGCCGTGCGGGACCCGCTCCAGGTGCTGCTCGAAGTCGCAAACGAGGCCGTGCACTTTCAGCCCCGGGTACTCGTCGACGAGTTCGGCGGCGGTCCGTTCGGTGATCTCCTCGGAGATGTCGACCGGCACGTAGGTGTCGAGGCTGTCGCAGGCGCGCATCGCGCTCAGCAGGTGGCGGGTCTTCGCCGCCGACCCTGAGCCGAGCTCGATCAGCGTTTCGGGACAGCCGGCGGTGATGTGGATCTCGGCGGAGCGGGTTGTGAGGATCTCGCGCTCGGCGCGGGTCGGGTAGTACTCGGGCAGCTCCATGATCTGCTCGAACAGCAGCGAGCCGCGCTCGTCATAGAAGTATTTCGGCGCGACCTCCTTCGGATAGGCGCAGAGGCCCTCGCGGACGTCCCGCGCCATCTTCGCCGCGGCATCGGCGTCGAGGTGGACGTCGATCGCGATCATGCGTCCCTCGCGCAGCGTAGGCCGGAGAAGATCTGATTCCGCTGCGGCAGGTCCCAGTTGCGGAAGGTCGGGCGGGCGACGCGCGGGTGGGTTGCCCAAGCACTGCCCCGCAGCACCTTGTACTCGTCGCCGAAGAAGACCTCCGAGTACTCGCGGTAGGGAAAGGCTTCGAAGCCCGGGTAGGCGAGGAAGTCCGAGGAAGTCCATTCCCAGCCGTGGCCGAGGCCGTCGAGCAGCTCGCGCGCCGCCTCCCACTCGAACTCGGTCGGCAGTCGTTTGCCGGCCCAGCGGGCGAAGCCGTCGGCCTGGTGCCAAGAGACGTGGACCACGGGGTGGGACGGGTCGATCAGGGTGTGCTGTCCCCGGGACGTGTCGACCCAACCGTCCCCGTCGCGCTGCCAGTACAGTGGCGGCTCGGCGCCCGTCGCCTCCATGTAAGAGACGTACGCGCCGTTGCTGACGGGGGTTCGATCGATCTCGAAGGCCTGCAGCTCGACCGAGTGGCGCGGTCGCTCGTTGTCGTAGGCGAAGCCACGAGGGCCGGCGCCGATCTCGTACTCGCCCGCCTCGACCGCGACCATCTCTCCCGCTGAAAACGCACTTGTTCCCGCTATGCGGGAAGAATCGAGTTCTCGGGAGATCTCGGCGGGCAGTTCGTAGCCCTCCACCAACTGCAGTAGCTGCAGCATCGTCTCGTTGTGCTGCAGCTCGTGAGCGAGCAGCATCTCGTAGACGAACCCATCCCGCAGCAGCGGATCCTCAACATCGGGACCAGTCTCCACACCCTCCAGTACGTCAAGGGTGCGCACGCGGACGTCTGCCATGTAGGCACGCAAATCCTCGTCGCGCAGGATCGGCAGCTCGCCGCGGATCTTGCGCGGGTTCTCGATCGCGTCGTAGAAGCGGCCGAGCTCACCGTGCAGCGGCTCCCGCCCCCCGATCGTCTGCACCAGCCACAGCTCCTCGAAGTTGGCGATGTGCCCGAGGTCCCACGCCAGCGGGCTGAGGATCGGCGACCAGATCCGGTTCAGCTGCTCGTCGTCAAGCGACTCGATCAGAGCCAGCGTTCGCCGCCGCGCCTCTTCCAGCGCTTCCGCGATCGCTCCCTTCGACACTGAGGACACATCGGTGGCGATGCGCAGACACTATCGAGCGTTCCCTTACGAACAAGTGAATTCTCTGTATTGCCCTTAGTGAACGACTAACGGCGGCTCCTTCTCGGAACCCTCCAGTGGAAGCAAATGCCACTGGATCCGGAATCCCAACGCTTCGGCGTAGCGATCGATGGTCGAAACGCGAGCGTCGCCGGCAGAATTCTCAAGGCGGGCCACGGAAGATTGCGAGGTCTCCATCCCAGCAGCGACAGCCGTTTGTGACCGCCCGTCTCTCGCGCGCAGGTCACCAAGTTCCTTCAACAAGGCTCGTCTTCGCCTGGCGGCCTCAAGCAGTTTCGGAAAGTCTGGATTACGAGCAGTCCGTTCGGCAATGAGTTCGTCCAGAGCATCGGGCTCCTTAGCCATCTTGCACCCCCAATCTAATTTTATATCTAGAACAAGATATCAACTAAGAGATGAAACGCGCCTCGCCCTCCTCCTCTCGATACCCCTTTGCTCCCAATCTCGTAGACGTCGCTGGGCCAGGCGAATCATCTGCGGCGGCGTCTTCTGTGTCTTCTTCTCAAAGCTTGCGAGGGTGAGCAAAATCTGACTTCGCCTTCCCTGCGGCGCAAACAAGATGCGGTAAGTGACTCTGGTTCCGTCAGTTCGAACCTCATAGATTTTTCCCCGGAGGTGTCGGGCTGCCTCGAGCCCCTCCATTTGGATCTCCTCCATTGCGACAGCCACCGCTGCCGCATCCTTCTCTCTCAAGGTTTCGAGGAACTCCTTCACCGGCCGACGACCGGCGTTCGTCTCGTAATGGCGCCAGCGCCTCTTGCCCATCAGCTCGTCCCCTCCGCCTCCGGATCGAGCCAGACGTCCTTCAGCCAGGGCGGCGAGATCGCGAAGGCGTCGCTACTGGTGGCGGCGACGTCCTCGAGTGGGATTAGGTGGACGCGGCGGCCGGGCGTGAAATGGTCGACCTGGTCGAGGTTGAAAGTGGCGAGGGCGTTTCCGGCATGGCTGCCGCCGGAGACGAAGAGCAGGCCGGTCTCGGGGCCCCAGCCATTTTCGGGACGGGCGCCGACGGCTTCGGCGCCCCACTTCAGCGGACCGATGTCGGCGTCGGAGCCCCAGTTGCGGGAACTGCGGCGGTAGTTGTAGCCGTTGTGGGAGGAGGCTCGCTCGGCAACTTCGCCGTCGGGACCGAAGCGCAGCTGTACCCCCTCCCAATCGTCGTGGTGGTAGCCCTTGGCACCGGCTATCGGGACGCCGCGCAGCGTCGCCGAGTCGGCGTAATAGGTCCAATATTGGACGTATAGGAAGCCGGCGCGCGGGCCGGAGCAGTCGGCTCCGGCGGCTTCTGTCCCCTCCGCCGCCCCAGCGCGGCAGTCGACGACGTGAACGAAAGCGGTCACCGCCTCCCCCGCATCGGACCGGTGGACCGATCCCGCCTCCGACTCATCGCCGCAGTCGCTACTGCGGCAGCGGCGGAAATCGACCGGCACTGCCTTCGAACCCTGCTCGAACGCCAGCATCGGCATGTTCCGTCGCACCAGCTCCCCGACTTCGGTCCCGTATGCGGCGATCAGGGTCGGCTCATCACCGCACCCGTCGGCAAGCGACGCGGCGCAGAGGATCCGGTCGGCGACAGCCTGCGCCAGCGACACACCTGGCACCCGCACTCCCGCCGCCACGAAGCCCAGCATCGCCACCGAGACGACCAACAGCGTCCCGACCCACTCGACCGTCCCCTGCCCCCGCTCCGCGCCCATGGCCCGACGCTAGGGAGCGAAGATCTACACGTGTGTGTCTGGCGTGCCAATTGGCGCGCCAGAGTGTGCCGACTTAGAGATTTCCGATCTCGGAGGCGATGTCGGCCGCGGCCTGTTTGGCGTCGGCGAAGAGCATCGAGGTGTTCGGTTCGTAGAAGAGGTCGTTGTCGATGCCGGCGAAGCCGGGGCTGAGGGAGCGCTTGATCACGATCACCTCTTGGGCCTCGGAGACCTCGATGATCGGCATCCCGGCGATCGGCGAGTCGGGGTCGTTCTTCGCCGCCGGGTTGGTGACGTCGTTGGCGCCAACCACCACCGCGACGCTGGTGCGCGGCATCTCCGGGTTGATCTCCTCCATCTCCTTCAGGTTCTCGTAGGCGACGTCGGCCTCGGCGAGAAGAACGTTCATGTGGCCGGGCATGCGGCCGGCGACCGGGTGGATCGCGTAGTTGACGGTCACCCCGCGCTGTTCGAGCTCGTCAGCAACCTCTTTGATCGCGTGCTGGGCCTGGGCGACGGCGAGGCCATAGCCCGGGACGATCACGACGGAATCGGCGTAGGCGAGCTTGATCGCCGCGTCCTGGGCGCCAATCGAGACGTGGGGCCGTTCCTCTCCCCCGCCCGTGGCGCCGCCGGCGGGCGCACCGCCGAAGCCGGAGAAAAGGATGTTGGCGACCGAGCGGTTCATCGCCGTCGCCATCTCCAAGGTGAGGATCGTTCCCGAGGAGCCGACGAGGGTGCCGGCGACGATCAGGGCGACGTTGTCCAGCGCGAAACCGGCAGCCGCGGCCGAGAGGCCGGTGAAGGCGTTCAGCAGCGAGATTACGACCGGCATGTCGGCGCCGCCGATCGGCAGCACGACGAGGTTGCCGAGGATCGCGGCGAGGACGAGCAAGAGGATGAAGAGACCCTGCGAGGGGGATTCGTGGTCGACCGCGAGGATCACGCAGATCGTCACGATCGCGATCACCAGGATCGCGTTGATCACCTGCTGGCCCGGCGCTGCGATCGGTCGGGTCGGGATCAGGTCCTGGAGCTTGGCGAAGGCGATGTTCGAACCCCAGAAGGAGACTGAGCCGACGACGCCGGCAAAGATGATCGGAATCAGCGAGTCAAGCGGGAAGTCCTCGCCGAGCGAGATCCCGTGGCGGATCTCCGACCAGGCGATCAGAGCCACGGCGCCGCCGCCTACGCCGTTGTAGAGGGCGACCATCTGCGGCATCTCGGTCATCTGCACCCGGATCGAGGCGATCACGCCAACCGCGGTGCCAATCCCGAGCCCGAGCACGATCAAGCCCCAGTTGCCCATCCCGTCGAGCAGCAGGGTGGTCACCACGGCGACCGCCATACCGGCGGCGGCGATCAGGTTGCCGCGTTTGGCGGTGGTCGGGTGGGTGCCTTGTTTGATCCCGATGATGAACAGCGAGAAGGCGACGATGTAGAGGGCGGTCGCCGCGTCGCCCCCCGGCTTGAGCACTGCCTCGACCATCAGGAGCCGCCCTTCCCGTCAGCTTTGGCCTTGGGTTTAGGCTTTTTCGAGAACATGCCGAGCATCCGGTCGGTGACCATGAAGCCGCCGACGATGTTGATCGTGCCGAAGGCAATCGCGATCGTCCCGATCACGTACTCGACGCCGTCGTTGGCGAAGCCGACGACGATCAGGCCGCCGAGCATGACGATGCCGTGGATCGCGTTGGTCTGCGACATCAGCGGCGTGTGCAGGGTGGTCGGGACCTTCGAGATCACCTCGAAGCCGACGAAGACGGCGAGGACGAAGATCGTGATCTCGGTCATCAGGCTCATGGGCTACTTGGCCGTCCTCTCTCCGCGGATCTGCCCCTCGTGGGCGATGCAGGCGGCGTCGACGATGTCGTCCTCGAAGTCGATCTTCAGTTGCCCCTCCTCATCGACCAGGAGGCCGATCAGGTTCTCGAGGTTCTTGGCGTAGAGCTGGGAGGCGTCGGCGGCCATGTCGCTGACGAGGTTGGCGGGGCCGATTACTTTGACCCCGTCGACGACCACGGTCTCGCCCGGCTTCGAGGGCTCGGCGTTGCCACCCGAGTCGGCGGCGAGATCGATGATCACCGACCCCGGCGCCATCGAGCGAACCGCCGCCTCGGTGATCAGCACCGGCGCCGCGCGGCCGGGGATCTGGGCGGTGGTGATGATCACGTCCATTTTCGCGGCCGCCTCGGCAAGCGCTTCGCGGACCTTCTCGTTCTCCTCCTCGGTCAGGGGCCGGGCGTAACCGCCCTCACCCTCAGCGTCGGGGATGAAGTCAAGTTCGAGCGGGCGACCACCGAGCGAGGCGATCTGCTCCCAAGCGGCGCGACGGATGTCGAAGCCAGTGACGATCGCGCCCAGCCGCTTGGCGGTGGCGATCGCCTGTAGGCCGGCGACGCCGGCGCCGAGGACCATCACCTTGGCCGGGGCGACGGTGCCCGCGGCGGTGGTCATCATCGGGAAGAGCTGGCCCGCCTCGCGCGCGGCGAGCAGGGTGGCGGCGTAGCCGGCGAGGTTCGCCTGCGAAGAGAGCGCGTCCATTGCCTGGGCGCGCGTCGTCCGCGGGATCGCCTCCATCGCGAAGGCGGTGACGCCGGCCTCGGCCAGTGCCTTATTCGACTCGGCGGCGGTCAACGGCGAGAGGTGGCTGATCAGGACCTGGCCCTTGCTGAGCTTGCCGATCTCCTCGGTAGTGAGCGGCCGCACGTGGAGGACGACCTCGCCTCCCCAAGCGGCGGAGCCGTCACCAACCTGGGCTCCTGCCTCCTGGTAAGCGGAATCGGTGTGACCGGCGCCAGCGCCCGCGCCCGCCTCGACGACGGGGTCGATCTTCTCGCTGACTTTCGCCTGCAGCGATTTGACCACGTCAGGGACCAGCGCGACCCGGCGCTCCCCATCGGCGGACTCTTTCGGCACTCCGATCTTCATAACTCGCGGCGCGGAAGGCTATGCGATTTGGGTCGAGCGCGAAGTCTGGTCGCGCTCAGCCGCTGACCGAGGCGTGAAGCTGGCCGACGCAGCCGGGGGCGCCTTCGTTTTCGAAGCCACCGCCGTCGATTTCGAGCGTTTTGGTCGATCCGAGGATCGCTGCGGTGAAGTGCACGTAGAGGCGCCGGCCCTGGGTCCCGTATTCGCGGCTGCCCGCTTCCGTCATGAAGGCGTCGATCGGGAAGACCTCGGGAGTGTCGAGCGGGAATTCATTGGCTACGAGGACCCCGGACTCGATCGCTTTCGACCCCGGCGTATTCGACTCGTTGAACGAGAGTTTGTCTTCTCCGTTGCAGCGCAGCCAGAAGCGGCCGAAACCGGCGACTTTGAATTCCAACGTTTCGGTGAAGGCGCCGCTGACGTTCTGCGCCTGGACGACGTTGCTGGGCGTGATCGAGGTACCACCCTGACCCGCCAGCGAGTCGGCCACCCCCGCGTGATCGGCATTCGTCGCATGGCCGGCGTTCGCCGCGTTGGTGGCGTTGGCGGCATTGGTGGCGTTCGTCGCGTTGGTTGCGCTGTCAGCCGAATCGGCGTGAGTGGCCGAAGGAACTTTGCCCAGCGTCGACAGCTTGACTTTGTCCCCGGTGACGGCCTTCTTGGCGATGTCGGAGTTTTTGACCGCTTCTTTGGCGATCTGCTTCGACTTGACCGAGTTCTTCGGCAGCGAGAGGGCGATCGCGGTCGCGCCACCGGTCACCGCCAGGACGAGGGCAAGGGTCGCCACGACGTTGGCGTAGGTGAAGCGCTCCCGCAGCCGGCTCCAATTCATCGGCGGCAGCCTATCGTCTGAGCACCGGGATGCAAGTGACCGCGGGTGTCAGGAAACGCCGGCCAGCGCGGCCAGACGCTCGAGGGTGTGCAGTTGCTCGGAGCGCTCGACGTGGACCGGCGAGCAGATCAGCCGGTCGATGCCGGCGCCGCGGAAGCGCTCGATCCGCTCGGCGACTTCGGCCTCGGTCCCGACCAGCGAGGTCGCCTCGACGATCTCGTCCGGCATCGCCTCGAAGGCACCGCCGCGGTCGCCGTCCTGGAATCGCTTCTGAACCTCGTCGGCGACGTCGCCGAAGCCGAAGCGGTGGGCAAGGTCGACGTAGAAGTTGGTTTTGCGGCTGCCCATGCCGCCGAAGTAGAGGACGAGGCCGGCCTTGACGACGTTCTTTGCCGCCTCGAGGTCGCCGTCGATTGCCACCTGCAGCGAGGGGCTGACCTCGAGGTCGGAGCGCTGGCGGCCGCCCTTGGCGAAACCGGCCTCCAGGTGCTCGCCCCAGGTCTGCTCGAAGGCGTCAACGCTGAAGAAGATCGGGATCCAGCCGTCGCATATCTCTGCCGCCATCTCGACCGATTTGCGCCCGATCGCACCGACGAAGACTGGGATCTGGTTGCGCAGTGGGTGGAAGTTCAGCTTCAGCGGCTTGCCCTCTCCCCCGGGCAGCGGCAGCGTGTAGTGCTCGCCCTGGTGGTCGACGGGGCCCTCGCGGGCGATGATCTCGCGCACGACTTCGATGTACTCGCGGGTGCGGCCCCAGGGCTTCGCGTAGGGGACGCCGTACCAGCCCTCGGAGACCTGCGGGCCGGAGGGGCCGAAGCCGAAGAGGAAGCGGCCGCCAGAGAGTTTGTCGATCGTCGCCCCGGCCATCGCCGCTGCCGCGGGCGGACGTGCCGGCACCTGCAGGATCGCCGCACCGAGGTTGATCTTCTCGGTCTTCGCCGCCAGCCAGGCGAGGACGCTGACCACGTCGGAGCCGTAGGACTCGGCCGCCCAGACCGACTCGTAGCCCATCCCCTCAGCAGCGAGGACGAGCTCCGCGGCCTCCTCGCCAGCAGGGCCGATCCCCCAGTAACCGAGGTTGAGTCCGAGCTTCAGTCCCATCGCCCCCGCACCCTATTGAATAGGGGCCGAATGGGTAACGGCCGTCCCAGCATGGAGCAAGGGCTTTCCAACAAGGAGGCGGAGACGCGGCTGCGCAAGCTGGGGCCGCCGCCGGAAACCTCCTCGCGCTCGACCGCGAGCATCGTCGCCGGCAACGTCTTCACCCTCTTCAACGCGATTATCGGGGCCTTCTTCGTGCTCGACCTGGCACTCGGGCTCTACGCGGACTCAATCTTCGGCCTGATCGCCGTCATCAACTCCAGCATCGGCATCTACCAGGAGAAGAAGGCGAAGGAAACGCTCGACAAAATCGCGGTCTTGGTCGCGCCCCATGCGAAGGTCGTGCGCGACGGTGCCGTGGTCGAGCTGACCGCCAACGAGGTGGTGCCAGGGGACGTGATCCAGGTCGGGCCGGGCGACCAACTGGTCGCCGACGGCGAGGCGATCGCCTCGCGCGGGATGACGATGGACGAGTCGCTGCTGACCGGCGAGAGCGACGGGATCAAGAAGGGCGAGGGCGACCGGGTCCTCTCCGGCTCCTTCTGCGTCTCTGGCTCCGGCCATTACGTCGTCGAAGCAGTGCGGGAGGAGAGCTACGCCGGTCGCATCGCCGGCGAGGCGAAAACCTTCCGCCACCCGCCTTCGCCGCTGCAGGAGGAGGTGAACCGGGTGATCATCGCCTCCACCTACGTGATGCTGCCGCTGGCGGTGCTGCTGATCATCAGCCTGAAGGTCCGCAGCGTTGGGCTGGAAAGCGCGGCGCAGACGGCGACCGCGGGGCTGGTGACGCTGATCCCGGAGGGGCTGGTGCTGCTGATGAGCGTCACCTTCGCGGTCGCGGCGGTACGGCTGGCGCGGCGCGACACGCTGGTCCAGCAGATGAGCGCGACCGAGAGCCTCGCCGCCGTCGACACGATTTGCGTCGACAAGACGGGGACGCTGACCGCGGGCGAGCTGCGGCTGACGGGGGTCGAGTACGCGGACGGGATCGATCCGGAGGCTGGGGCGAAGGCGCTCGGCCGCTTCGCCGCCAGCGCCGGCGACCGCAACAAGACCCTGGAGACGATCGCGGAGAAATTCCCCGGGCGGGCGGAGAAGGTGCGCAGCGAGGTGCCGTTCTCCTCGGAGTGGAAGTGGAGCGGGGTCTCGCTCGACGGCGGTGGCGACGGCGCCACCTACGTGATGGGAGCCCCCGACGTGCTCGCCGAGTCCGGGGCGCTGACGTTGCCGCCGCATCTGGCCGGCAAGCTCGAAGAGGAGACCGCGGCCGGGCGCCGAGTCGTCGCCTTCGGGCAGACGAGCGAGGCGCTGCCGAGCGATCCCGCCGCGAACGGGGTGCCGCGGATCACCCCGCTGGCGCTGGTCGTGCTGGAGGAGACGCTGCGGCCCGACGCGGCGGAGACGATCGCGTTCATGCGCGAGCAGGAAGTCGACCTGAAGCTGATCTCCGGCGATGCGGCGGCGACGGTGACCGCGGTCGCCTACGCGGTCGGGGTGCCGCGCGACGCCGGCGTCGTCGAGGGGCCGGACCTGCCCGAGGACGAGGAGGGTCTGAAAAGAGCGGCGCTGGAGAATACGATCTTCTGCCGGATCAAGCCCGAGCAGAAGAAAGCGTTGGTCGGGGCGCTGGTCGCCGCGGGGCGCTACGTCGCGATGATCGGCGACGGCGTCAACGACGTGCCGGCGCTGAAGCGGGCGCGGATGGCGGTGGCGATGGGCTCGGGGGCGCAGGTGACCAAAGGAGTCGCCGACGTCGTCCTGCTCAAAGACCAGTTCTCGCGGCTGCCGGAGGCGGTCGGCCAGGGGCGCCGGATCGCCCGCAACATCCATCGCCTCGGTCGTCTGTACCTGACCAAGACGGTCTACGCGGCGGCGCTGATCCTGCTCGTCGCCGTGCCCGGCTTCACCTTCCCCTTCCTCCCCCGCCATCTCACCGTGGCGGCGTTCCTGACGATCGGGATCCCCTCCTTCGTGCTGGCGCTGATGCCCTCGGACGGGCCGCTCTACCGCGGCCGGCTGCTGCGGGCGCTGGCGGCCTTCGCGGTGCCGGCGGGCGTCGCTACCGCGCTCGCCTCGATCATCTCCTTCTTCCTCGTTGACACCATCGCCGGCGGCACGCTGGCGGAAGGCAGGACGGCGGCGACCTCCACCCTGATCGCACTCGGGCTCGCCTTCATCCTCCTGCTCGAGCGCGGGCCCGGCCGCGAGCACATCGCGATCCAGAGCAACATGCTGGGAATGGTGATGGCCTTGGGTGGCGTCTACGCCGGCATCCTCGCGCTCCCCTTCCTCCGCGAATTCTTCGAACTCGTCCTACTCGGCCCAGGGGAATGGTTCCTGGTCTTCCTCTCGGTCGCGATCGGCCTGACGATCGCCAGCCTGCTCTGGAAACTGCCCCAGATCGAAGCGCTGGAAGTACCTGAGGAACGGGTAGACGCTGGAGCGTGAGCGCTCCTGTCTACTCGCCCGAAACCGACTGCTTCGACGAGGCTTTTACCGCCGCGGGCGAGCCGCGGGCGCACTACGCAGCGCTGCTGGAGGCACTCGGCGAACAGGACCTGAAGGCGCTGCGCGAGCGGGTCGGAGCGAGCGTCGAGAAGAACAGCCTCACCTTCGGGCCCGACGAACCGATCACGGTTGACCCGGTGCCGCGGCTGATCACTGCGGAGGAGTGGGAGCGGCTGCAGGCGGGCCTGCTGCAGCGGGTGCGAGCGTTGAACGCCTTCCTCCTCGATGCCTATGGGCCGCAGCGGATCTTCGACGCCGACGTGGTCCCGCGCCGGCTACTCGAGACCTCGGAGGGCTACGCGCCGGCGATGCGGGGGGTGCTCGACCCGGGGGTGCCGCCGGCGACGGTGGCTGGGCTCGACCTCGTCCGTGGCGGCGACGGCGAGCTGCGGGTACTGGAGGACAATCTGCGGATGCCGTCGGGCGCCACCTACGCACTGGCGGTGCGGGAAATCGTCGAGCCGGCGATCGAGGCGTCGCTGCGCCCACGCGAGGATGGCGGCTACGTGAAGCAGCTCGGCGCCGCCTTGCGCGACGCCGCGCCGGAGGGACGGGACGAACCGGTGGTCGCGATCGTCTCCGACGGGCCGGAGAACGGCGCCTGGTACGAGCACGAGCGGCTCGGCCGGGAGCTGGGGCTGCCGATCATCACTCCCGACCAACTCGAGCTGAGCCGGGAACGGATCTTCGCCCGCCTCTCGCGCGAGCGCCGCGTCCAGGTGGACGTCATCTATCGCCGCCAGGACGCCGACAGCCTGACGAAGCCGGACGGCAGCCTCACCGAGCTTGGCGAGCTGCTGCTGCCGGCGCTGCGCTCGGGGCGCCTGCGCTGCGGCAACGCCCTCGGCACCGGCCTCGCCGACGACAAGCTGACCCATATCTACGTGGAGCGGATGATCGACTTCTACCTCGGCGAGGAGCCGCTGCTGCGCTCGGTCCCCAGTTACGACCTCAGCAACGAGGAAGATCGCCGGCAGGCGATGGAGCGGCTGGACGAACTGGTGATCAAGCCCCGCGCTGGCTTCGGCGGCCACGGGGTGACGATCATGCCGCGAGCAAGCGAACCAGAGCGCAAGCGGGCGGTGGCGGTGGCGCGACGGCGGCCCGAGCACTTCATCGCCCAGGAGCCGGTCGCGATCTCCAGCCACCCGACGATTCGCGGCGAAAGCTTGCGCCCGCGGCGGATCGACCTGCGGCCGTTCGTGGTGAGCGGCCCACGGGGAACGACGGCGATGGTCGGCGGGTTGACGCGCTTCGCGCAGGGCGCCGGCGAGATGATCGTCAACAGCTCGCAGGGCGGCAGCTGCAAGGACACCTGGGTCGTGGAGAATCCGCAGGGATGAAGAAGGGTGCACGACAGGGCAGGCCTCTGATTGGGGTTACGACCTCGGAGGTGCGGGAGCCGAAACGGATCCAGCAGACCCCCGAAAGCGAGCCGAAAGTCCGCGAGATGGTCCTCGGGCTCACCTACCTGCGCGCGATCGAGGCCGCCGGGGCGATACCGATGGTGATCCCGCCGCTGCCGGAGGAGGCGATCGGTCCGCTACTCGACCGCCTCGACGGGATCTGCCTCTCCGGCGGGCCCGATCTCGACCCAGCCACCTACGGTGCCGAGCCCCACCCTCACCTCGGCCCGATCGAGCCCGATCTCGACCGCTTCGAGCTGAGCGCGGCGCGCTGTGCGGATGAGCGCGAACTCCCGATCCTGTCGATCTGCCGTGGCACCCAGGCTCTCAACGTCGCCCGCGGCGGCTCCCTGCACCAGCACCTGCCGGACGTCACGCAAGAGGTCGCGCACCGTCAATCGACGCCGGGGAACCAGACGAGCCACCCGATCGACGTCGAGCCGGGCAGCCGGCTGGCGGTGGCGCTTGGCGATGACGAAGTCGAGGTCCCAGACGAGCTCGACGTCAACTCCTTCCACCACCAGGGGATCGAGCGCCTGGGCGAGGGATTGAGGATTAGCGCCCGGGCGCCGGACGGCACCGCCGAGGCGATCGAGGACCCATCCCGTCCCTTCCTGATCGGCGTCCAGTGGCACGCCGAGACGCTGGTGCACCGCCCCTACGAGGCAGCGCTGTTCCGCCACTTCGTCGAGGCGAGTCGCCTTAGCCCAGTTGCGGCTTAGGCGCCGTCGCTCGGCGGCAGCACGAACTGAGACACGATCAGGTTCGCGGCGAGGCGCGGCTCCTTGCCCTCGCGGCGACGCTCGATCCGCACCTCGATCACGACCGTGCTCTTGCCGACGTGGAGGGGCTCGGCCTTGGCCTCGATCTCGTCTCCCAGGATGCCGGCGGCGAAGACGTTGAGCTTGAGCTCGATCGTGGTGAAGTTGTGGCCGGGCGGGATGCAGCGGAAGGTCGACCAGGCGGCGACGGTGTCGCCGAGCGCGGTCCAGACCCCGCCGTGGACGAAGCCGCCCGGGTGCAGGTGGCGCTTGTCGACGACGATCAGCCCGCGGGCGTGGGTGTCCTCTACCTCGAGCGGGTCGATCCCGAGATCGCCGGGGAAGCTGCCGGGGAGGAAGGCCCGGACGGACTCCGGGGTAATCATCGAACTCGGGTGCGGGGCGTCGCTCATCGGCGCGCCAGCCTATTCATAAAGAACAAGATCTACGAGTCGAGGCCGAAGCCGTCGAGCCCATAGTCGCCGTAGGGCTCGTCGCGCTCGCGGACCGCCTCGCGAAAGCCGGATTCGGCGGCGCGGCGGACAAAGCCGTGCCCCTCCTCGGTGTGGCGGGTGATGCCGTCGAAGAAGGTGCCGAGGACCTGGGTCTGGGCGAGGCCCTGCGCGTGGACGGTCTGGTTGACCAGCAGCTTCATCATCACCAGCTGGTTGATCGGCATCCGCGCGACCCGCTCCAGCAGGCGCTCGAAGCGCTCGTCGAGCTCGGCGACCGGGGCGGCCTCGGTCGCCAGCCCCCACTCCGCCGCCTCGGCGCCGGTCAGCGAGTCGCCGGTCAGCAGCAGGCGCTTGGCCCGCATCGGTCCGAGCCGGCTCGCCCACATCGCCGTCGTCGGCGAGCCCCAGACCCGGGCGGGCGGGTAGCCGATCTTGGCGTCCTCGGCGATCACCAGCAGGTCTGAGCAGAGCGCCATATCGGTGCCGCCGGCGACGCAGTAGCCGTGGACCTTGCAGAGCACCGGCTTCTCGGAGTGGAAGAGGCTCATGAAGCCGCGCACGTTGCGCGACATGAACTGGTAGTCGGTGACCGGATCCCAGTTGGTGTTCGGCGCGTGATTGGCGGCGATCGTCGCCGGGTCGAGCGGCGAGCCCGGAGGCGCCGCCCCGCTTCCCTCGCCCAGTTCGCTCATGTCGCCCTCGGCGGAGGCGACCAGGTCGTAGCCGCCGCAGAACCCCGTGCCGTTGCCAGCGAGCGCGATCACATGGATCTCGGGATCGAGATTCGCCCGCTCGACGCACTCGGCCAACTCGACCGGCATCCGCGCCGTGATCCCGTTCCCGCGCTCGGGCCGGTTCAGGGTGATGCGCGCGACTCGATCGCCGACCTCGTAGGTGAGCGTCTCGAGTCGCGCCATCGCGGTACTCCTAGTTCAGCCTTTCGACCAGCATCGCCTTGCCCTGACCGCCTGCAACGCACATCGTCTCCAGGCCGACCTGCTTGTCATCGGTCTCGAGCACGTTCAGCAGCGTCCCCATGATCCGGGCGCCGGTCATCCCGAACGGGTGGCCGAGGGCGATCGCGCCGCCGTGGGTGTTGAGCTTGTCTTCGTCGATCCCGCATTCGGCCATGATCGGGATCACCTGGGCGGCGAAGGCCTCATTCAGCTCGACCCGGTCGACGTCGCCAATCGTCATCCCGGCCCGATCCAGCACCTTCTTGATCGCGCCAATCGGGGCGACGCCCATCAGCTCCGGCTCGTTGCCGTGGGTGGCGGCGGTGATGATGCGGGCACGCGGGGTCAGGCCCAGCTCCTTGGCCTTGGTGTCGCTCATCAGCAGCACCGCGGCGGCACCGTCGTTGAGCGGGCAGGAGTTGCCGGCGGTGACGCCGCCGCCGCCGAAGGCCTCCGGCAGTTCGGAGAGCTTCTCCAGGGTCGAGGAGGCGCGCGGGCCGTCGTCCTTGGTCACCTCGGTGCCGTCCTCGAGCTTGACCGGGACGATCTCGCGATCGAAGAAGCCGTCCTCCTGCGAGCGCACCGCCAGTTCCTGGGAGCGCTGCGCGAACTTGTCCATGTCGGCGCGGCTGACCTCGTACTTCTTGGCGACGTTGACGGCGGTGATGCCCATGTCGATGTAAGCGTTCGGCTGACCGTTCTCGCCGATCAGGTTGGGGTTGCGGTCGTCGGCGCCGGCGGGCTCGGTGCGCTCGTTGAAGCGGCTCACCCACTCGACTCCGACGCCGAGATAGGCGTCTCCCTCGCCGGCCTTGATCGCGTTGCCGGCGTGGCGGATCGCGTCGAGGCTGGAGGAGCAGTAGCGGGAGACGGTGACCCCGTTGACCTCCTGCGGCAGCTTCTCGCTGAGCAGGGAGATGATGCGGGCGATGTTGAAGGCCTCGAGCCCCTGCGGCATGCCGACGCCGCAGAAGACGTCTTCGATCAGCGCCGGGTCAACCTCGGGGTTGCGCTCGAGCAGCTGGTCGACCACGTAGGCGCCCATCTCCTCGGGGCGCAGCTGGGCCAGCGAGCCCTTGAAAGCACGGCCGATCGGCGTGCGGATGGTGTCGACAATTACTGCTTCGGGCATTCCTAATCTCCTTGAAAGCTTGGGAAGGGCTTGCGACTGCGGCAGGAGGGTAGTTGACGGGGACCGCGGGCGCCTCGTGCGTTTTGTCACGAAGTTCTGCGGGAGCGTCGTGGGTCTGCGTTACATTCGCCTCAATCCACCTCGCGGGTAATCGCGAGATCTGCCGTTCGCGGCGACGAAAGGAGGGTTCCTAGATGCCTGAGGGTTACTGCGTCAAGGAGCGCAAGAAGGTCGAGATCAAAGACGCCAAACAGGTGACTATGAAAAACGGTCGCCCGGCAATTCAGGGCGTCTGCCCTGACTGCGGGACGAAAATCTTCAAGATCGGGAAACTCGAATAGGGCCCTCTTCAAGAGGCAGTTGAACCCGGCTTGGCCGGGGAGCGTATGCCGGGTCGGATGATCCAACTTGGAACTTCGACCCGGGGCGCGCTCAGCCGCGAACGCGACGTCCGCGAGGCCTACGCCGCTCACTCCGGTGAGCTGTACGGCTTCGCGGTTCGCTCGCTTGGTGACGCGGGGCTCGCCGAAGAGGCGGTGCAGGAGACCTTCGTCCGCGCCTGGCGGGCGGGCGACCGGTTCGACCCGAAGATCGGGTCGCTGCGGACGTGGCTCTTCGCGATCCTCCGCAACGTCGTCATCGACCTGGGGCGGGCGCGAGCGGTGCGGCCCGGTGTCGCCGAGGGCGGGATCGAGCCGAGCGTCGAGCCGCTGGAGGAGGCACTGCTCTCCTGGCAGGTCGAGGAGGCGATGCGACGGATCGGCGATGACCACCGGCGGGTGATCGTCGAGACCTACTACCGCGGTCGGCCGTATGCGGAGGTCGCCGAGGAACTCGGCGTGCCGGAGGGGACGATCAAGAGCCGCGTCTACTACGGACTGCGAGCGCTGCGGGTCGTGCTCGAGGAGATGGGCTATGAAGATTAGGAACGACTGCCGGGAATGGCGCGAGCTGCTCGGCGTCTACGCGCTGGGACAGCTGAAGGGTGACGAACGGACCGGCCTGGAGGCGCACCTCGAGGGGTGCGCCCAGTGCCGCGCGGAGCTGGCGCTGCTTGCGCCGGTGGCGCAGATGCTCCCCCACGCCGACCCGGAGAGGTTCGAGGCGGCGGCGGCGCAGCCGCCGCCCGAGCTGGGGGCGCGGATCGCGGCGACGATCGCGGGCGAACGGCAGAAGGTCGAGCGGCAGCACCGGCGGCGAGTGTTCGGCGGCTTCGCGCTCGGCGGTGCGACGGCGGCGCTGGTCGCGGCCGTGCTGGCGATCTTCGTCCTCGGCGGCGGTGGCGGCGGGCAGCCCGAGCAGCACGTCAAGTTCACCGCGGTGCCGAAGGGGGTCAACATCTACGCGACGCTCGAGCCCCACGCCTACGGCACCGAGATCCGCATGTACGTCCACGGGGTTGCCTCCGGCACGCTCTGCACGGTTTCGCTGCGCGGGCCGCACGGCGTCTCCTATCCGGCCGGGACCTTCCGCTACCGCTGGGGCGACGACTCCGAAGCGGTGCTGAGCTCGGCTCTCGACCTGTCCCGCACGCGGGCGATCAGTGTCCGCGCCGGGAACCGAACTTTCGTCGCGCCGGTGGGGAGGGCGTCGACTGCGGCCAACACCAACGAGGAGGAAGCGACGTGATCAGGAAGACCCATGCCTTGGCGCTGCTGGCGGTACTGGCCGTGGCGGCGATCGCAATCGCCGGCTGCGGCGGTGGTGGCGGAGGCGGCTATAGCTCCGGCGAAAGCAGCTCGTCGAGCTCGAACGAAAACGCCTCGAGCGAAAGCTCGAGCGGCAGCGGTAGCCGCTACGGGGGCAGCAGCGAAAGCAAGAGCGCGAGCAGCGAATCCCCGCCCGGGGCAGAAAGCGGCGCCGGCGTCGTCTCGCTCGGTAACGCGCAGAAGCTGGGCATGATCCTGGTCGACTCCAACGGGATGACCCTCTACGACTTCCACAAAGACAAGGGGACGACGTCCTCCTGCTACGGCCCCTGCGCGGAAGGCTGGCCGCCGATGCTGACCGAAGGCGAACCGACCGTCGGTAACGGCGCGACGGCGTCGAAACTCGGCACCACCGAACGCAAAGACGGGACGATGCAGGTGACCTACGCCGGCCATCCCCTCTACACCTTCGTCGAGGACAAAAAGCCCGGCGAAGCCAACGGCAACGACGTCAGCGCCTTCGGCGGCCAGTGGTACGCGCTCAAAGGCAACGGCGAGGAGGCTGGCGACTAGCTTCGGCCAGGCGCCCCGGGCCGTCGAGCAGCGGCGGCCCGGGCGGAGGAGGCGACTCAAAGTTCCGTGGTTCCTTTCGGACCTATTTCGTCCGAAAGGAACCACGGAATCGCCCATGGGGGGAGAGTTTGGGTTGCGCGGTTCCTTAAGGACGTATGCCGTCCGAAAGGAACCGCAAGTCTGAGAGGGGATCCCGACAGCGGGTAGCTGATCTTGCGACGACTCAAGGTGGAGCGGTCTCGCTTGATCAGCTGCACGATGCCGGAGTATCGACGCGCAATGCTTCGCACCACGCGAGCGACGGCAGGCTTCACCGGATCCACCGGGGCGTTTACACGGTGGGGCATCGGGCGATCTCGCGGCACACGCACCTGCGGGCGGCGGTGCTGGCTTGTGGAGAGGGAGCTGTCGTTTCGCATGGGACGGCGGCGGCATTTCATGGGTTATGGGACAAGTTCCCGGCCCTGATCGACGTGACCGTTCCTGTCGAGGCAGGGCGGAAGATCGACGGGGTCAGGTGCCGGCGCTGCCGTTATCCGGAACCAGAGGAAGTCGAAGTCCGCTACGGGGTTGCGGTCACCACTGTGGCTCGGACGCTGGTGGACCTGGCTGGGATGGTCGGCATGAAGACCTTGCGCAAGACCGTCGGGCGCGCCGCCATACGCAAGAAGCTCGACCTCCAGGCGGTCGACCTGGCGATTCATAACGCGAAGCGCAGGCGCGGGTTGAAGGCGCTCGAGCTGGCGCTGGTCCCCTACCGCACCAAGGACGGCAAGGTGCCAGACGTCCGCAGCGACTTCGAGACGCTGGTGCTGCCGGAGCTGATCGAAATGGGACTGCCGCGGCCTGGCTGCAACGTCTGGCTCCACATCGAAGGCGAGCGCTTCCTCGTCGACTTCCTCTGGGAGCAGGAGCGGGTGATCGTCGAAACCGACGGGCGGGAGACGCACGAGACGCCGATCGCCTTCCAGAGCGACCGCCGTCGCGACCAGTTCCTCGCTGGTGCCGGCTACCGGGTCCTGCGGATCACCTGGGAGCAGATCCACGGCGAACGCGAGGCAGTCCTCCGCCGGGTGCGCAAGGCACTCGGCGCCCGCTAGGTCGTCAGTCTTCGCTGACGCCGCTGAGCTTTGCGCGCTTGCGGTACGAGATCGACGGGGGGACGAGCTCGCGGATCTCCGAGAGGAGGCGGGCCGAGAGCTCGCTTGGGTCCTCGTCCGGGCGGGGCTGGCCGCCGACGGGGTCGAAGAAGCGGATGCGGATGCGGGGGCGGCGGGGGAAGCCGGTGAGGTCGGAGGTGCCTTCGATCGCGACGAGGCTGACGTGGGCCTCTGGCACTTCCAGGGCGAGGCGGCCGACGCCGCTGCGGGCGCGCAGGACTTTGCCGCGGGAGCGGGTGCCCTCGGGGAAGACGCCGATACAGATGCCCGAGCGCAGCGCCTCGATCGCTCGCGACAGCGCTTGAGCGTCGCCCTTGCCGCGTTCGATCGGGATCTGGCCCATGCCGTTGAGGATCGGGGCGAGGCCGCGGACTTTCCAGAGGTCCGATTTGGCGAGGGCGCGGATCTGGCGCCGCTTGCGGGCGGCGATCCCAACCATCACCGGGTCCCAGTGGCTGTCGTGGTTGCCGATGATCAGCAGCGGCCCCTTCTCCGGCACCGTCTCCAGGCCCTCGACCTGGAGCCGGCCCCACCGGGCGACCGGCCGGTTGACGGCCATGGCGAAGGCGTAGGTGCGGGTGCGCTCCTGCATGGAGCGTGATTTCTACTCGTTTACGTCGATCGCGCGCTGAAGGATGTCCCGAAGTGCCTGCTGGTCGGCCTCGGAGAGGCCCTTCACCCACTCCGGCGGCTTCGCCACCTCGCGCCTGAGGCGCTTGAGCAGAGCCTCCCCTTGGCCGCTCAGCTCGACCACGTTGATACGGCGGTCGACCTCCGAGGGTTTGCGTACGGCGAGCGCCTTGTCTTCCAGGCCGTCGACAATCCGGGTGACGTTGGAGTTGTCGCAGTGCAGCATCTGCGCCAGCTGGCCCATCGTCCGCGGCCGCTCTAGCGCGCGCAGAGCGCCGAACTGGGAGGGCCGCAAGTCGAACTCGCGCGCGATCTTCAAGAACGGCGGCGGATAGACGAGGGATGCGAGTAGTCCCCAGGCCTCCCCGGCCAACTGGTCCCTCTTTGCACTGATGTTACCGGTTTTCATCAAAATTAGACTATCTCAAATTTTGCTAGCCTCAAAATTCGAATTGGCCAAGCAAATGGTTGGAGGCCAGGTATGACTGACAGCGCAGCGATTGGCGGGATCGAGGTCGAGGGCCTTGTCCGGGAGTTCAAGAATGGACCGCGGGCGGTCGACGGCATCGACCTTGAGGTCGCCCAGGGAGAGATCTACGGCTTCCTCGGCCCCAACGGCGCCGGCAAGTCGACCACGGTGCTGATGCTGACCACCCTCCTCCCTCCTACCGCCGGCACCGCCCGCGTCGCCGGTTTCGACGTCGTCAAGGAAGGGCCGCAGGTGCGCGGCGCGATCGGTGCCGCCCTGCAGGAGGCGGCGCTCGACCCCCTGCTGACCGGGCGCGAGCACATGCGCCTGCAGACCTCCCTCCACGGCCTCGGCAAGCCGGAGCGCGAAGAGCGCAGCAGCGAACTGCTCGAGCGGGTCGGCCTCGCCCACGCCGCCGACCGCAAGGTGGGCGGCTACTCGGGCGGGATGAAGCGCCGCCTCGACCTCGCCCTCGCCCTCGCCCACCGCCCGCGCATCCTCTTCCTCGACGAGCCGACCACCGGCCTCGACATCCAGAGCCGCACCGCGCTTTGGGACGAGGTCGCCCGCCTCGCCGCCGAGGACGGCGTCACCGTCTTCCTCACCACCCAGTACCTGGAGGAGGCCGACGCCCTCGCCAACCGGGTCGGGATCATCGACCACGGCCACATCGTCGCCGAGGGCACCCCGGCCGCGCTGAAGGCCGAAATCGGGCGCCCCACGGTCGAGGTCATTCCCCGCGAGGAGGGCGACCACGAGCGCACCGCCTCCGTCCTCGCCCGCTTCGGCGAGCCCGCCGGCTCCTCCCCCCGCGCCGTCGCCGTGCTTCTGCAGGGTGGCGAGGCGGAGCTGGCCGAGGTCGTCCGCGCGCTCGATTCCGAGAACATCGCGATCGAGCACCTGCAGCTGCACGCACCCTCGCTCGACGACGTCTTCCTCGCCAAGACCGGCCGCTCGCTCGAGGGCGCCGAGGACGAGAACGAGGCGGAGGCCCCTGAGCCGGAGGCGGTCGCCTCGACGTGAGCGATTCCCCCGCCAGCCACTCGCTGAGGACCCAGGTCGGACAGCTCGCCCACCGCTCGGTCCTGCGCACCCTGCGCCAGCCGGCCCAGATCGTCCCCGCCCTGATCTTCCCGCTCTTCCTCCTCGCGGTGAACTCGGGCGGCCTCAAAGACGCGACCAACCTGCCCGGCTTCCCGACCGACTCCTACCTCACCTTCGCCCTCGCCGTCCCCTTCATGCAGGGGGCGCTGTTCTCGGTGATGAACGCGGGCACCGACCTCGCCCGCGACATCGAAACCGGCTTCCTCAACCGCCTCGCCCTGACCCCGCTGCGCGGCGCCGCCCTACTCAGCGGCCTCCTCGCCGGCGCGGTCATTCTCGGCCTGATCCAGGCGGTCACCTACCTCCTCGTCGGCCTCACCGCCGGCGCCGAACTCGCCGCCGGCCCCGGCGGTGCCGTCGTCATCGTCGCCCTCTCGGTGACGATCACCGTCGCCTTCGGCACCCTCGGCCTCTTCGCCGCCCTCCGCACCGGCACCGGCGAGGCGATCCAGAGCCTCTTCCCCGTCTTCTTCGTCTTCCTCTTCCTCTCCTCGATGGCGCTGCCGCTCGACCTCCTGCAGACCCAGTGGTTCCACGACATCGCCTCGGCCAACCCGGTCTCCTACCTGCTGAACGCGTTCCGCTCGCTGCTGATCGAAGGCTGGGAGCTCGGCCCGCTCCTGCTCGGCTTCGGGATCGCCCTGACGATCCTCGTGCTCGGGATGTACGCGGCCAGCTCGGCCCTGAAGACGAGGCTGGTGCGAACGTGAGCACGGCCGCGACTCAACCCGCCACCGGAGCGAACTTCCGCGCCGTCACCCTCGCGGTCGCCTGGCGCAGCATCCACAACTTCCTCACCAACCCCGCCTTCCTCGTCCCGGCGCTGGTCTTCCCGCTCTTCTTCTTCGTCTCCTTCGCGGGCGGGCTCTCGGCCGTTGCCAACGTCCCCGGCTTCGACTTCCCGACCGGCTACACCGCCTTCCAGTTCGTCTTCGTGCTGCTGCAGTCGGCAGCCTTCGGCGGTGTCTTCACCGGCTTCGCGATCGCCCGCGACTTCGAGACCGGCTTCGCCCGCCGCTACCTGCTCGCGGCCGGCAACCGCAGCGGCATCATCGCCGGCTACGCGACGGCGGCGCTGGTCCGCGCCTTCATCACCTGGACCGTGCTCACCGCGATTGCCCTGATCGCCGGGATGCAGGTCGACGGCGTCGGCATCGAACTGGTCGGCCTCTACGGCCTCGCCATCTTCGTCAACGTCGCGGCAACGATGTGGGCGGCCGGGGTGGCGATGCGGGTGCGCTCGATCCAGGGCGGGCCGCTGATGCAGTTCCCGGTCTTCCTGATCCTCTTCCTCGCCCCCGTCTACGTGCCGCTCAGTCTGCTCAGCGGCTGGATCCACGCGGTCGCCTCGGTCAACCCGGTGACCGCGCTGCTCGAGGCCGGCCGCGGCTTCATCTCCGGCGACCCCTTCCAAGTCGGCCTCGCCTTCACGATCGCCATAGCCCTCCCAGTCCTCTTCGCCCTCTGGGCCCGCGGTGGCCTGCGCCGTGCCGAAGCAGCGGGTTAAACGGTTCGTAACTTCTAAGTGACGAAAGTCACGCCTTCTTCAACGCCGTAACGGGAAGGTGAGGAACCTTGGCTCCTGCAGCGCAAATCCCGGCATTTCCCTGAGTGAATTAGGACGGGGATTTAAAGTGTCATTTGTGACGCAGAGGCCATTGGAGCTGATCCTTGCGAGGAACTTGATGTCGGCTCTCTCGACCCCTGCCTTCCTCGTCGACGAGGGTGGATTGCTCGTCTTCTACAACGAGGCCGCGGGGATGCTGCTGGGCAAACGCTTCGAGGAGCTGGGGACGGTCGGGCCGCAGGAGTGGGGCTCGCTCTTCGGCCCCTTCGACGAGAGCGGCGAGCCGATCCCCTACGACGACCTGCCGCTCGTCAAGGCGGTCCGCGCCGGCCGCCCCGCCCACGCCGAGCTGACCCTGCGCTCGACCGACGGCACCCAGCACGAAGTCGAGGTCTCGGCCTTCCCGATCCTCACCCCGCACGGCTCGCAGGGCGCGATCGCCGTCTTCTGGCCCTCGCTGGCCAACGGCAACGGAGCGCTGCCGGCATGAAGGTCAAGCTCTGGGGGACGCGCGGCTCGATCCCGGCCCCAGGGCCGGAAACGATCCGCTACGGCGGCAACACCTCCTGCATCGGCGTCACCCTCGACGACGGCTCGATCCTCGCCCTCGACGCCGGCACCGGCATCCGCTGCCTCGGCCTGGCGCTGCCCGACGAGCCGAGCCGACTCCACATCCTCCTCACCCACCTCCACCTCGACCACATCCAGGGCCTCGTCTTCTTCGCCCCCGCCTTCCGGCCGCAGACCGAGATCGTGATCTGGGGGCCCGCCTCGCCGGAGGCCTCGTTGCGGGACCGCATCGCCCGCTACATCTCCGCCCCCCTCTCCCCGGTCGAGGTCCGCGAGCTTCCCTGCGACGTCTCCTTCCGCCACTGCCCGGAGAGCGAGTGGGAGATCGGCTCCGCCCGGATCCGCTCCGCCTCGGTCGCCCACCGCGGGCCGACGCTCGGTTACCGGATCGACGACGGCGATTCCTCCTTCGCCTACATCCCCGACCACGAGCCGGCGCTCGGCGCCGACCTCGACGAACTCGAGGAGGACTGGATCTCCGGCTTCGCCCTTGCCAAGGACGCCTCGCTGCTGCTCCACGACGGCCAGTACACCGACGCCGAGTACCCCTGCCACGTCGGCTGGGGCCACTCGGCGACGAGCCACGCGCTCAGCTTCGCCCGCCGCACCGGCGCCGAGCGCACCGTCCTCTTCCACCACGACCCGCTCCACTCCGACGACTTCCTCGACGGCCTGGGAGCGGAAGCGCGGCAGGGATGGACGGAGCTCGGCGGCGACCCCGCCGCGATCGAGATGGCGCAGGAGCGCAACGAGTACGAGCTGCCGGTCCACACCCCGAAAGCGGCCGCACCGGCGTGAGCCCGGCCGATCGGATCGAGGCCGCCGCCGAGCGCTCGCCGCTGGTGCGGGAAGCGCTGGAGCAGGCGCGAACGGACCACGAGGGGCAGGTCCGCAACGGCAGCGGTGGCATGCCCTACGTCGAGCACCCGATGCGGGTCGCGGCGTTGCTCGACGAACACGGCTTCGGCGATGAGGTGCTGGCGGCGGCGCTCCTCCACGACGTGGTCGAGGACTCGGAAACGACGCTGGACGAGCTGCGCGAGAAGTTCGGCGGCGAGGTTGGCGGCCTGGTCGGGGCAATGACCGACGACGAATCGATCGGCGACTACCGCCAGCGCAAGGCCGAGCACCGCGAACGGCTGGCCGCCGCCCCGACCGAGGCGATGGCGATCTACGGCGCCGACAAGCTGACCAACGTCCGCACCCTGGCCGAGGCATATGCCGAGGAAGGCGACGCGGTGCGCGAGGAGTTCAAGGTGCCGGTCGAGCTCAAGCTCGAGATCTGGGAAGAAGACCTAGGGCTGCTGCGCGAAAAGGCGCCGGAGCTGCCCTTCCTCGACCGACTCGAGGAGGAACTCAGCTCTTTTCGGGCTTCCCTAGAGGCTCCTGCCCCGCGCTGAGTTTGAGCCGCCGCTGCAGCGGCAGGACGAACCAGAAGAAGCCGAAGACGCAGAGCGCGAGGGCCGCGGTGACGGCGGCTGCGGCGGTGGAGAAGAGGACGTCGGTGATCAGCAGGATCGCCCCGGTCATCGCCAGCGCCAGCAGCGCCAAGCCGACGATCGCGAAGCGGTTCGCGTAGTAGACGAGCCGGCGCTTCTGCTGGTAGCGGAAGGTGACCCGGTGGTAGGCGGAGGGCGAGATCAGCATCGTCGCCGAGAGCGAGGCGAGGATCAGGGTCGCGAAATAGACGTCCTTCTGGAACTCGGTGACTTCCTGAAAGCCCTGCTGGAACGGGACCGCGAGCAGGAAGGCGAAGAGGACCTGGACGCCGGGCAGGGCAACGCGCAGCTCCTGCAGCAGCTCGCCGAGGTTGCGATCGAGGCGTTCCTCCTCGGTCTCGTCGCGACCGGAATCGCGCCCGTGCTGATCCTTCTGGCGATCCTCCCCGTTCTCCATTGCACGACCATATGGCAATCGAGACCGCGCTCGTCCTTTTCAACCGCGACCTCCGGGTGCACGACCAGTCGGCGCTGGCCGCCGCTGCGAAGGCCGAGCGGACGGTGCCGCTGTTTGTCTTCGACGAGCGGCTGCTCGGGTCCCGATTTGCGGCGCCGAATCGGGTCGCCTTCATGCTGGAAGCGCTGGGAGATCTCGACGCGGCGCTGCGGAAGAGGGGCGGGCGTCTGTTCGTGCGGCGGGGGGATCCGGCGCGGGAAGCGATCGTGGTGGCGCGTGAATGCGGGGCGAGGCAGATCCACGTCAGCGCCGACTGGAGCGCCTACGCGGGAGCGCGCGAGGAACGGCTGGCGCGAGCCTGCGAAGAGGAGCGAATCGAGTTCGTCGCTCACCCCGGCGTGACGGTAGTGCCGCCAGGCGCGGTGACCCCAGCCGGCGGCGATCACTTCAAGGTCTTTACCCCCTACCACCGGGCCTGGAGTGAGCTGCCAATGCGGGATCTGGCGGCAACCCCGCGCAAGCTCGCGGTCCCGACGAAGCTGAAGACCGGGCAACTGCCGAAGCTGGAGTCGCTGGTCAGCGGACGACCCTCGCCAGGGCGGCTGCCCGGCGGCGAGAGCGAGGGGCGCAAGCGGATGCGCGCCTTCCTCCGCGACGGCCTCGGCCATTACGAAGAGGGGCACGACGACCTGCCCGGCGACGACACCTCCCGGCTCAGCGCGTACATCCGCTGGGGCTGCATCTCACCGCTGGAGCTAGCGCGGGAGGCGAGCGAGCGGCGCGGCGGGGTCGCCTTCGCGCGGCAGCTCTGCTGGCGCGACTTCCACCATCAGGTGCTGGCGGCGACTCCCTCGCTGCCGCGCCGCGACTACCGCCCGCGCCGCGATCGCTGGTCGCGTTCGAAGCGAGCGCTCGAGGCGTGGCAGGAGGGGCAGACGGGTTACCCGCTGGTCGACGCGGCGATGCGGCAGCTGGCCGAGGAGGGCTT